>Ga0172373_10005220_pt1 | contig 17905 bp, 14 predicted proteins | sample Lak10m_2_FD_114546 | JGI IMG/M metagenome (GOLD analysis project Ga0172373, IMG submission 114546) | Freshwater microbial communities from Kabuno Bay, South-Kivu, Congo - kab_092012_10m | ecosystem: Environmental > Aquatic > Freshwater > Lake | place: Democratic Republic of the Congo...
ACTCGCTGGTCTTTTTGTCCATTTTCTGCGTTGTAAAAATAGTTACATAGCTCACTATGCGCCTATTTTTACGCCTTGAAAATGAACAAAAATCCTGCGCGATTTGGGTACATTCATTCTTGGGAATCGCCTTAACTTAATGGCAGTGACGTTTTGCTTGCAAGCCAAGAAGTGCCGTCCATCTATAAACCTAAACGACATATGACAGACATAAACAGTGAGATGCAAACCACAAACACGCCGAGAGTAACCGTTGTTGTCCCATGCCGTAGCGGCAGCCGGCGCGTTCTCAACAAGAATACCCGGCCTTTCGGCGGTTTTGCCTACGGCCTGCTGGAGCTCAAACTGAGACAGCTCGACGCCGTTGCCGGCATAGACGAGATCTTGGTCACGACCAACGACCCCGCCGTGACCGGGATTGTCGATACCATCCGTGCAACACTGGCTAAGCCCGTGATACTCGACCGCAGGCCTGACGAATATGCTGCCGATGATTCATTGCAAGGGCTGATCGGCTATTTGGGCCACATCGTCGATACCGATGTGATCGCGTGGACGCATGTGACGTCGCCGCTGTTCGGCCCGGCGCTTTATGAAGCCGCTTTGGCGGCCTACGCGCAAGCGAAGCGGACGCAATCGGCAGACAGCCTGATGGCGGTCGATGTTGCGCAGACCTTTGCGTTGCGCTCCGGTGCATGGATCAGCCATGACGCTAAGGTTAAACGCTGGCCGCGCACCCAGGACCTGGAAAAAATATTTCTCGTCAACAGCGCGCTGTTCGTCATAGACAAGCCTTTGATGGTGTCATTACAGGACCGCGTAGGGCATCAGCCGTTTTTGTTCGAGACGCCCTCCTTGTACGGATTCGATATTGATTGGGAAGAAGATTTTGCGCTGGCTGAGGTTTTGTACGAGGCGCTGCCTGGCCTCGATTTGAGCGCTGCCGCACTCGGCAATGGAGCGAATAGCGCCTATGCCTAAAAAAATTGCTATCGTAGGTTCATCGCATGTCTCATGGTGGGAACATGCCATAGCAACCCGGCAAATACCGAAACCGCATGACGACATTACCTTTATAGGTCGTGGTGCGATGCCGATTTGGGGCGATTTCATGCGCTCGGGAATCGCCGGTATCGAAGACCGGGTCGACCAAGTCTTCCTTCTGTTGGGCGACTTCCGCCACGGTAACCGGGTTTTGACTGACGATAAATTCCTGCGCACCGGCGATACTTCGGGGAGTTTTTTAAATATCGCCAAGGAATTGATTTCCGACGAAAACGACAAAATCCTGCTGCAGCTCATCGTCAGCTTTTTGCAGGAATTGCGCGACAGGTTGGGGCCCAAGCTTCGCATCCTGTTCTGGTCACTGACATTCCGCGAGTTCCAGAGCCTCGAAAACGGGCGTTATGGCGGTCGCGGAAATTATCATCACCCGGTTTGGAACCTGGCCGATTTGGTCGACCGATTCCGCGATGTCGCGGTCGACACAACGCCGTTAACGGCGCTGCCCATCCACAGTTTTTTCCTGGATGCCAGCGGCCACCCGAACGTCAAGGGACATGCGTTTTTATACCGCGTATTGAACGGACTTGATGCCCTGGCCGCTTACGAGTCGGTGCGCGCCGATTTCGATGCCTGCAGTCCCCTGCTGTTCCCGCCGGATGCCGGCCGCTACCGGGTTACTATCACCGGCGATTCAATGGCCTTTAAAGCATTGGAGAAAGCGGCGCGCACGCGCTATTTCCTGATGCCGGCCAATTGGGAAGTCAATGATTTAAAAACGGTTAAAGCTGCTGCGGGGCAATATGACCGCGTCGTGTACCTTTCCGGCTTGCATTTCCAGGATGAAGACCCGCAGCAAATCAACGCGAAGATTGCCGAAGAAAAGGTGCTGGTCGAGCGCTTGAATCCCGGCCGGCCGGTGCGGGTTATTTTTTGGGATCAATGGGCGCGCGAAGTCGTTTCAAAGCGCCCCGAATATCATCGGCACTATTTGCCTAAAGCGTCCGAGGGTTATGCCGAACGCATCGAGCAGGCGTTTGCGCCTTACCGGGTCGGACGATTGAGCACTGTCGCTGCCGTCGATGCCGACGGCATGGTTGAATTCGGCGGTTCTTTCTATCCCAGCGGCAAAGGTTATGCCGCGCTGTTTCACCTGATGATTTCGGAAGCAGGGCTGTCGATGGCTTTTGCGCGTTATCAGCAGATGGTCGCTCATTGCCTCGAGCCGGCCGGCGGCGCCAAGCCGGACGCTGAATCGGCCCGCATGCAGGGGCATTTTGACGGTATCGATGCTTCCGGCGCGCTTTGCGGTTGGGCGATCGATCCTGATGCGCCGCAACGCCGGGTTCCCGTCTATCTCTTTGCCGGGAATCAGCCGATAGCATCGCCGGTCGCCGATCGGTTCCGCGCGGATCGGGTGCCTGTAGACGGCAGCGACGGATATTGCGGGTATTCGTCAGGCCCATTAGCGTTGTCGCAGCTCAGGAACCTGCATGCCGGCGTTGAAATCCGCGCGAGTTTCGATGCGGAAGGCCGGTTTGAATTGCCCAACAGTCCCGTAAGACTCGACCCGGGCGCGCTAGCCAGGCTGGCGCTTGCCGCGATAAAGCCCTGGCAAGGCGAATACCAGGCGGCGAAACGGCAATGTGGGGATTACCGTATTCCCAGCGACGGCAGCAGCCTGTTTGTCGCAAAAAAAATAGCTTCGGAAAACGACCCGTCGATATATCCGCGCACAGACCTGGTATTGGATCATGCCGTTGTCGAAAGCGTAAAAAGGCTTCCGGCATTTTTTAAGGCCGTCGTCCGGGCGCGTGTGATCGGCGGCGTCTACCGCGCAGACGGCAGTTTGGAACCGGCGGCATTGGGCAGCAGCGCGTTAGGCGTGTTCCAGCTCGCCGACCGTACCCTGACGACAACGCCCACCCGCCATATCGATGCCGAATGCCTGTACGGCGGCATGATACTCAACCACTACGGGCATTTTATTATCTAAGGCCTGGCCAGGGCCCATGCCTTCCAGCGCTTGGCGTCATTGCCTATCGTCTTTACGCTGCCTTATGCGGACATAAGCCAGGCGGCGGGACTGCCGGTTTATATAAAAGCCATGTTCGAATTGCTGGGCATAGCGCTGGAGCGGATCATCCTGGTCCAGGAAACCACGTCATTCAAAAAACTGGTGATTCCAAAGGTCGGCATGCGATGGTGGGATTTTCTCGACGCCGGCCATCAACAGGCAATGGCGGCGCAGGTTAAAAAATCTTTCGGCGCAGGTTATCCGCGTGAGAAACACGGGAATATTTATCTATCCCGCTCGAAGCTGGGCACCAGTCACGACGGCAATGTCATTTGCGGCGAGGTGGAATTTGAAAATTATCTCAGGACCCAAGGCTTCACGGTGGTGTACCCGGAAACCCTGACGGTTAAAGAGCAGGTCAGGTTGTTCTGTTCCGCGCGCAACGCCGTCGGCTTTGTCGGCAGCGGCTTCCATACCTTGCTGTTGTGTGCGGATGCTCCGGAAAAAATCGTCTACCTGAACCGCAAAAAAGCCGCCGTCAATCCGCAGTTTCCATTGATCGATAAGGTATTGCATATCGACGGCCATTATCTCGACGGCGTTATCCGGAATTCCGCAAGGATCACGCTGGTGGATTTCGAAGCGGTCTCACGCGCTTTGCTGGCGTCAGGCTTGGTGCAGGAACCTTTCGATGCGGGGCGGCATGATTAGGAAACGGAGTTCGGTCTATTGTCGGACTGGCTGGACATCAAGAAGAAGGGCAAGAGCTTGTCGGCACAGGACAGGAAACGCTTGGAAGTCATTGCCGGCCGCTGCCTGAACCGGGTTGTCGTCGAAGAAGCGCAGGGGCTGTTGTGCTGAAGCGTAGACTTAAAAAAATGCTCGTGATAGGCCCTAGCCATGTCAAAAGGCTGGAACATGCGGTCAACGGCGGTATATTGCCCGAATCCGCGTTAACGCTTGAGTTTTTAGGGCGTGACGGCATGCCGATCTGGCACCCGGTTTTTACCAGGCATTTACAATCCGCCGATTACGAACATATTTTTGTCATTGTCGGCGATTTCCGCTTCGGCAATAAGATTTTTGCCCAGACGGAGGCAAAAAATGCCGGCGGCGTGGCTAAGGAGCTGATTAATCTTGATAACGACGCAAAGCTGTATGAAAAAAGCCTGGCTAAAATAGACGAATGGATAGCCGCTTTCGGCAATAAGATCAGCTTTTTATTCTGGGATTTATTGGGCCGGGAATTCGCTAACCGACGCGATAATAAATACATGAGCGACGGGCGCTATTGCCATCCCAGTTGGAATTACGATGAGGTTTCGGAACGTTACCGGGACCATATCTTCGACGCCGGTTTCCTCAAAAATACCTGCATGGAGCGGTTGACGGTGGACAGCGCCAACCATTTCAGCATGTTTGCGTACCTGATGATCATCGACGCCCTCCAGCATATCGGGCATAAGAAATATGTTAACAAAGCAGAGCTTGAATTTAAATTCAAGGTGCTGGACAGCAAGTTTAATCAAATACCGTTGGCCGATATTTACTTGGTTTGCGATCCGCCGATTTTTAACCGCCTGGCCGAGGCTTTAGCCAAAGGTGCGTTGCCCAGGCATAAAAAACTGCAACTCTTGACTGTCCAGGCGTTTATTGCACAACAAGCGTCGGCGCCGCTGGATGGCGGCGCAAAAATCTTGTACCTGAGCAGTTTCCGGTATGTCGACGGTGAAGACAATGCCGCCAAATACCGGCGCTTTGTCAATACGCTGGATAAAATCGACCGGGACCGGGCCGGGATTAACGTCGTGTTTTATGATTACTTGTGCGACTATGTTGCCGGGCTACGAAAAAAACAGCAGCGACAACAAGAGGTTAATTTACCCGCCCCGGCCGATGCCTATTCGCTTCAAAGCTTGCAGGAAGTCCATGCCAATGCCATCGGTTATCCGCTGGATAATTTCGAATTTTTACATTCGCTGTTTGAATTAAGCGGGCGCCTGCCTAATTTTAAAGGCTTTATCTTTTTGCTGATGTCTGCTTCACTGGGACCAGTATCAGCGGAATATGTCGATTTTTATTACGGCCATTTCATTGGCGATGTATTTGCAACGGCCAATGAAGGTTTTTTGTAAGGTAACTCGCAAAAAATAATCCCCTGACCGCATCGTTCCCACGCTCCAGAGGCTGTGAAAGTATTTTAAAGGCCTACAAAAACCTGTATTTGAAAATTTTCAACCTATTGATTTTTATGATATGTATGGAGTGCAAACCTAGGTTTGTACTCCAAATACTGAATACTTTCACAATCTCTCCAGCATGGGAACGATGTCGTGGGTGACTTGTGTAGGGCGCGCCGCGCGCGCCTTCCCCGATACTTGGGGTAACGTGCCGATCCGTTGGCGTGCGTAGCACGCTCTACAACAGACAGCTTTGGGCAACGTACCGTACACACAGGGCAAAACCGCCTTATCATTTACCCCACTAATTCATCAAGATATTTTTCAGCATCCAGCGCCGCCATACAACCGGCTCCTGCGGAGGTGATCGCCTGCTTGTATACGGAATCCATCACATCGCCGGCGGCAAATACGCCTTCAACACTGGTCGATGTCGCATTACCGTGTATGCCGCTGTTAACTTTGATGTAACCGTGTTCCATCTCCAATTGGCCTTCAAAGATCGCCGTGTTCGGGGTATGGCCTATCGCGATAAACACGCCATGCACATCCAGTTCTTTCGTCGAGCCGTCCACGGCGCTTTTAATCCTAAGCCCGGTAACGCCCATATCGTCGCCGAGGACTTCATCGAGGTAATGGTTCCATTCGATCGCCACATTGCCGTTTTGCGCTTTTTCCAGCAATTTATCCGACAGGATTTTTTCTGAACGAAATTTGTCGCGGCGATGCACTACTGTGACCTTCGAGGCGATATTGGCGAGGTAAAGCGCTTCCTCGACTGCGGTATTGCCGCCGCCTATTACCGCTACCTCCTTGTTCCTGTAGAAAAAACCGTCGCAGGTCGCGCAAGCGGAAACGCCTTTGCCCTTGAAGGCCTCTTCAGATTCAAGACCTAGATAGCGGGCCGAGGCGCCGGTTGCGATAATCAATGCATCACAGCTATAAACGCCCGAATCACCGCTTAAGGTAAACGGGCGGACCGATAAGTCGGCGGTGTGGATATGGTCGAAAATGATTTCGGTGTCAAAACGCTCGGCGTGTTTGCGCATTCTTTCCATCAGCTCAGGCCCTTGCAAGCCTTCAACATCGCCGGGCCAGTTATCGACTTCCGTCGTCGTCGTCAATTGGCCGCCTTGCTGCATGCCGGTAATCATCACCGGGTTCAGGTTGGCGCGTGCCGCGTAAACAGCGGCGGTGTAGCCGGCAGGACCGGAACCTAAAATCAAAAGACGACAATGTTTAGCTGTGTTCATAAGAATTCCCTAAAAGAAAAAAACAATATAGCGAATTATGCAGACGAATGCCTGTTTCGTAAACGTTATTCTGCAGCGCCTTCTGGCTATAGTGTTCAAAGCCAACGGATTTTTTGCATGAGTTATTAATGTAAAACATACGATGTTTGCTCTATAATCATGTTTTATTGATATTAATTATTATCGAGTCATCTTATGTCGGCTGTGATGGAAGAAAAAACGTTTCGTGGTTTGCGCGAAGTTGCTGTCTTGAGTTTTTTTGCCAGCGCTTTGTTTCTTTTAATTTCATTAGTGACTTTCAGTATAGAAGATGCCGGTTGGACGCACAGCGGCACGGCGCAAACAGTCACTAATGCCTGCGGTGTTATTGGCGCATGGATTGCCGATATCAGCCTCAGTTTTTTCGGTTTAACCGCTTACCTGTTTCCTGTGATTATCGCTTGGCGCAGTTACCTGTTGCATAAACGGATCAAGCATAACAAGGAAAAAAGCATTATCACTGCGCTGGGCCTGATAGCGTTCATAACCGCAGGATCGGCCTTGCTGCATTTGTATATGTTGCGGGTCAATATTGAACTGCCGCGCGACACCGGCGGGATTCTAGGCGAGGAAACCGGCGAAACCGCGTTTAATTTATTAGGCAATTCAGGCGCTACATTGTTTTTGATCGTGCTCCTGCTGGCCGGCATTACGCTGGCCACCGAACTGTCCTGGGTAGCGCTGGTTGATGTCATCGGCAAGCATACCGTGTCGGCTTGCCATAATGCCTGGCATTATCTTGTAAGGTTGTCGCAGCAACGCGCTGTATTACCGATTCAACTACCGGTTCAATCGCCTTTCCATGGCCTTAAAAAAACCGAATCCCTGAAAAAACCGGCCCCGCCGAAAACACCCGACGCCGTAGCTCAAAAGCAGGATAAACCCGTCAAGCCGGGTTTGAAAAAACAAGCTCCCGTTTACGATGCCGGCAAAGGCGTCCTACCCGACCTGGATTTACTGGACAACAGGGAATCCCGCGTGGTCGGCTATTCACAAAGCGACCTGGAAGCGATGTCGCGCAGGGTCGAGGAAATTCTTGCCGATTTTAACGTCGCGGTGGCTGTCGTCGGTTTTCATCCCGGCCCTGTTATCACGCGTTTTGAATTGCAGCCTGCCGCCGGCGTTAAAGTCAGCCGCATCAGTACCTTGTCCAAAGACCTGGCTAGGGCGTTGCTGGTGACCAGCGTACGCATCGTCGAAATCATTCCCGGCAAATCCGTCGTCGGCCTGGAAATCCCGAACCGGGAAAGGGAAATGGTGAACCTGCGTGAATTACTGGTCTCCGGCGTGTTTAGCAAATCAAAATCCCTGCTGACCTTGGCGATGGGCAAGGATATTGCCGGCACGCCGATGGTCGCGGATTTGGGCAAGATGCCCCATGCGCTGGTAGCCGGCACGACAGGTTCAGGAAAATCGGTCGCCATCAACACGATGATCCTCAGTTTGCTTTACAAAGCGACGCCGAAGCAGGTGCGCATGATTATGATCGACCCGAAAATGCTGGAATTATCGGTTTATGAAGGCATTCCGCACCTGCTCACGCCGGTCGTCACCGATATGAAGGAAGCCAGTAACGCGTTGCGCTGGGCCGTTGCGGAAATGGAAAGGCGGTACAAGTTGATGTCGAAAATGGGCGTCAGGAACCTGGCCGGTTTTAACCAGTTGCTTGAAGACGCCACCGCAAGAGGTGAAACCATCAGGGACCCGATGTTCCAATTGGTCACGCCGCTGCAAGAAGGTGAAGACTTCCCGGTATTGACGACCTTGCCCAGCATCGTCATCGTTATCGACGAATTAGCCGATATGATGATGATCGTCGGTAAAAAAGTTGAAGAACTGATTGCCCGCTTGGCGCAAAAAGCCCGTGCCGCCGGCATCCACTTAATACTCGCGACACAGCGTCCTTCGGTCGATGTCTTGACCGGGCTTATCAAGGCCAACGTGCCGACGCGTATTTCGTTCCAGGTATCGTCGCGCATCGACTCGCGCACGATCCTCGACCAGGGCGGTGCGGAAGCCTTGCTCGGCAATGGCGACATGCTGTTCTTACCGTCAGGCACCAGCATCCCGGTACGCGCCCACGGCGCATTTGTCGATGACCATGAAGTGCACCGCGTCGTCGAGTTCTTGAAGCAGACGGCGCCCCCTGATTATCTCGAAGAAATCACCCAGGAGTCCGGCGATTCCGGTGACGGGTACGCTATGACCGGCGGCGGGGACAGCAGTAATCCGGAATCCGATGCCTTATATGACGAGGCGGTGCGGTTTGTAACGGAATCGCGCAAAGCCTCCATATCCAGCGTACAACGGCGTTTTAAAGTGGGTTATAACCGCGCGGCGACGATGATTGAAGATATGGAAGCGGCGGGTATTGTCAGCGCCGCGGAATCTAACGGCTCAAGGGTTGTGCTTGCCCCGCCGCCGGTTAACGATTGACGGCGTCATGCGAAGCCGGCTCGTAGAGGCCGCACCCGCTATATCCAGGAATATAAAGGGTGCGTATCGCTTCAAGCTTATATCTATGCGTTGCTCAAGAGCCGATCAACTTTACGGCGGCAACAAACCTGACGGGTCCCCGCCACACCCAGGCGGTCCATCCATTCGCCTTTTTGCCGAAGACGCTCGGCCTCCAGGTTATTAAAAAGGCCCATATCCCGGTAAAAACCGTTTTCAGACTTTGCAATGTTTTGCCTGCACCAGATGGCGTCGTCATCCAGGAAACAATGACCGACTTCGCACTGACAAAAAACCCTTTCGTTAACTCCTCTCACTTCGTGGTCCTCAGTTGATGTGCTTTTAGTGGACAAATGCGGCTTACTTTTTATTAACCAGCCCATTTTTGCTATATGCCAGTGTGCAAAAGATCAAAAAAAACCAGCCAATCAGTAATGGATAGAGATGAATCCTGCAGGCGAGTCTACTATAGGTAAACAAAAATAGTCAATCAATAGTGTCGTAGACCGCAAGGTAATCTGTCAGTAAACTTTTTTGTATGGAAGCAACAGACATTTATCTTCGCATTAAACAGGCCAGGGAACATTCAGGACTGACACAATCCTCATTAGCCATTCTGGTAGGCGTTAAGCGCTCATCCGCCAATCAGTGGGAATCCTCTATTCTTCGCAAAGAACCGTCTACTGGAAATCTTATTAAAATTGCAGAAATTACCGGCGTCAGTTTCGAATGGCTGGCAACAGGGCGAGGTGAAATGATATGGGGCAAAATAAAAGAATCAGTTGCGGAATATAATCCGCTGACTCCCAGGGAAATCCTGTTATTGAAATTGTTTAAAAACCTGCCGGAGCGTAAGCAAAAGGCTTTGATTAATTTTCTTAGTGGCGGCAGTTAAAAAACGTAACTGTTCACTTGCTGTAGGGCGTGCCGTATCTCTGGGGCAGTGAAAGTATTTTAAAAGCCTATAAAAACCTGTATTTGAAAATTCTCAACCTATTTATTTCTATGATATGTACGGAGTACAAACCTAGGTTTGTACTCCAAATACTGAATACTTTCACAATCTCTTCAGGCAAGGACCTGGGCGTTGCAAAAAAACAGGCGTAGGAGTCGATCGCTAATCGGGAATGAAACCGTCATCCATGACCTGTTCAAATGTCCACGGACAGCCTGGCTCAAACGCCTCATTGTCTAGCCCGGTTTCTTTGGATGCGTTCACTTTGGCCAAACGATAAGCATTGCTTAATAGGTCTGATAATTGTGGTTTAAGACCTGGATTATCTTTGAGTACGCTATCCAGTTTTATGCGTTGGCCTTCATCGTCAATAGCCGACTTCTTCCACGTCTGTTGGGTTGATACTTCCATTTCAATAGATGGAAAAGTAACACAGTCAAGCGATTTTCAAGCACGCGCTTTTCACTTCTGCCCATTGTTTCCACTTCCTCTATCAAGATTGTGATGTCCAGGCCAGTCAGTCGCCCCGCCTTTAATAAGGCCGCCTGTTCTTGCGTCCAGCCGTAAAAGTCTTGATCATAGTTAATCATATTATTGTCCGAGCCGTTTAGGAGCCGTCCGTAATCAACCTCTGTACCGCCTACCTCCTGAAAGCAGGCATGTGGCGCCGTTATTTATTTCACTAAACTCAACAAAACCCCTGCAGCCACCGCAGAACCAATTACCCCGGCGACATTCGGTCCCATCGCATGCATCAACAGGAAGTTGTGCGGATTGCTTTCCAAACCGAGTTTGTTGGCAACGCGCGCCGCCATCGGTACGGCGGAAACTCCCGCAGCGCCGATTAGCGGATTAATCGGCGTATCGCTGAAGCGGTTCATGATTTTTGCCATGATTACGCCGGCGGCCGTGCCGATGGCGAAGGCGCAAGCCCCCAAGGCCAGGATACCTAAGGTCTCGATTTGCAAAAAAGCGTGGGCGCTGAGCTTTGAGCCTACCGACAGGCCTAAAAAGATAGTGACGATATTGATTAATTCATTTTGTGCGGTTTGACTTAAGCGCTCGACAACGCCGCAGGCATTCATCAAATTACCCAATGCAAACATGCCGATCAGGGGTGTAGCGGAGGGCAGCAGCAAGATTGACAGCAGCAGCAGCATTAATGGGAAAACGATTTTTTCGGCCTTGCTGACGGCGCGCATTTGCTGCATTTCAATCTTTCGCTCATCTTCTGTCGTCAACGCGCGCATGATCGGCGGTTGAATCAGCGGGACCAGGGCCATGTATGAATAGGCGGCGACGGCAATCGCGCCCAATAGATCGGGTGATAATTTCGATGCGACATAAATAGCCGTAGGGCCATCGGCCCCGCCGATAATACCGATTGCGGCGGCATCTTTCAGCGTAAACTCCAGGCCGGGTATGACATTGAGCGCCAATGCCCCTAACAGCGACGCGAAAATGCCGAATTGTGCCGCGGCGCCTAACAGCAAGGTTTTAGGGTTCGCAAGCATCGGGCCGAAATCCGTCATCGCACCGACACCCATAAAAATCAACAACGGAAAGATACCGGCTTTAATGCCGAAGTAAAGGTAATATAAAAGCCCGCCCTCTTCGGCAATACCCGCTACCGGAATGTTGCTGAGAATTGCGCCGAAGCCTATAGGCAATAACAACAGGGGTTCAAAGCCTTTTTTTATCGCCAGGAACAGCAGTAAAAAACCCACCAGCATCATGAAAGCCTGGCCGCTGGTAAAGTTGTAAAGTCCCGTGCTTTGCCAGAGTGAAATGAGATTTTCCATAAATATCTCTGTCTGTCTTCGTTGTTATAAAGAGACCAGAGCGTTGCCACCCGCAACGGCCCCGCCTTCCTTGACATGAACAGCACTGACAATGCCGGCAAATTTGGAGCGCACCTCCGTTTCCATTTTCATCGCTTCCATAATGACGACGACCTCGCCTTCATCGACCACGCTACCTTCGCTGACGAGAATTTTCAGGATATTACCCGCCATCGGCGCATAAATCACCGCACCGCTATGGGCGCTGAGATCGGAATGCCTAGCTTCGGTCGCCGCCGCTTGGATGGTCAATGCCTCCCCGGCGCCCGGTCCGACGGTGACATTGAAATTCCGGCCGTCCACGTTGACGGTATAGCTTTCAATAGTCTTCACGGTGTTGTCGGCTTTAGGTGCGCTGCTTGCTGCACATGCTTCCGGGTCCGGCGCCGCTTCAAAGGCGGCCGGATTACCGCGATTGACCAGGAATTTCCAGCCCACCTGCGCAAACATGCCGTTAATCAACGCATCTTCTTCTAAATTGCCGACCAGCTTCAGGCCTTCGGCCCGCGCTTTTTCCTGTACCTCGGCAACCAGTTTGTCCATTTCCGGCCCAATCAAATCGGCGGGCCTACACGTAATCGGCTCCGCGCCTTCCAGCACTTTATCTTGCAAGGCTTTGTTAACGGGAGCCGGGGTGGCGCCGTATTCGCCTTTTAACACACCCGCTGTTTCTTTGGTGATCGTTTTATAGCGTTCGCCGTTCATGACATTAATTACGGCTTGTGTGCCGACGATTTGCGAGGTCGGCGTAACCAGCGGGATAAAACCCAGGTCTTCGCGTACACGCGGAATTTCGTGCATGACGTCATCAAACCTGTCGGCTGCGCCCTGTTCTTTCAACTGGCTTTCCATATTGGTCAGCATGCCGCCGGGAACCTGAGCGATTAAGATGCGGCCGTCCACACCTTTTAAACTGCCTTCAAATTGTGCGTATTTTTTGCGGATGTCCCTGAAATAATGCGCGATGTCTTCCAGTTTAACCAAGTCCAGGCCGGTATCGCGCGCCGTGCCTTCAAGGCTCGCCACTATCGTTTCAGTCGCGCTGTGGCCGTAAGTCATGCTTAACGATGAAATAGCGGTATCGACATTATCGATGCCCGCTTCAGCGGCCTTGATAATACTGGGCACACTGAGTCCGGTAGTCGCATGGCAATGTAAATGTATCGGGATAGCTGTGCTTTGCTTTAAGCGACTGACCAGTTCAAACGCATCGTAAGGCTTCAGCAACCCCGCCATGTCCTTGATACAGATAGAATGGGCGCCCATATCTTCGATCTGTTTGCCGAGCTCGACCCACATTTCTATAGTATGTACCGGGCTGGTGGTGTAGGAAATCGTACCTTGCGCATGCGCATCGGTAGCTAATACCGCTTTGACGGCATGCTCGATATTGCGCATATCGTTCATCGCGTCAAAGATGCGGAATACGTCTATACCGTTGACGGCGCAGCGTTCAACAAACTTGTCGACCACATCATCGGCGTAATGGCGATAACCGAGGATATTCTGCCCGCGTAACAGCATTTGCTGAGGCGTGTTCGGCATCGCCGCTTTTAATAAACGCAATCTTTCCCACGGGTCTTCGCCCAAATAGCGGATACAGGCATCAAAAGTAGCTCCGCCCCATGACTCTATAGACCAATAACCGATCTCGTCGAGTTTTTTACAAATCGGCAGCATGTCCTCAATGCGTAAGCGCGTGGCTAAAATAGACTGATGCGCATCCCGCAGCACGACTTCAGTAATAGTTAAGGGCTTGGTGTTGTTATTGGCCATGCTTATGTTTCTCCTGGTTGCTCTGTGAGCCTTTAATCATTTGACCTTGCGGCCGATTGAATAGATTGCATAACTGCGTCCTTGGTATGGCGAACGACTATAAAGCTCCCCCCCAAAAAAGTGATCATTTTTGCTTGTTTCGATAGCGCTGTACGGCGGCGGTAATCGCCGCCACGGTCTGTTTATCAATGCCGCCGGTTACGGTGGGAACAGCCAGTGTTGTCTGCGGTACTTCGGGGAAAAAACGCTGTACCAGCGATGACATGATATTAATCGCAACCACCAGCATCGTCAGGAATAAAAACACGATACCCATGCCGACGAACATCAACTCGACTCCACTACCCATCAATTCTGCCATATCCCTAACCCCCGTGTTGAACGCATTGAAAATCTTGAAACAATTTAAAACGTGGATACATTATGCATAAAACTATACGGCTAAACAAACTAAAGTAAATGGTAGCGGGTGTTTTTGAGCCTGTAGCAAGCTATCTTAGGCTGGTGCAAAGACAAGCACCGACGACTTTTGTTTTAACTGTGATGTTTTCTGTTACAGGTATCGCCAGGAGGCTTGCAACAGGGCTTGGTGGTATTTTGACGCGGTAGCGACACGTTGAAGAAAGGGTGGCTTGACAGGGCAGTCCGAATTTGGTGAGGATTGAGATGATGGCGGATGCTTAAATTGTAGCCAAGAATTATAATCAAGTTTTGAAAGATTTTTGCTTGCGTTGATAAAAAATCAGCGCCAATCAGGGAAGCTAAAGACGGCAGCCGGGTTTACCACGTTGCAAAGAGGTTTGCGGGGCCTGTCCGCTCAAAAGTCGTCGCTGCCAACCCAAACAAGGTCATGCGCGTACGATCAGTACCGATGACAAAGAGTCTCTACGTCAAGACATGAATCGTAAAATGGGCACGGATGCCGCCCAGGCCGTTTATAAACAGCGCCGGACAAGCTCCTAGGGCAACAGCGCCTGCATGGCTATCAATCTTCCTCGATACCCGCCAACTCCAAACCTCGAAACACCGAACAGCGCTTGAACACCTCCAAGCTCGGCTCCAGCTGCTTTTGCTGGCAAAACTTGGCGACCAGTTTGGTCAAGCCTTTGATGTCGCGGCCGGTCGCGGTCGGGAACAGTTCGGCCAGTTGCACTATCAAGGCCTGGTCCAGCGGCAAGGCAAACTGCTCGGTCATGACCCGCCAGATTTTGCAGCGGTCGGCGCTGTTGGGATTGTGGTATTTGATCATAGCGATGCAGCGGGAAATGATCGCTTCGTCAATGTCATCGACACGGTTGGTCGTTAAAAATAACAGGCCGTTGAAATATTCCAGCACCCGCAAGAACACGCCGACCACGGCATTCGAGGCCAGGTTATCGTTGCGGCGCTTGATATAGACGTCGGCCTCGTCTATCAGCATCACCGCGCCCCAGCGTTGCGCGCGGATCAACGTGTCCTTCAGCACTTTTTCCATTTCCGCGACATTCAGGCCCAATTGCCCGGAATGCACGCGATACAGCGGGCGTTTGATGATTTCCGAATAGACCTCGGCGGTCAGGGTCTTGCCGACGCCGGCCGGTCCCGCGCATAACACCGTCGTGCCGCCGGATTTGCCGGCGACGATGTCGTCCATCAGCATGTCCATTTCGGCGGTCAGGATGTCGATCAGGTCAGTCTGCTCCGGCGGCAAAATCAGCTTTTGTTTCAATTCCGGCTGGTATTGGTAAGGCGCTACGTCATCGACATGCACCCAGACATGATGGTGCAGTTCCAGGTGGAACATCAGCATATAGCCGTGCACCGGCAGTTCTGTGAATACGCCTTTGGGAATGTCGGCTTTCGTCGCTTCCATCGCGTTTTCAGTCTTGCTGTCATAGCGCATGCTGTTGCCGGCCTTGCGCAGGTATTTGCCGAGGATGTCGCCGGATGCGTCCAGCGCCAGCGCCCGCTCGCTGATGATGTTTTCGTCGTTGACCAATCGGCACACGCCGCCAGCCGACGACAACACCACGGTGTCCTTGCGCGTCCAATCGCTGCTGCGGTGGCTTGCGGTCGGGTCTTCGGCATAAATCGCGGTGCCCCGGCCGGAAAATTGTTCGCCGTAGCGGCCGCGCCAGTCGAAATAGCGCGCGGCGGCTTCGTCGTAGAGGGCGATCAGCTCCGGCGTTTCCTTCAGGAAGTTTTTCGTAGCGAAGATTTCGGCGATGGTTTTGCCGTTGATGTCCCTGGCGCGGATCATCAACGTTTCGACCGCAATCTTACCTTTGGAATTGGCTTTCAATTCGATCAGGATACGGCCCGCCTCTTCCTCGCCGGGCGGCGTGTAATCGATCCGGGTAATCAGGTAGGCATGCGTCCGGCCCTTCGCGTCGGCATGGAACAACCAGCCGCGTTGCGCATCGTCAACCAGGTAGCGCGTGACGGCGGGCAGCAGCAATTCCAGTTGCTCGGCGTCGTAACGCCTGCCGCCGTCTTGTAGCGCCGTTTGCAGCGTCGCCAGCAGCGCCGCCTGGCTTTGCGCGCCGGAAGACCGGTACAGCTCGTGCAGGAAACGCCACTCTTCCGCGGCCAGTTGCGGGTAAAACACTTCGGCCTTGTTGCCGAAACGCAATTGTTCTTTCAGCGCAATCAGGTGCGGAAAGGTTTCGACCAGGTTTTCGACATAACGGCGTTCGATGTGCAATTTCATGCGGGCTCCTGTTGGGCTATGGCGGCATAGAGGATTTCGGCGATATGCCGCGGCTTGCCGAAGCCGCCGTTGGCAATCTGTTGTTGGCACGAAAAGCCGTTAGCGACTACCGCCGCTTGCGGCTCGGCGCGCAGGGCTGGGAATAGCGCTTGTTCGGCCATCGCCTGCGCGGTGGCGTAATGCTCCGCTTCCAGGCCGAAATGCCCGGCCATGCCGCAGCAGGAGGATTCGACCAGCTCGAAGTCGAGACCGGCTACGGTTTTCAGCACCTTGCGCATCGCCTTCATCGCGCCGACGGCTTTTTGGTGGCAATGGCCATGCACCAGCATGCGTTCGCCATCGGACTTGAAGGCCAGCGGCCAGCGTTGGGCGCTCTGTTCCCTCGCGATAAACTCTTCCAGCAACAGCACGCTTTCGGCCAATCGGCTTGCCGCATCGCCCAGTCCAAGCTTCAGGTATTCGTCACGCAAGCTCAATATGCAGGACGGCTCCAGGCCGATGATAGTGCGGCCGGCGTCAACATGCGGCTGTAAAGCCTGCAACAATCGTGCGGCTTCGCTTTGGGCCTGCGCTATCATGCCGTTGGAAAAATAAGTGCGTCCGCAGCACAACGACAGATGTTCGTCGGTCAGGCCGACGGTTTGTACCGTATAGCCCGCGGTATTGAGCAGCTTGATAGCGGCTTCGGCGACGGCGGGGTTGAAGCGGCGGTTGAAGGTGTCGACGAATAACACGACTTCACGAGCCGGTGTGCTTGATTCGGGAAGCAAGATGTTTTCCGTGGCGAGTTTCTTGCTGCGGTCATATTCGGCCGGAACCGGCAACGGCGCTTTTGCGGTGAAGCCCAAGCTGCGTTCGACAATATGCGCGATCCAAGCATGTTGATTGCGCCAGGTCACCAGCTTCCGGGTTAGCGGCCAGCGTAGCAGCCTGGGCAGATGCGCCCACAGCGTATGGCGCAACGGCAGGCCGCCGGATTGGCGACGCTGGGCCAGGTATTCGGCCTTGATCAGCGCCATATCCAGTTCGTTTTCGCATTCGCGCTTGCAGCCTTTGCAGCTGACGCACAAATTCATCGCCTCGGCCAGTCCAGGATCGAACAGCCCGTTGCCATCGGCGGCATTTAGCGCCGTTTTCAACAACCTGACCCGGCCGCCCGGCGATAAGGCCGGGTTGCCGGTGACCCTGAAACTCGGGCACATCACGCCTTTGCCGGCTTGTTCGCATTGCCGGCTGGCGATGCATACCGCGACCGCCTTGGCAAAATCGCCGCCGCTTTTGGGTATATCGGCATAGGCATCACCCATGCCGGCATTTTGATAATCGGACCAATCGAGAAAAAGCTTCATCGCTGTTTGTTAGGGCTAAATAACAGTTGCAAAGCAAAAACAGCGCCATGTGCAAGTTATAGCATTAGCGGGAAGCGCGGCGGCTTGCTTTGTAGCAAAGCCTACAATCAGTCGCGCTTATAGGTCGTTTCATAACAGTGATTCAGGGAAGCAGGGTACGCATTGCGTATCTTTTCGGAAGGTGGACAGTAGTAAGATTAGGCTGCTTACGCTGGACGGGGTTTGTAACCCATACGCGCCAACTTAGCGTCTAAAATAAGCTGCAAGCGCAGGATAAGTTTATCCGCTAACACTGGCATTCAATTTCAGCCTATTGGCTAGCTTCAGCCAGCTTACACCCTCGGAAGGAA
>Ga0172373_10005222_pt1 | contig 17904 bp, 13 predicted proteins | sample Lak10m_2_FD_114546 | JGI IMG/M metagenome (GOLD analysis project Ga0172373, IMG submission 114546) | Freshwater microbial communities from Kabuno Bay, South-Kivu, Congo - kab_092012_10m | ecosystem: Environmental > Aquatic > Freshwater > Lake | place: Democratic Republic of the Congo...
AACTTTTAAAAGTTATATATTGCATAAGTTCCCGGCTTGTACTACACTTTCCACGGTAAGCATAGGCTTACAGCGCTGCCTGATGATTATGCGGCAGCGAGACTTACCTGGATAACCTATTAAAATAATAACACCGGAGACAATCATGACTGAAACACAGGAAACAACCAACGCGACCTTATTTGAGCAACTCGGCGGCGCTGCCGCTGTTGATGCTGCGGTAGATATTTTTTACCGCAAAGTGCTGGCTGATTACCGCATTAACCGTTTCTTCGATAACGTGGATATGGAACAACAAGCCGCCAAGCAAAAAGCCTTTTTGACAATGGCTTTTGGCGGACCGCACAACTATACCGGCGAAGACATGCGCAAAGGACACGAACGCCTTGTCAGAATGGGCCTGGATGATAGCCATTTTGATGCCGTCATGGAACATCTTGGCGGCACACTACAAGAACTGAATGTGCCTGAAGCGCTAATCGCGCAAGTTGCCGCGATTGCCGAAAGCACCCGTAACGACGTATTGGGCAGATAATTGAAGCGGGTGGAGTAACATGCTGAACATCACGCTGGGTGAATCCAAAATTGCCTGCCAAGCCGATGAAACCGTACTGGATGCCCTATTAAAGGCGAATATTCAAATACCTTACGGCTGCCGGCAAGGCGTTTGCCAATCCTGTTTAATGCGCAGTCTCGATGCCACTCCACCTGTTACGGCGCAAGCCGGGCTTAAAGATACCTTGCAAGCACAAAACTACTTTCTCGCCTGCCGCTGCCATCCCGAGCAGGACATGAAAGTCGCCCTACCCGACCGGCAAGGCGCATTGCTTGAAGCCTGCGTAGTCAAGAAACAGCAATTGTCGCCGGAGATCATACGCCTGGTCTTGCAATACGACGCCGAGCTGGCTTTTTTTGCCGGCCAGTTTGTTAACCTGCAACGATTTGACGGATTGATGCGCAGCTATTCAATTGCCAACAGCCCGCAATACGATAAAACCCTTGAATTCCATATTCGCCGTTTACCCAACGGCCAATTCAGCAACTGGGTGCATGATGAACTGGAACCCGGTACAAAATTAACGCTCACCGAAGCGCAAGGCAGTTGCCATTACCTGCCGGGGCGCACGGAACAACCGCTGCTGTTAATCGGCACGGGCAGCGGCCTGGCGCCGCTCTACGGCATCATCAACGACGCCCTGGCGCAGGGACACACCGGCGATATCCACCTGTATCACGGCAGCCGCAACCTGGACGGCTTATATCTCATCGATGAAATGCGTGAACTTGCAAGACGAGTCGGCAATTTTAACTATACCGCCTGTCTATCAGGAGAAGTCATCGAAACCGACTATAGGCAAGGCCGAGCCCATGATCTTGCCTTAACAACCACGCAAAACCTGAAAGGCTGGCGTGTTTACCTGTGCGGGCATCCGGAAATGGTTAACCAAACGAAGAGGATGGCCTACCTGAAAGGGGCGTCGCTGAGCGACATCTACGCCGATGCTTTTCTTGTCAGCCATTGATATGGCGGCCACTATCAAAAGCAACCGGGGATAATTGGGGTCAGGTATAAATTAAATACTTTCCCTTTTCTTACGCCAGCCGATAGGTCGCCAGCAATTCTCATTTTGGAAGTCATTTAAGATCAATGTGATAAAAATTTGACTTGTTCTGAGCTTAGTGCACCTGTATAAAAAGTAGTCATTTTTTTGTTAAATCGGCAACGATTGCGGCTGAAAACGCGTCAAGTAAATAATAACATTAAATTAAGTAATTGAATTTGAATGTTTTTCAAAATTGAGAATTGTTGATAAGTCACCCGTTTTTTTGGATATTTAATTTGTACCTGACCCCAATTATTATTGCAGCAAGGTAGGTTGTACCCAAATGGGCATAAAGGGTTCGCTCGCTCACCCTTTATGCCCATTTTGGTACAATCCACGAATTGCTATTCCTTGTTATTGCCTCAGCGAACTATCCAGCTTACCGGCTTCCGGCTCGGTATTGTCGGGCGGCTCACGGCACACCTGATTGCCCCATTCCTTGACCTTGCCGTCCAGCAAACGGATGGCCGTGTATTGCAGGCAAAAAGTGCCGGCCAGCAGATCCGTTTCGTAATAGGCGATTTCCTCGTCGGACGACAGATGGTCGATTTTATAGGGCGGGCCGATGCGTTTGAGCATGTCGGCCTTGCTCATGCCCTCGAAAAGCCCGGATTGTATCGCCTTGCGGTTGTCCGACGGGCCGGTGACGAGGCTGCAAGCGCTTAAACCCAGCAATAACGCGAAAATCAACGGCTTGTTCATCATCGCGCCGCGCCTAGAAAGTAAAACCGAAATTAACGCCGAAGCCGTCGATGTTCAGGGTTTTATTTTGCGGCAAGTCGGCGGTTGTGTAGGTCATGCCGATGCGCATGTCCTGGGCGTCCAACAGTCGGCGCACGAAGCTGCCGGTGCGTGAATGCTTGGGCGCAAGACCTAAGTTGAAACCGACTTGCTGCATGCTGTCCATGTACAGCGCCGAGTATTGATCCGCCACTTTAAAGCGGGTGTCGGTAAAGAAGATCGTGCCCGACAATTTACGTCCGAACAGTACCGGCCCCAAGTAATGCGAATAATAAACGCCGTTTCTGAACACGCCGACGTCGATCATGTCGTTTTGCGAACCGAAGACGGGATTGCCGCTAGAATCGAAGTTCTTAAAAACATTGTCGCGCTGCGCCGAGGTGCCGTAATAGGAAAACAGGTTCTTAATGCCGAACACGCCGCCGGCCAGGCGCATGTCGTACTGACTGAGAATGCCGGCCGAATAAATGATCGCCGAAGCCGGGTCTTTGTTGGTATCGGAATCGATGCCGCCGACCCGGCTCAAGATCGTCAAGCCCCAAACGTCTTTCATGTTGAACAAATGCGACAGCGGTATTGTGAAGCCCGCGCCTAGCGAAGCGCTGTAATACGAGGTCGAGATACGCGAGTTAGTGCCATTGGTGGTATTGTCGTTTTTGATATAAGCCAACGGCAGGTTGAACGACAGCGCGTAGCCGTTGCCTAGCTTGAGTTTGTAATCCAGCGGGAGAGTCACCGCATCGGACGCGCCGATGCCGCTGTAATTGGCGCCCAAGCCGCTGGTGTACAGACCGCTGAGCGAGCTGGCGTCGGCCGCTTTCAATTCCGATTCCGACGGCACGCTTGCGGTATTCCAAAAACGGTAGCCGGCGGCGCTACCCGGATAGCCTGTGCTCAGGAAGCGTCCGGCATCCTGGCCGGGGCGGTAAACGGTATCCGCCACATCCGCTCGTTTAGGCGATTGCTCCAGCGCCGCGTTTTGCAAAGAAGAAGGTTCTTCGTCGGCCGAAGCGGAAAGCGTCTCGCCTTCGGCCTCGTCCAGGCTCATCGACAGCCCGGACATATCGAAATCCTGTTGGAACATCAGCGAGGAAGCGCTGTTCGGCGAGCCGATAATCGCGTTTTGCGTGTCACAACCGCGGTTTCCTATATAAACACTGCTCGAACTATCGTACACAAGGCTCGAATATCCGCTACAGCCGGAACCTTGGGCGGCATACGGCGCCATCAACAATCCTAACGCTTGGATGACCGCCAGCTTTACTAGATTTGACTTGAGTTTCATCGTATTCCCCTTTGTTTTTTAGCGCTGTACATGACAAAAAATAACCCGTTGAAAGTATGGCAAAATAGTGACAATTGCGAAATAGAACAAGATTGCCACACTTCAGCGAGCTAACGACTATGTTAAACCAACACTTTCACTGGAACAAGGCACGAATGGATTGCCTAGGAGTCTGTCGGTCTTTCAGCGCTCCACGATTTTTTGAAAGAATCAAGGAATCAATGGTCGAATCAATGGGGTCAGTGTCGTTGATTTTAAGTGGCTGGATTTTACTTAATCAATTCAACCTGACCCCATTGATTTTTTCAAACTTCCGCACATAATCCCCCAACTGAAAATTCTCCTTGACCTCATCATGCGGAATGAGTAGATACTTCCAAGCCTTACCGCCATTTTTCAGAAGATAATCACTGGCATTACCGCACCATGTAACCGCAGCATCAGCTTTGGCTTGTACTTTGGCATCACTTAATTCGGCTTGTGACTTGGTTTCAACCATCGCCACATAGCCTTCCGTTTCCACGACAAAATCAGGCACATATTCAGGATGTTCCGCACCGTCTTTATAGTAAATTTTGAATTGGCCTTTTGCGGGCTTAAACCATTTTTGGGCATCGCGTTCTAAAATCACCGCAAAGCGGCGTTCCGTGTCGGAATCAAATTTTTGTACCGGATATAAACACTTACTGAAGCCACCAAACAATAGCTGCTTAATTTTGCCCTTATCGTTAATGGTATCCCGATAATGATTGACAGCTTGACCTGCGGCGACGGTATACGCGCAGGTTTTTAACGGCGTAAATCCGCTACGCACTTCTACTTCGTAGGTGTCGGCTTGCTCCCAAAAATGTTCCGCCATTTGCGTATGTATGGTTTTGGCGATTAATTGGCGGTGGTTCGCCAAAACATTATTCACTTCATCAGTGGATAAATATCCGTTTAAATGGGTAACGACTTGCGTAGCCAAACCGTAGATCAAATCGGCATGGTCGTCATAAGAAATATCGTCATAATCTATCAGGGCATGAACAATCGTGTTTTCCGGTTTCGCTTCAAGTAAAATCTGTTGCGAAATCATTGTTTCCTGTTCGTTGGTTTGCAGGCTCTGAATAACAATATCTCGCTCCGAAGGCTGTAAATTCAGACCATCCAAATTTAAAGCGAACGGTCGGTAACCATAATTGACTTGACCTTTAGGCACCACAATCACCCTCGGTATATCAATAGTCTGGTTGACCATGAGTTCGGCGGCTTTAGCGACAATATCGGCAACATCAACCGGATTTTCCACAGTCAACAACGATTGCTGTCCCATGCTTAACTGTTCAGTAACTGTCTGGATAACGGATTTTTGCACATCGGCATTCAATAAGGATTTACTGGTGGCAACGGTTTGGGGGCTATGTTGCAGCTTATTAAATTCCGCGATGGCGTATTGTGCGGCGGTGGTTTCGGCAATATTGCTAAACACCGGCGGATTATTGCCTAATGCCGGATAAACCAGCCCATCGGTTTTACCGCCAATCAATCCATCCAAATTGGAAATCACCGACACACTTTCGGTTTTTTCATTATCGGAAGGCGCATCCAAAATTACCTGTTTTAATCGCAAGGGATTGTCGGGATTATTCGCTTCATCGACAATTTCCTGAAAACGGTCATGGGCAACAATGTTTAACCGATCCACCGCCGTTACACCTGTCCTTTTACCATAAGGCAAGCGCAAACCACGCCCAATAGATTGTTCAATCAGTGTGCGGGCATTCGCCGCGCGTAACGGGACAATGGTGTATAAGTTGGTCACGTCCCAGCCTTCTTTCAGCATGTTGACATGAATCACCACTTCGGTCGGTTCATCATGGCTTTCCACCGCCAACAAGCGGCTGATCATTTCTTCTTCGGCTGCACCCGATTTACTGCTGTCCACTTGAATAATCTTGCCCTGATAACGGCCTTCAAAAAACGCCGCTGATTCCATCAAGGCCAGCACAGACGCCGCGTGGGTAGTATCTCTGGCAATCACCAACATAAACGGCTTAACTACTACCACATCGTTTTCGTGGGCATGAGTCAATAATTCCACTTTAGTGGCTTCATGCAGACGGATGCCGTCCATCAATTTAATACGTTCAACTTCTTCTTTGCTGTGTTGCGACGCATCAAAATTACGCTGGGTGACCACGGCGGGTTCTTTAACAAAACCGTCATCCATTGCCCGCGCCAATGGATAATCCACGACTACATTCTTAAACGGCGCCGGTCCTTTATTGCTCTCGGTAAACGGTGTCGCGGTCAATTCCAAACCCAGCAACGGATTTAATTCATTTAACGCTCGCACCCCGGCATCGGCGCGATAGCGGTGCGATTCGTCCATCAGCAATACCAAGTCCGGCAATTCCGCCAAGTAATTGAAATAACTGTCACCCAGATATTCCGACAAACGTTTAATCCGTGGCGATTTGCCGCCGCGCACTTCGGAATTGATTTTGGAAATGTTGAAGATATTAATAGAAACGCTGGAGAACAAACTGCCCGCATGACGACCCTTAACCTCGTAATCATCACCCGTAATAATCATCGGCGAATTGACGGCAAACTCTGCAATGCCTTTAAACACATATTTCGGCGTGTTGGGCGTAAAGTCGGCAATCAGCTTGTTATAAATCGTCAAGTTTGGTGCCAAAACAAAAAAATTGTTAATGCCGTGCGCCAAATGCAAGTAACTGACAAACGCACCCATCAAACGGGTTTTGCCCACGCCCGTTGCCAAGGCAAAACACAAGGATGGAAATTCGCGTTCAAAATCCGATAGCTTGGGAAATTGGCTCTGTAGCGTTGCCAACAGCATAGCCACATCGCGTTTAGGGTTAAGCATATCCGGCGTTGCCGCAATCGCAGCCGCCAAGGCTTCCAGGGATTCGCGCTGGGGTGCGCGTAAGCTCAAACGCCCACTAATGGTATTGACCACACGGTTAATCATGGTTTAATTCCTCGGTCGTCAAACTTGCCGCGTAAATGGTCAACCTTAATTCCATGTCAGCAAGATTTTCGTAAACGGGTTTTTTATCAGAAATCCGTTCGCTTTCCGCCAAAATCACGTCAACACCTGAGCCGCGCCGATCCATTAAATACTCACGCCCCAAGCCAGAGTCGCGGACAGCATAATAGCGGGAAAACAAACTCGCCAAAACTTCGTTGCGGGGCATAGACATCATTCGCATTGTTTCAACTGTCATTGAATTGGGCAATGATCCAGGGGAATACAGCTCCAAACGGTCGGAAAATAAATGCAAGCGGATGCGTCCACCCCAAATTGAATAATCGCGATGCACGACTGCATTCACAATAGCCTCGAATATCGCCCGTAAACTGTATTGCGGATAATCAATTCTCCCTAATGCTTTGCGGCCCGGAATTTTCATGTTCAGGCGCACAAAATCGAAAGCATCCCAGATTTGCTTATCCAACGGGCCTGAAAAATCTTTTGCATCTACTTGGTCTTGAGGATCATTTCTGATCCCGCTGTAGGCAACCGCCTGAATATAAGCGGAGGGTAACCAGCGGATAGGATTAGCCGTACACAGCAATACGCCCGCGATGGACAAATGTAATTGGCCATCAAATTCACTCAGTAAATGCAAACGTCGCAATTGTTGTTCTTCCGATCCTTCGCCTTCTTTTATGAAGGCGCGGGACAAAAAACTATCGAGATTTTCTACAGAAGTATCCGGTACAGCCTGTTCTTCAAACCTGATAATCCGCGATTGGCTGCGTTGCTGAAAGAGACGGGCCAATACTTCGGGCTCCATTTCACGTTTAGAGTCGAGAACGCGCTTGAAATAACCGTTAGGACTTTTGTGAACCATTAAGCTGCGTGGAACTTTTAGGATAATAACAGGACGGAATTGACCTGTATTGTCGGGTAACTCAATATGCTCCGAATAGACATCTAACGGAGGTTTGATCCGCGTTTGGCAAATCTCGGACAACCATTTTTCTACGGTATCTAATGAGGAGTAATCAATCCCGATAATTTCTTTGGTTTTGTCATCAACCCCCAACACCAAAGTCCCGCCATTTGCGTTTGCCATTGCCGCTAATTCATCTGCCAAACCTTCTGCATGAGGGCCCTCCACTTTGTGGCTGCTGCGCATGACGATCCGTTTTAGCTCCAGTGTCGAATCCTCCCCCAGCTTAATCCGTTTTAACCAGTCATCCACCGTCATTAGCTTTGCCCTTTTAAATCTTCAAGAATACGTTTGTAACGTTGGCGGAATGCGATTTCCCCGCCTTCCATCACCCGACAAATATCTTTTCTGACCGTTGTCTCTTGCAAACCGCCGAGAGAAGCCAAGCTAATTTGCCCGTTGAAATCCATGGTCATCACCAGTTCAGCGTCGGCATTGACTACGATATTGGCGTTATGCGTCACCACTATAAGCTGCCGGCGCACTTTGTTTTTCCGTAACTGTTCAACCACCAGTTCAGACACTAACGCGTTATCGAGATCATCTTCGGGTTGGTCCAACAGCAACGGCTCATTGCCATGCACCAATAGGAACGACAACATGGCCGCTGTTTTTTGTCCGGCGGACGCCAAGGCGATATTTTTATAGGGCTTGTTTTCGCTAGGCCGATACTCCAACGTCACTTCATCATCAGGAAACCATACCGCCAACTCATCAAAGGCTTCGTAAGACAGGTTCTCAATGCGCCTTATTAAGTCTGCCCGAAATCGGGTATTGAGAATCTGGGCATCATGCTTTTTTTGATTCATTTCCTCCAATGATTCTTTAAGCTCTTCAAGCCTTCCTGAAATCAGTTGGGAATCGGTTACATTGGTTATATCCCAGAGAACACCAGAATTATCCCCTTCATTTTCTTGCCAAATGGCAGCCGCAAAATTTTCACCACCGCCTAATCGTAAAATTTCCCGAAAACGGCTGACTTCTGCCTTGGTGCTAGCCAAGCAACGCAAACTGACTTTAAGCATGTTGTTTTCATGAAATAAGTCAGCTACAAACCCTTCCCGAATGTAGGTTAACTCTTGGCGACATTCAGTTAAAGCAGTCACCGCAGTGTTTACCATTTGCTCAGCCTGTTCCAATTCAACCTCAAATGCCCTGATTTGCACCAATTGTTTTTTTAACCTCTCTTCACTGGCAATAGCAAAGGCCGCATCTTCCGCACTGTTGATGCCTTCACCTTTGAGCCGCTCCGATTCTTGCAGATAAGCCTGTATATGCTGCTGGTTTTCGGTATGCCAAGCGCTAGTAGCCAGTTCTTGTTGCGTAGACCTAAGTCTTTCCTGCATTGTCGTGACGAGCGCGGCGATGGTTTCATAATCTTTGACCAACTCCGTTTTCAACGCCAACGCGCTCTTTTGGGCAGCCAACTCAGCAGGGGTATCGGCAAGAAATTGCGTTAATTCGGTCTGCGCAAGATTGGCGGCTTGTTCGACACCGCCTTCCAATCCGGCAACATCATTAGCCAACAACTGAAAAAAATCATCTAAAGCCCGCTGTTGCTGGGTAGCGCGTTGGTAAGCTTTCAGTAATGGCCCGAAGTTGGCGTTAGCAAACACCCGCGCTTTGCGGCTGGCTTCTTTATACTCCAACTCCAAAGCCGGCTTTTTTTCCAACTCTTTTTTTAGGGTCCGCACCCGTAACCGTGCCGCCAGTAATTCAGTTTTGCGTTGCCCGAATTGTTCCTGCCATGCCTGTTTTTGTTCACGAATGGAATCATCAATATATTCCAATAACGCTTGGGGATTATTAGCCAAAGCCAAAATCTGTTTTTGGCTAAAAATTTTGACGGGGAATAACGAACGCGCATCCTGTTCATGCAAGTCGGTTGATTGCCAGCCATTTTCCCAACGTTGCACTTGGCAAGCAAAACGCCCATTGGTTTGTTTGCTCCAAATAAACTTAAATCGCTGGGCAGATTCGTTTTTACCCTTAACCACCTCAACGGCAATTCTGGTGTCCGGTAACATCATGCCAGGCTTATCGCGCTGCACATATTCGCGGCGAAAACCTTCAAAGGTTTTCCAGATTTCAGACTCTTCGCCGAGTTTTTTAAGCTCATCATCACGCGCCAAAGCCAGACGGATACATTCCAGCACTGTCGATTTTCCGCTACCCCGACCACCAATAATGGCGTTATAGGCAGGGTTTAACTGCAACTCCAAAGCCCCATGTCCGATGCGGCGCAGGTGCATATTTTCTAAGGTAACGGACTGTATCCATTGCTCAGGCAAAGGTTGTGGATCATAGGGATATTGATCGCTGCGACGGATTGCTGATTCGGGATCAAGTAAGGCCAAACGTAAACCATCAAAACTGGGTTCAGACATTTTCACCCAGCAAAACCGAGTGCCCGCATTAGCCGTATTATGCGGCCAATCAGAACCCGACACGAAAGCCTTATCGCTTATTCGCTGGGCAAAATAGCGATAACAATCGTTAGTTAGCGATTGAAACTCCAGTGCATCCAATTTAGGCAGAACAGCATCCAATAAACGAGAGTGCTTAGGCTTAAAACTACCTTGCTCATTTGTTTCTTGCAGCAAACCGTTAGTTTTTTCAACATGCGCCGCGATTACCAAGCCTTTTAAAGCGTGGATTTGGTCAATCACGGTACTCGTGCTTTCGCTAACCATCCGCTCTGCATTGGGTTTATCCATATTCGATATTTTTAGTCTGCCTACCAGCAAACCATCTAAGACAGACTTATCCGCTTGATGATCGAATAGCGCCAAAAGATGTAACGAATCATGCGTGGTAATCTCAACCCCAGGAAATAACACCAAAGGCCGATAACCTTCAGGCTGTTCCTGAGCCAATTCTCCTAAGGCATTTTGCAGCGTGTCTATCCAATCACTGCAATTATGATCGGTCACGGCAACGCAATCGATACCCTTACGCATATAGGCCAGCAACCAATCACGCGGTTGTAAGGTCGTTTTTTCGGCGGGGTCGAAATCGCTGGAGGCGGGTGTATGATTATGGAAGTCAAACTTCCACCAACGTGATCCGGGATAAAAAAATTGTGAGTTCATAGTGTAGGAATGTGCGAAATTTCAGCCTTTTTCCGATTGGCCTGAAACTGAAAATCCATTAAATCCACCGGGCGCAGCCGCTTGGTTAAATGCAACACTTCCAAGCCGATAATTTCACCCGCAGCGTCATAATCGACAATAACGCCGGGGGCCACTTCTTCTGATTCGACCACGTTGTCATTCACTAACTGCAAATGTAATGCGTCGGCGACTTCATCAACACTTAATTTCATATCAGACCTCTCAAACTGCGATCAAAAAATACGGTGATAATGCGGGGCGGCTTAACGTTTTCATTCAGAACTACCCGCAACACCCGACCATCAAACTCATCGACTCTATACAAATAATGCACCAGACTGGGATCAATCCTATCCTGTTCGACACGATGCGGCGAATCTATCGCCTGTTCCAGCCATTCCAGACGAATATTGGCGCGTTTTTGCAAACTTTCTTTGGCGTGTTCGGTTAACTCGTAATCCATCACACTTCACCAAACAGATCATCTTGTGCCGTATTGATTGGCTTAACACTGGCTTTCTTAGGCTTTTCCGCTTCCGGCTCCGGCTGCGCCATCGGCAAATTCGCCACGTTCAAGCTGTAATCGTCATGCGCCCATTCGCAACGCGACAACACCATCTTGGGGATTTTCTTCAAGGTCAGGTTAGCAAAAGCGTCGGCTTTGCCGCGAAACGCCGCGCAACAGACCAACAAGGTGCAGTCGCCGCCGACTTCGGCGGACAATTCCTGTAATTGCTGGTGCGACAAGTTTTGCGTGGTGACGTAGATAAAATCCTGCTCGGACGAATAGCCGTGCTTCCACCACTGGCTATCGGACGGCGCGTAAGTAAAGCCTTCCAGCTTGCATAAGGCTTCCGCCAGCATCGCCGGATTGTAGTTCTTATTGACCACCCAGTTGCCCCAGCGGTCTTGTTCCAGTAACGACGGCGCAAGGCGGTAATAGCGGAAACCGCCGCCGCCCTGCCAGTTGACCGCTTTGCTGATGCCGCCCTGGTCTTCGCCGGCTATGACTTTTTTAAGGCGCGGGATGATGTGGGTGTGGCAATGTTCGCCCAGTTCGATCATGATCCAGCGGCGACCCATTTTGTGCGCGACTGCGCCGGTAGTGCCGGAGCCTGCAAAGGAATCTAGGATTAGTTCTCCGGGGTTGGTAGCTAAAAATAGGATTCGCTCAATTAATCTTTCTGGCTTTGGTGTTGCAAAAACATCAGCATTTTCTACAAGTAATTTTGCTTCACGGCGGGCTTCGTCATTATGTCCGAAACTTTGATAATCCCACCAAGTAGTTGCAGGAACCGAATCATTCACTTCATGTAAAAAACGCTTTAAACGAGGAACATTATTGCCAGACTCTCCAAACCAAATACGATTATCTGAAATCAATTCAGCTATCTTTTCTTTGGTAAAACGCCAACTTGTACCTTTAGGAGGCCAATGCTCTTTTCCTGTTTTTGGGGAAGCAATTGGAAATATTGCGTAGTCACGCGCTTCATTTCGTTGTAATGGTCCGGAAGTCCAAACTCCACGGTGGTCATTATCTGGGTTCTTGTAACGAGCATCTTGAGCTTCTGTTCGATTAAAACGATTTATTCGATATTTCATTCGATTTTTTGCAAAAACCAAAATGAAATCATGTGATTCAGAAAAGAACTCTGAATCGCTCTTTACTGCGTATTTTTTCTGCCATGACAAAGTTGAAATGAAATTCCCCCGCCCAAACACCTCATCACACAACACCTTCAAATAATGCGCTTCATTATCATCAATGGTGATCCACAACGAGCCGTCATCCGACAACAATGACCGGATAATCTCCAGCCGATCACGCATCAGCGACAACCAGATGGAATGCTCCAAACCGTCGTCATAATGGATAAACGCGCTACCGGTGTTGTACGGCGGGTCGATAAACACGCATTTCACCTTGCCCGCATAATCCTGTTCCAAGGCTTTTAAGGCCAGCAGGTTGTCGCCAAAAATCAGCTTGTTATCGAACTGGTCGTTATCGCTAACCCGATGCTTGGCGTGATACGACAACGCCGGATTTTCCAGCAATATCCTCGGCTCCAGCTTAGGCCGCTTGTCCTTGCCTATCCAGGTCAGTTCCAGTTTGGTTTTGCTCATAAAGGTTGTTGTAGCAGTTTGCGTAAGGGAACAGGCTCGCCATTGGCGACATGTAAAATGTGCGCTTTATCTGCCCGAACATTATTGGGCGGGATTTGCGCATAATCGGGTAACGTGGTGCGTCTATTATTGCTGCAATGAAAAATAAAATAGCGGCGTTGCCAGCCTGTTGATTTGATTTGCTCAAACCGCTCCAAAACGGCCAGTAAATAATCTGTAAAACAGTCGCCGCTGACTAACTGAGGGATATGATTATCATCCGGATTTTAAATCGAGAATCAATATATAGCTTTGTCCATCAAGCTGGCAAAAAATGACGGCATCACAGGCTCTACGGGCTTTGTGTCCATCAATGAACGCTTTGTCCGCAAAACCGATTTTATCGAATTGGATAGCCACCGCTTCATCGCTAATCCCGGAGATAACGACATGATTAAGAGCGGCGGATGGGATTTCGCGGAGTGTTATTGTTTGGTTGGAACAGCTATGTCTTTTAGTATTGGGTATGATTTCTTGCAGTTTTTTTATGGCATCAACCGACATTACGACACTCCATATAAAATCGCATCCTGAATCCGGTTCATGGCGTTAATTTCATCATCGAAACTTTTTACCTGGATGCCGCGATGTTGCTCAACATCCCATTTTTGCAGCGTTAACCCCTTTTTCTTTTTGCCCGCGACCTCAAAAGAAGCCGTTGCCGTTGTGTATACTGCAAGCCTTTCAGCTTTTAAAACGTCACGTTCCGTATAATCTTTAAATTTTTCTCTGACGGCTAATAAATGTGGTTTATCGCTAGATAGCATAATCAGGGTATTAAACTCACGAATAATATAATCGCTGTGCGTAGTTAAAAATATTTTTATGCCTGCATTGACTAAAGCTGCCAAAAATCGCGCCAATCGCCTTTGGTTAGCAGGATGCAGATTAAGTTCTGGTTCGTCTATCATCAGCATATCGCCTGTTTTGGCCTCGTGATGTAGCCAAAACCATAACACCATCAATGATCTTACGGCACTAGACGCTTCACCCAAACCCAGTTTGAGTGTGGTTCCCTTAGGGGTGAAATAAATGGCGCCCTCTTTGGTTGCTTTGTAACTACCGCCTGCCATTTCTTTAAACGCTTTCGATAGCGTCGGGTTGTTTTTCATAATCTCGCTAATGCCGCGTTGCTCAAGATTCGGGATTTCTATGCTGATAAACTCGACATTATGTTCTACCGATAGCGCGTAACTACGTTTCATTAATCTGAGTAATGTTGAAAAATTAACCACTGATTTTTTGTCATTGTCCATTTCGGTTAAAACATTAACCAATTTGTTTTTTGAAAAATTCAGCTCGCCCCGAAAAATAGCCGATCCAGTTCTTTCAGCACTGGTTATGAAAACATCGGGAAAGGTGTTTCCTAAAACAATTTCTAAGATTTGTTGCCGGATAAAGCTGGCTAATGAATGCACGGGAGGCAGGTCATCGCCCGGTTCAACAACGATAGCGATTTCAACGACAGTTTGTTCAGGTTGTTTTTTTATAGAAACCAGCCGTTTTCCTTTGCTGCTGTTCAGTCCGTCATCAATTCCCTTGTTAATCCAATCGCTTGTAATCGGTGCTGTTAATGAAAATTTTGTATCGTTGAATCGTTCCGGCGGGGTTGCCAAAAACTCATGCAGGTTTTTGGCTAAGCGGGTCATTGTTTGTTGCAGAATAGTGTCCCAGTTTTCAACAATTTCTTTCTGTAAATTTATGCTGATAAAGCCTTCATTGTGAAGTTTAAGCATATCTTCTTCAGATAAATCCCACGCTAGCAATTGTTGCCATGCAACCATTAGCGCGTAGAGCGAATTTGTGACATAGGTTTTGCCTGTGTTGTTTTCTCCACAGATAATGGTCAAATCTGCTAGTTCTACTTCGGCCTGATGTAAAGGCCCTAGTTGTTCAAATTTAAACTTCATAGTTTTATGGTTTCTTGGTCAAGACGTTAAAAGCTATTGTAAGCCCCAAGAAATAGTAAACAAATCTTCTATCTCTACTTTTTGGTTCAGTTTACTTTCCAATTGCCCAATCAACGCTTCGCGGCGTTCGTCTATTTCATCTTGGCGGTCAAAGAGTTCTTTGCGCTGTTTGTTGCGGGTGCGTTCCAGTTCTTGTTGTTGCTTTTGGAATGCTAGTTTTTCTGCCAGTGTGGCGGCTATTTTGGCATTGCGGCGCACTTCTTTGATGTGCTGGTCGATGTCTTTGATGCTTTGTTCCAGCCCGAATTTTAAGTCATCCGCCCAGTGGTCGAGCTTGTTCACTTCGTCTTCAAAAAAGGCCAGATTTCGGCTGTTGACCCTTTTGATTAGGTCATTTTGTGCGATAGCCAGTGCTTCGTCAATCTGGGGCTTAAGTAAAACGCTTTGTGGTTGGCAGTGGCTGGCGGGCAGTTGCATCAGTTTTTGCGCGGTTTCGGCAGGCAATCGTTTGCCATCATCAGTTTGGGCGGCGAATAACAGATGGTCTTCGTTTCGCTCCAATGCTTCTATGCTAAAGCGTTGCAGCTTTAACGTGCCGGATTGCCCTAGCAGGGATTCCAGCACGCTGATTTTTGCCCCATGCGCGGCATAGTCAAACTGGATTTGCGCGGTCGGCGTGGGCTGGTTTTTGGCGGTTTCCAGCACCCATTCACCTAACGGATGGTTAAGTCGGTAAACGTGGGTGTTATGGATATTGGGTGTGTGTTTTTGGTTTCGGGCTATCAGTTGGTAGTCGCCAAGTGGGGCTTCTTTGATGACGTTTTCTTGGAGCTGAAAACGGTGTTGCTGGTCGTCAAAGCTGGCGTAAGGTTTTAGTTGATGCTGCGTTACCGCCCAAAACCAGCGGCTGATTTTATCCAGCCGTTGTTCGGCTTGGTCGAGCTGCAATTTCAGTAGGTCGTGGATGTCTTCATCAAAATTGTCGAGCAGTTGCTGGCGGGTTTCCTGCATTTGTTTGTTGATGTCGGCTTCCATTTCCTGTTGCAGTCGGGCGAAGGCCGCTTCGATTTGCTCGGTCGTCCGGCAACTTTCGTAAATGCTTTGGATACGCTTTTCAAAATCAATACCGGATTCAATCGAGCCTAAAACATCATCGGATGCGCCAAACACGCCATCGAACAGGTGAAATTTATCGGTGAGTAATTCCAGTACGCGCTGGTCGGCGTAATTGCTTTGGTTGAGAAAGTTGATGACCACTACGTCAAACTTTTGCCCATAACGGTGGCAACGGCCTATGCGCTGTTCTACGCGCTGGGGATTCCAAGGCAAATCATAATTGATGACCAAGGAGCAGAATTGCATGTTGACGCCTTCCGCCCCTGCTTCAGTGGCGATCATGATTTCGGCATGATGTTGGAAGTGGTCGATGAGCGCGGTGCGTCGGTCAATTTGCGGCGATCCGGCAATTTTATCGGAGCCTTGGTTTTCTCGTAGCCATTGCTGGTAAATTCGGGTGGTTTCGGGGCTGTTGTTTGTGCCGCTGAACGTGACCAATTTTTCGGCGTAGTGGTTCGCCGCCAAATAGTCTTGCAGGTATTCTTGTGTGCGTTTGGATTCGGTGAAAATGACGGCTTTGCGCGGGGCAGCCATTGCCGCCATTTGTTCAAAGCCTTGGTTTAAGGCAATCAATAAGGCTTTGGCTTTGCTGTCATCGGTGATTTTCTCAGCTTGTGCGATAAGGCTGTTGAGTTCGATGATTTCAAGTTCCAGTCGCGCTTTGTCGATAATCTCTTCGGATTCACTGGTGTCTGCACTGTCCAGTTCTTCAAGATAATCCGTTTCCAAATCGTCGTTTGCTATCAGCTCAGCAATGATGTCGGTATTGTCGGGCTGATTATCACGCAGTTTTTCCAAGCGTTTTTTTACGGTAATCAGCGTGTTAAGCACGGCATGGGTGCTCGAAGCCAGTAATTTGCGCAGAATCAATCCGGTCAAATGGCGTTGCCGCTTGGGTAAAGCGTAACTTTCTTCCCGTTCCAGTACGGCGGTAATGCCATTATAGAGCTGCATTTCCGCATGGGATGGCGTGAAGGGAACGGTGATAGCCTTGCGCTGGGTATAGCGGATGTATTCCAGCACTTGTTTACGCAGGGTGCGTTTTACAAAGCCTTTTAATCGGTCTTTGAGTTGGCCTACGCCGTCGCTACCCATGTAGTGCTGGCGAAACGATTTGTCATCCCCAAACAGTTGTTCATCTAACAGTGTCGATAAGCCGTACAGCTCCAGCAATGAATTTTGTAAGGGCGTGGCCGTGAGCAATAGCTTCTGCCGACCATATAAAGCGCGTTTTAACGCTTGCCCCATTTTGTTATTGGGGCGGTAGGCGTTGCGCAGCTTGTGGGCTTCATCCATCACCACCAAATGCCAAGGTTCAATCAGCAACTGTTCTTCTAAGCGTGCGGCAAAATGGTAAGAAAGGATGTTGATGCAGTGATTATTCAGCGGATTGGCAATGCCTTGGTTTTTTAATTGCCGCCAAGTGTTGGCATCAAGTATTTGCGAAGGCAGGTTGAATTTGTCTTGCAGTTCTTGCGCCCATTGTTTACGCAAGGAAGCGGGGCAAATAACCAATGTGTGCCGTTTGCGTTCCGCCCAATATTGACAAAGCACCAAGCCCGCTTCAATGGTCTTTCCCAAGCCGACTTCATCGGCCAAGATAACGCCTTTATTGAGCGGATTGTTCAGGGCAAACAGGGCGGCGTTGATTTGATGGGGATTAAGGTCAACGGTCGCGTCGAACAGTGATTGGGATAACCTGTCTACGCCATCCGCCGCGCATTGGCGGGTCAGTTCGTAGGCGTAATACTTGGCATGGTAATCGGTTATCACTATCGTCTATCCGTTGATTTGATTGTTGATTAATCCATTGGGGGTAATGAATTAGGAGATTTTACAAACCATGACCTTAAGCAGTGCCTAATGCCTAACAGTTTGAACGGTGTTAAAAACTTTGGTTTTCCATCCAAACTGGTAGATGTGTTTTTCTTTAAAAGGATTGTTTAATTTAATGGTGGCGATTTCGAACACGCCATTTCAGCATCCTTTCTCATTAGCCCTCTC
>Ga0172373_10005224_pt1 | contig 17889 bp, 31 predicted proteins | sample Lak10m_2_FD_114546 | JGI IMG/M metagenome (GOLD analysis project Ga0172373, IMG submission 114546) | Freshwater microbial communities from Kabuno Bay, South-Kivu, Congo - kab_092012_10m | ecosystem: Environmental > Aquatic > Freshwater > Lake | place: Democratic Republic of the Congo...
GCCACCGGCATGGCAGGTGAGGTATCCGCGGCTGTGAGGGTAGGAAAGACCGCGGCGGGCGGCTAAGGAATGCACACCTCGTCGGGATTCCTCCACATCGAGATCCTCATCGCCTCCTCCTTCGACTCCGCGTGGACATAGACGACCTGGGTGGTGTGCTCCTCACGCTCATCGGGTGGCAGGAGACCCTTCAGTCGCTCGATCTCCTTGTCCCTCTCGTTCAGGAGGATGTTGAGTCGGCCGATCTCGGCGAAGAGCTCAGTGTTCATGGTATTAATCGGATAGTAGGTGTTATTCATACTCGGCTCTTCTCCACGAAATCCCGATACTTGTCAAGGATGGGATGTTTCAAGGCCTCTTCGTATTCGTCTTTCCGCGCTGTCATTGCGACCATCATCACGTATGCCTCGAGAGAATCCCACAGTTCGACGATCGCCTTGTCACGATCGAGGATATCGCTATCATGAACATCGTTCAAATCGATTTCTCCCCAGGTTCTCATTCCTTCTCCTTTGTGTTATCATAACCAGCATCATCAAGATTTACAAGACGAAGCTCGTGAATCGCTAAATACTTAATCTCACCGTCGACCAGTGTTGGGAATATTGTGTCCGACCAGACAGAAATAGATCCCACGATCATGCCGATCCTGGGTGGTTCGCAGGAGTAGTATCCGCCGTAATCGATGATCTCGACGAGGTCACCGGGCTTCATCGGACGCATCGATCACCTCGATCATATCTGACGGAAAGTTAGGATGACTCAAAGTGTAATCCGGAAACCTTACCTCGAGACAATAACCACCTCTAGCGTGACGATTCGGTTTGATTTGATAGCAAGAGATGACAATGCCAAATTTGCCCTGCACACCCCAAGTCCTGTCAGGTCCGGAAACGAGACGGATAAGGTCACCGGGTTTCATAGCGGTTCGTACTCATCATCATAGAGCCAACGGATAACACCATTGATGAGGATTCGGATCCTGCCTTTTCCCATAAATTGAGGAGCAATAGCTTCAATGAAAACAGCAGGTGTTCCAGTCACAACCCCCTCCTCACTGAGAGAGCCATAGTCCTCTATTCCCAAGATGACAACAGGCATCTTGTTGTTGCTGACAATCCTGATGAGATCACCGGTTTTCATTGAAAATCTCAAGGAAGTCCGCAGAGATGTCAATAATCTCCTCATTGAGGAGGCAAGAGACACGATTAAGCTCAAAGCTTTGCCCATTGCTTGATGGGCCTAAGACAATGCAGGGAGTTCCTCTCTTTGTGCCCTGCAGGGGCAATCCACACCGAAGTGACATCAAGTCACCTGCACGTACAGGTCGCGTAAAGCACTGCGTATCTGCATCAGGACTAGTCCAGAAGAGAATGGGTGCAGTGCTCATACGGTCACCTTGGCGCAGGAGCCTGTCAAATACTGAATTTTATCCGGATCCTCATCACTGTACAAGTTATGGTGGTTCATCGATGGAGGAATTTGATCAAATTTCCTGATATTGTGCCTGGCGAACCAGAGGGTCTTTCCACCAATGAGGATGCTGCAATAGCGTAAAACCTTATGACCGGCGACCTCTAGCACGAGGCCAGGTGCCCAGGTGCCTGGACCCTCATTCACAAGCCAGACCCAGCAAACCTCACCTGGCTTGACGCTAATGTTCTTTGACATAGTCCGGACTACGCCTCCTGAATATGCTCGAGCCACTCATCGTCGGCCCAGATAGTCTCACCTGTGGTAGAGTCAAAAATCTCCACTGCCACTACTGAGGAGTGGCCAAAGGGAACACGAGTTCGACCCCTCAGGACAAAGTAGATGCGGTCTTGAAAAATTTCAACACCTTTTGTTGGGTGGTAAGTGGGGCTCACCGGCGTCGTCGTGAGGCAGTGACCTGCCCGCTTGAATGTCCTATGCAGATCCTCTTGCCAAGTCCTGAGCTCGCTCTCGGTGAGAGCCCTCCATCCTCTCGTTCCGAGGAAAGATGTGCTAACAAGGTCACCCTTGTGAAACTTTGCTCGTTTTCCCATAGCGCTAGTCCTCGAAAGTTAAATCGTACCGTAGCCTAACCAGGAAGACGGTTTCCTGCACTAGCCGAACTGCGACACCTTAAGGTTTTCAGCCTGCACAAAGATAACCTTTTCCTTGCAGAGGATCGCGATCGGATCACTGCGAGAGCTCCTCTTCTGATGGAGGATCATACAGAGGTCTCCCTCACGTGGAAAGGTATCCGGATAGATTGTCAGTAGGAGCTTTTCAACGACACTTCCGGTGTAGGCGTATTGGACAAGTGTTCCAGGAGGATATGCACCATATGCCAGGAGGTGCGCATATCCCAGCACTCGAACAACAAACCTGTGAAGCAAGTCTTTCATCAGTGCCCCTTTGCAATATAATCACTCCGGGTGAAGATGAACACTGTTTAGTGCAAATTAAGATATCTTTCTCAGCATATCAGGTGTCAGGTAGTGCTGACCCAAGTGATGGGTCTCGCGATAGTAATGCAGGACCGTGAACGCGGCAAGATTACTATTACCATATTGGGCTGGTGGCTGCTTGACATTCAGCACCACGAAAAGGCAACCTCCAGGAGAAACAAGCTCTCCCCCAATATTGAGATGCACCGATGCCTCACAAACTTGTCCCAAGAAATATTCCCTGGTTTCTTCAAACTTGGGCATTGTTATAACCATTTACACATCAAGGAAGTGTCACGTGGAACATTCTGGTGCATCGGTGAGATACACGAGGTCCTAGTCTAGGTCATCACTATCAGGAACGGGAGGCGGATTCCGGCCGGGTCCTGACTTCACCTTTTGAATGGACTTTGCCGGCAAGAAATACCAAAAGATACCGTCTCTGCCCATAACTTGCACCCAGAACCAGGTCTTATGGTCATAAAATTTATTCCCTGAGAGGGGGAAACTCTGGGGTGCCTGTGATCCTGAAGGTGGGTGCGCTACTCGCGGCTTGACATCGATCAGCACACAGTGGCCCAAGGTTGGGATCTTGACAAGCTCACCGACAAGATTGAGGAGCCTCTTTCTTGCAGCGTCCTTCTCACTCTGTGCAGGCATATGCTCACCTGTAGGTGTTTCGAAGTTTTCCCATCGATGGCGGCTTCAGGGCAAAACTCTCCACATTCTCACTTGTGAGATACGGAAGATATGCCTTCAGCATCATATTGAAGCTCGATTCCGGGACCTGCCGATGTGAGAGACTATTGTTCTGCTGGTAAGCCGTCAGGGCCTGGTTAATCGTGTAGAGCCCATTGCCTTGCAGCACCATCCTGTATATGATGAGACGTTCAGCAGGAGACCAGTTTCTTCCACGAGGCGGACGCTTGCTCATTCTTCTTCCTCAGGTGGTCCTAGCACCAAGTCAAGTCCTTGATAGACAGCATCGAGAATATCCTCCTCGGATACCCCCTCAGCTGCGGCCTGAATAACTAGCTCATTGATCTTGTTAAGTAAGTCATTTGAGAATGTCATCATTTGGCTCCTCCTGATTATAGGATCCTATGCACAGTGTACAACTATTTATCTTGTCCCGCATACACTTCATCAAAGATATTCAATAACTGTTCTCCCATCAATCTTGGCATCTGATCGATAGGAAATCCCATTCTACTTAGCTCAGCCCGGGCTTCATTGTGCCTCGCTTCAAGTGAGGACAAACCACTGGGCTCAGTCTTAATTTTGTATTTGTAGTTGAGCCACTGTCGATCTTGCAACTTGCAGTCGTCCTCAACTGGAGGGGTCCGAGGATCCTCAAAATTGTCAAACTCTAAAGCCTCTATCTCGCCACTCTTTGCGCGATCACTGTAGTTCTTCCAAACATTGGCCGCTGAACTACTTGTTAAGTTCCTGTCTGATGTGAGTCCGTCATAGTACCACATTGCAGCCTCATAAGCAGCGGGCCCCATTCCTGTTCCTGGCCACGAAGCTGAATACTTAACATAGTAAGAACCTAAACACTCAGCACCGCTATTCGATTTGTTCGTTTTTTTGACAAAAACTCCTGACCTGACAATGGGATTGCCCTCTTCGAAGGATTCCTCGATAACATAGGGTATTGCCTCTTTGGCCCGGGCATATCTCACACTCTGGATCAGCTGGCTCGGATCATAGATGACAAATCCTTCCATAGGACCGTCCGTATGCGTGACATCACCGATTGCATACCCCATACTAACAGCACGTGCAATCGGTGACTTTGACTCAGCCAACTGCGTGTGAAGTATTGTCTCTCGAATGAGCTCTCTGAGAATCATGTAATTTTCACACCTCTAACTGTGACGGGAAGTGCCAAGGACCAGTTGCCGCCTGCGGCAAGCTGCAGCATTGCATCGGGTCGATAGACCGTCTTTCGAACCAAATCATTTCCGCTCCTCGAGAGCCAGTCTCTGCGAGCCCTGAGGTAAGCTGTCACCCAGGCCCTCTCATCACCACCGTGCTTCGGGGCAGCTTCCGGAAATGCCGCTCGATGTGTTCCTACCCTGCCAGGACCGCTGTGAATGCAGGTGTCGTAGATGGCTAGGACACCCAGTGCGGTCGATACACCAGCTTTCGCTGCATGACCGAGAGCTGGACTGAAGTAGTCCTCGTCAAAGACTTCATCCTGGGCGCGCCACATAATGGGATCTGATCCCGCTTCACGAAGGAGCCTGACCAACTGTGTCACCTCGCCTCCCCAGGGACCTTTGGGCGGAACACGTGTCGAGGCATTCGAGTCAAGTGCAGGAAGAAAAGCTGTTAGTTCATTGGAGAGCTTTCCACCCATCCGAATGTAAGTTCGAACCACCCTGTCCAGAGAGCCGGCCCTGTCTGTTGACTGGTGTTTTCCGTATGAGATGCCGGCACCATCTGCAAGTATTGTGCAAGTCGAGTATGAGCTGGGACTAGGGACTCTGCCTGTTTCGAAAACAGAGAGGATGGAGTCAATAGCGCGCTTCTGCTCTGCAGTGAGAACCGGTGATGTCATACAGTCCCTCCTCCTGCTGCTGCTGCTGCAAGAGCTATTATGTGATCTTCACGAACTTTAAACACAGCTTGACGATTGATGCTTTCAACCCATCCTACATTAAAAAACCTGGGGATACCATTCGCTTCTGTGATCCAATGCTCGTTTGAGTATTTCTGGTCAGGAACACAATTTTCTACTGCTGACCATCGGTCTTCATCATACCATCTAATTTCATCACCATACTTATCGAATTCTTTGTTGTGTTCCACATATGCCTTCCAGCTGAAATTAGGACCATACCGATTTCCGGGGGAACTTGGGCACCACCTTCCAAATGGTTTGAATAATTTTGCATCCTTTGCGGCATAAACATAGAGCCTTCTAAAGACACCGTCTTCGTTCAGTCCCCTAAGACAGCCCTGGATTGTTGGGGCAACAGACATCCTGGGAGTTGTTTCATCCTCTATCACGTTGCCATATGCGTCTTCATACGGACTTTTCGGTACCTGTAGTCGCGGTATAAACGAATCACCGAGCCACTTATCGGTTAGGTGAAACGCGTTAAACCCCTTCTCAAACTTTGCAATCTTCCTGGGTCGACGTATCCCTCTCTTTGTGTGCAGGGGAATATCGGCCTCATCGATGTTGAGGGCTTCTTTCAGTGATAGTGCTCCTGGTCTTTTCATATGTGACTCGTCCATTTCTTGATTAAAAACTTCCAATCATCTGGTCCCATCTCATTCATCGTGCTGTCGAAAACTGGCAACCCAGTCTCCTGGATCATTCTTATTAGAGTGTCTGGGCCCGGACTGCGCAGGCTGGTGTCACCCTTTTGCCAATCTTCAATGACGATTCCTATGGGTCTCCAGTTATCCACAATGAGCTCATTCGATCCGTGCATATCTTCGTCGAATGTTTCCCTGTCAAGGATGTAGTAGTCAGCTGTCTCATCAAATCCCTCCTCAGGGGCAGACAAAAATATGTTTGGTCTCTTTGGAGAACCAGATGAGGCATACTTCGCAGCCGTCGATGGTGTGATGCCCGAGTGGTAGCCAGAGACTATTGCGTCCATATCATTTGCAGCAAGCGTTGTCCTTCCCTGGATGACAACGCCGATGGGCCCCCATCCGCTCATACGGGTAAGAACCTTACTCCCAGGAAGGTAAGCCATAGCAGATATCTCGTTCTTCCTGCTCATAGAGAGAAACTTTCTCATATCGGCGGGCTTGATCCAATGAACCTTAACGAGAGACTTCATAAACTCGTGATCTACCTCAACCCCCCAGGCTCTCTTGACGTCCCTGGCACCTTTTTTCGCAGGTGGGCTTGTGTCAAAAAATGGATCTTCGGAAAAAGAAATATTTGCAGAGTCCATCGCAGAATCGCCATAGACTCTGTTGTAGCTGATACCCCGTGTCCTGGACTTGAACCCTACCCGGTCTTCGGCCAAGATCTCGCGGATGAGCCTATGAATGGTCGTCATTCGTGCAAATACCCTTGCTGTTCAAGCTAAATAGGCACTTGTATTTGTTTCGTGCAATTTTGGCACGAAATTATGGGCTACTCCTCCTCGAGAAGCGTGTAGGTGAATGTCCTGAAGCCGTTTGCTGCAACTTGTCGCTTGCAAAGTTTCATAAACTCTTCAAAGTCCTTATCCATTGCCCAGACTTGGCAGCCGGCGCTCCACTTATCTACGCTGGTAGAGCTCCGACCTGCTCGGTGTAAGTTGATGCCATAGAGTCCCTCAGTGATAGTCCTGGGGTCTAGATCGAGGACATCATCCTTGTTATTGTCACGATAAGTCCTTACCGGCTTCACCTGCCTGAGAGCTTCCTTTCCACTGTGAAGGCCGAGCTCCCAGCCTCCACGATACTGACCAGGCACCAGGGCGGCGCATCCCTTTGAGTTCATGGTTGTCTTCATCCAGTAGAGGCCTGGATCGGTGGTCGCTGCCCAGCTCCAGAGTCTCATTGTGCCGGTATCGTCCTTGCAAGCGACAAAGATGCGATCATCGAACTTATTGACAGTGCCGGATTTTCTTCGGACACCGACAATGTTCAAGTCCCAATTCTTAGCCTCGAAGGTGACATACCCCTTTGACTTTACCCAGTCAAGCAGTTGCACTGCCGTTTTAATGTCTTCAATTTTCATTGTATCCTCGAGGTTATGTATCACCCTCGTGAGGAAACAGTCTCAAATGTGCCTCTGAAGCCCAGGTGAATGTCTGGTCTAGAATTCCATAGACAAGGTACTCGTCACAGCGCTGGTACTTCTTGATGAAGAGGCTGGGTGCAGAAATTCCTCTCGTTGTGTAGATGTGCGATCCACCGCAATGGTCAGGCCTGACATTCATCACCATCACCATGGTCGGATTGTGCAACGTGACACCGTTCCCGTTTAGCCAGGAAAGCTCCGGATCCATAAACACGGCAAGATCACCCTTTGAAAACTTTGGCATAGGATGCTCACTGCGGCTGCTACTTGTTTCCTGTAAGCTTTCTAATCCTGCGCAGGGGCTGTCCTTGCTTCCGGATCTCCCGAGCTCTGCTCACCCTGTCCTTTGCATCAGATGACTCGTCCCCGGTGATGCTATTGATCACAGTGATCTTTGTGATGGGTGTCACTGCTCGTTTCACCTCATCAAGGTTTCTGGTGTCATCATCGTAGAAGTAAATCTCGTCATACACGTGAGCCGGGATTTCACCATTGACAAAGGCATTTCCCTTGCTTCGATGTGTCGAGTCTCCCCATCCTCCGACGCAGATGATCCTGGCAACCGGAACCTTGACACCGGTATGCTGGAGGATAAAGCTGGCGATTCCACTCTCGTCCCCCGACTTCCTTCCAGTGAGGACCCAGATGTCACTACCGGCTTGACTGGCATCCTGCAAGTGTCGAATACCGCTAGCAATGGGCTTTGCAGACGCGTGATCCACGTGCACGATGTCACTGAAGTCCAAGGCAATGACGTGCCCATCGATGAGATCACCGCCATGTTGGATTGACTTGATGCCATGCGAGTCCATTGCCTGCGAGAGGTCTGCAAACTCTCGACTAGTGAGTGAGTATCGAAGAGCACCTGGCAAGTACTCCAGCCGAGAGTGACGAGTCTTCTCAAGGCCTGGGATGCGATGGATCTCTACGGGATCTCCCTGGAAGTAGGGGTGCGCATAGATCATCGCATCCGAGTGCGATAGGGTATCATCAAAATCAAAGATATGTGCAGTTTTCATTGCCGGCATCACTCATTGCAATAAGTATTCACTCACATCGCATGGTCTCATCTGCCGGGACTTGGATTAGGGATCCATCCCTGTCAAGTCGAATGGTCGCCCACATCCTCTGCTGGGCTGCACCACCGACGAGGTGCATATCTGTCTGACGAAATGTGAGCTCCACGACTGTCCCAACTTGGTTCATATTGAAAACTGGATGAACCCTATCATTGATCTTTACCATTTTTCTTCTCCTAAACAATATTTTACTTTTGTTATTCAATAGGATATAGCGATTTTGCGCAATGTTTAGCTTAAGCTCACACAAATGATACATAGACTTATAGGAGTTTTGTCATGTTGGACTACACCGAAGTCATTGTTGGCGCGCTAACTACCGCAGGAACAGTTCTTGGAAGCTCGGCTGCCTGGAAGTTCTGGGAGAAGAGAGCCGGTGAGAAGGCAAAACAGGCTGAGATGGATCGAAAGGACGACAACCTCTTTAGGGACGATCTTCGTGAAAGGGTCGCGGCCCTGGAGGCGAAGCTTGAGAAGTCAGACAAGGAGAAACAGAACCTCCAGAAAGAAGTCATCAAGCTTGTAGAGAAGATTGCGATGCTCTCGGTGGAGGTTGAGTTTCTTCGGAAAGAGAACACAGACCTCAAGATGAAACTGGGCTACGACGACTAAGCTTCCTGCTGGGATCCGGATTCAGATTCTCACAGTGAGCCCACAGTGAGGAATCATTATCTTGTTAGATAACCGTTCCCAACAAGTTTGTAGATAATCCTTTTATTTAGATGAATACCTGACGAAATCTCAACGGAATAATCACCGCGGATTACAATCCCTTCCCTCACGTGATCTGCACCTGGCATCTGTGTAGAGCCCTCACTAAGGGCAACAATTTCAGGTGGAATTCCCTTCACAGTATTCCATATAGTTTCAGCCAAAATTGGCACCATAGGAATATCAAGTTCGTTGCAGAACTTGACAAGTTCTGTGAATGTTAGCCATGCTTTAGTGGTAGAATCCCAGCAGTCAAATGCTCTAAATTCAGCACCCTCTTCAATGCCGTACTTAAGATCTTGTACCTGACCAAAGACTTCACCGTACAGAAGATAACCTGGCCTTGACTTAAGCTTTTCCTTAAGATTAAACTTCTCTGCTACATCCCACCACAAACCACCAGAACTTCCTTCTTCGGGTTCTTTCTTAAAGAGGCTTCGAGACCTTACCCAGAACTTTAGCTCACCGTGATGCGTAAGCCAGCCGTATGATGAGTTTGCGCCTTGAATCTTTTCGGTTACCCACAAATGAGTTCCGTTCGGAATGTCCTTCCAATTTTTGTTAAGAGAATCAACATCATATTTTTCACAAGGCAATAGGCCGGTTGGACCAGAGACAGCCAGCCCGGGCCTAAATTTGCCACCTGCCCTACCAATGCCGGCATTTAGCTCATATTTCTTGATTTGAAGCATATCAGCGATTTCTTTGTTCGTCTTACCAAGATATGCAGGATCAAACGGAACAATAAGTCCCCTGCTCATAATTCCGCGAAGCTTCATTGCCTTAATTTTTGCATACCCATCTGACTTTACATTCTTTGCCAAAAACGCAAAGAGAGGATTCGAAACAGGCACCATCGGCTCATTGACAGAATCAAACCAAAGGGCCACATCACCCTTTTTGAAGGAACCACTCTTTACGATGGCAAAATTAACGTTTGAACCATCAGGTGACACCAAATCCAGGGCATCAGCATTTGGATGCTTGTATACATCTTCGATTGAAATAACCTCAACAAGAGGATTTGACTCGGAGAAAACAGACAGATCGTCAAGAGATTCGTTGTGAATATTCTGGCTCATTTATTCGTACTCACGCTATATGAGCTATTGTAGTTTAGAAATTGTAAATTTTCAATACAAGATTTTAGAAATGAACTGCAAATATTGGAAACATCGCAGCTTACAAAGAGCCTGACTTCCACCAAGACGGTTCAGGTCCGTGCCGCCACTTCGCGAATCTCACCTTAGATCCTAGATAGTAGTTGCGATAGCTCTGGACGGGATCGCCAGGCACTTTGTACTCATCGGGCATTGCTAGGGCAAATGGGGTGATGCCATGTGTATCTTCCGGATTTGTTGCATCGAAAACAGGAGGCAGAAAGCTCTCAGCCCAACGTATGACAGCTTCGGTTTTATGAATCCTGCCATAACGATGGGTGTATTCAGCACAAAGAGCCATGCCATGCCTCACTAGCCAACTGTAATTTCCTAAACATTTGCGAGCCCAAATGGCACAAGGATGATTAAAGTGTGTAAGACTATATGGAGGCTGAAGTTCTGGCAATGGAATGCGAGGCTGCAGCCATAGCTTTAGTTTTTTGCCACGAAGATCAGAAGGAGCGCTGAGCTGCTTGGACCAGCCAATCCAATGAGAGGTGCAAAGGAGCTGTGCAGTTTCGGTTATCATGCGAACGCAGTGCTTGTCACAAAGATTTTGTGCCGCCAAGACGGGATCCAGGTCTGTCACAAAGATGTTCATTTCTTAAAATCTCCATGTATTGTTTAATTTCTGGTTCTTTGATTAATTTCGTGATATCAAGAAGGTCATTCTCGGTTTTAATCTCTATTTCATAGTTAGTATTAGCTCTTGCTGCTGCAATTTTCAGCTGCACTTCAGCTTCAAGAAGTTTCTTACTTGGCTTAATTTCAACAACAATATTGCTGGAAGGAACGTAGAAGTCAGGATAATACCATCTCTCCTTTCCGGAGAGATCGAAATATTGTGACCTGAACTCTTTGCATTCGGCATTGAGAACCTCAATGCCGAGAATATGCATTTCAATCAAAAAAGCAAGTTCAAAGGAGCTTCGAAAGTGCAAACCTTTGAAGTAACCACCAAGAGATCTGCCTGATGACCTTGCACCACCCTTTATAAAATCACCTCTTGATTTAGCCGCCAAGAAACTTTCAGAGCTTCTAAGTCCTTTTGATATTAGGCTCTTGGTTTCCTGAGTATGAAAATTGGTCCCGTTCTTTTTCCTGCTCATGGCAATTTTCATTGCCTGTCCTGGTTGATGGGGGCGAGGTTTGCCACGAAGCGCTTGGGAAACTTTTTGACGTGTATCAGGATTTTTAGTTGGATTATCCACACCAAATTTTTCAATACATGTCTTTTTTCTTCTTTCCTCTTTAAGAGCTTGATCGGTATGATCAATCCTTTTTCTAATCTGTTCTTGCGTTTGTTTTTTGCCTTTATGCGCCTTTGACAGCTTGTCTTTAACATTAGGATCGGCACTTCGACAAGCAGGTGAACAATATCTTAGATAGCCAGTTACTGATCCTCTAAAAGTCGTTTGCAATCCACAAAAACATATACCTTCATTCTGTTCACGAATGAACTCGTCATAGTATTTCTTTGTGTTATACTCAACATGTGAAGAATTTACATGTTTCATGACCGAGTTCATTGATTTAAATGATCTCTCACAAATTTGGCACTTTTTCATAACTCCTCCATACGCATACATATGGATTCTAGAGTCAATCTTACTATATTCTTTTCAAGATTAGAAAACTTCTCAAGCAATCTATCAAGTGGCAGGAACAAACTTCTTGATATAGTCCATCACGGCAAGCTCCTTTGCCTTCGCCTCGATAACAACATCGATGTCGGCGTTGAGATGATGATAGGGACTGTGAATGTAGTCACTGTGCGCTGAGGGTGCAACTGACTTCCCCTCAGTGTTTCGGGCGGAGTTGGAGAGGTGAAAGACAGGCCGGATACCGCTGGGCCAGGTGCTCATTGCCAACCGAAACGCCTCCTCATAGGAGGTGTCACCGTGATTTTTAGCCACCTCAAAGTGATGAGAGTCGAAGACGATAGGAACCCCAAGACGCTGATGGACAATGGCGAGGTCATTGACACTGTAGAGGGAGCCCTTGTCATCGTTTTCCAGGGTGATTCGTGCCTTCACGGATTCCGGCAAGAGGTCCCAGTTCTTGCACCACCGATCGATGGCTGAGGCCTTGTCACCGAACGAGCCGCCCATATGAATGTTGATCTTGGATTCACGAGACCGAGGAAGTCCCATTGCATCCATAATCTCACCGTGAATGCGAAGGTCACGCACACAGTTGAGGACAACTTTCTCACGGGGTGAGGTGAGACAGTTGAACTGTCCCGGATGAAAGGTGAGACGCTGACCACCACGCTTCGCAATAGCCGAGGCCCGCTCCAGGTTGGAACGGATCGTTCGCCAGTCAGGAAGGTTCTCGAGCTCGTACTCAGAAGCCCAGGGAAGGATCTCAGAACTCATTCGATAGAGCTTGATGCCATTTCGATTGTTCCAGTCAATGATCTTGCAGAGGTTCTCGGTATTCTCCACCCCGAGGCGTGAGGCCCAGGAGATGCCTTCGCGTTCCCAGGTTCGCTTGATCATATGCCTGAAACCGCCCTGACGACCCAGGGTGAGGTTGAGACAGGCGTAGCCGAATCGAATCATTTGAACCTCCTGAAAGATTATACCACAGGTGAGTGCCTATTTACAAGCGAGGTGTAAATTGACGGCAAAAAGAAATCCTGCATATCACAAGGGACTCTCAAAATCGACACAGGACAAGCGTCAACGTCAATTCAACAAGCAGACAAAGAAGCACTGGGATGATCCATCAGCTTACAAGAAGGCACCGGGTGACTCTAAAAAGACCAAGCCCTCAAAGTGGAACGAGAAGTTCAAGAAGATGTATGGTGAGTCGGATAACATTGACGAGATGCTCGGAAATCCCCCAGGTGGAAATTTTACAGGAGAGAGCGAAATGAGAGAAGATGATTGCTACGAGTGCGGAATGTCAGAGGCGGAATTCGAAGAGTCTGACTTCACTTGGGCTGCTGCAAATGCCGCAGTGGCTGGAAAGAAAACATTTACATTTGGCGGTGAGGAACATCCTGTCAAGATGTCCGTAGGAAGGGCGAAGGAAATTCTGGGTGAGCTCGATGAGTTGCGCGAGGCCATCGCCCTGGTCTCTGAGATGCTGGATGAGGATGAGGCACTCGAAGAGGCACTGTCGGCAAAGACGAGAAAGGCCCTAAAGAACAAGGCTGAGAAGGCAAGGGCTCCAATGGGTGCCTTGACAACTGTCTATAACAAGGGACTTGCAGCCTGGAGGACGGGTCACAGGCCAGGGGCTAGCCAGCACGCCTGGGCAATGGCTCGTGTGAATAGCTTTCTTGCCGGTGGTCCAGCAAGAAAGGTGGATGCGACCCAGTGGAAGCAGGTCCAGAAGCACAGGAAAAAGAAGAAGAAGTAGTGCTTCTCGAGCCGGCTGATATCAGAGCAGCTTCCTGATGATGCTGCGTAGGACGGACTCGTTCTTGTCGAAACGTTTTACCTTGCTCAGCACCTTCTGCCGAGTCTCATCGTACTCACGGCCCGTTCCACCACCCTTGTCGACTGCACTGGGGTAGGCGACCCTAGGGTACTCCTTCCACTTTTTCACGAACTTGGGCGGAATTCGACCCCTGTAGGCGAAAGTCTCGCCCCTGAGGCTCTTGGTGAGAAATCCAGCCATCTTCTGTTCGATTTCCCTCAGCAGGGCATAGTACTCATCGTCCTTGACATACTCAGGTCCAGCCTCTGGTGCCTCCGACTCTAATTTTCCGTATGCCTTCGTCTGGTTGGCAGCCCTAAGAAACGCGAATATGTTCTTTACGTGCTGCTCGCCCTTGATCGTTATGCCCTCTCTGTCATATGAAACGCTTGGATAAGAGTGTGTTGCCGTGTCCCACTTGCCACTGTAATCCGTCTTCTCACCAGGTGTCAGCCTTAGATTGTACTCCCTGCTGAGCGTGAACCAGCCCATTGCATCCTCATCTGGCACGATCCTCGAGATGTCTGGTATCTCCACTTGAACGATGAGTGCAGACGCCTTGTCCCACACTGCCGCCCGTGTGGCATAGTTCTCGGCAGTGTGCGGGTCCATCGTGAAGTAGAGGTTCTTCTCGGAGTATCCTGCAATCTGGTCAGAATAAGCCTCCTCGAACTTACCGGGAAGCATTCCCTTCTTCTGGATCTCTGGCCAACGCTTGGTGGAGGTGCCGTGATAAACAATGAGCTTGCCTGGAGTGCCACCCACGGCAATGTCTGTGGCCCTCGTTTCGTCAGTCACCGAGCCGATTGTCTTTCCCTTGAACTTGTCATCAGGGGAAATGATCCCATAGTCAGCAGTCACCCTGGGGTCGGCGGCAATGAGGTGATCGAAGAGCTTCTGTAGGCCGAGAGTTTCATTGACGAATGCCACATCACCGGACGGCATGACGTAGGACTTATTTGAGCTCTTGCCGGGGCTTGCGCCACCCCTGCGCGTGTTGTGCTCCTTCCACGAGCCATCGAGGCTCACCAGCTTCCGGTCCGTATCCACGAGAAGGAATTCGAATTTTGTGCTCTTCGGAATGTATTGCTCGTGAGTCGGTGGAACATCGGCCTCGCTCTTCCACTGTGATCCAATCGATCCCGGGGCGTTTCCCCGATACTTGAAGATGATATCCGGATTATCGCTGGTCACCTTTTTCTTCTTGAAGAGTCCGAGACTAACAAGTTCCTCAGCTTTCGCTATCTGGCCCGGGGTAAGCTTGTAGTCAGGACCTGACACGCTTTGACTGCCTCTGCTGTATGTGCTATCATAGAACTCTCCCACTGTGCCAGGAATAGCCTGTGGGTTGCCCGCTGGGCCGACATCATAATAGAGGACATAGCCATCCCCAATGGGACGTGCAAAGTACTTTGTGGCAGCAGGAGGACCCTCGCTAGCGACATTGCGGAGCTCAAGAAGGATCTCTTCCCTGATGAGACGACGGAGACGGGACTCAGCGATTTTCATAACTCGCTCCTTTCGATCTCAAAGACCAAATTCAGCCTAAAACGGGTCAAAGTCACCAAACGTGTATGAGCTTATTCTAAACTTGGCATAGCGAACCAGTCCAACGCTTTCTAGCTTATCGAGCGTAGGTGTGCCTCCTCCCTTCCTGCGATAAGCTCGAGACAGTGAGCTTCCCCACCAGTTTTCTCCATTCCAATCCAAGGATGACTCTTGTCCGCAATTATCATCGTCTGCAGGTGTCTTTTCATTTGCCATATTGTCAAGCAGCACAGACGTGATATCCGGACGAGACCTCAGGTAGAAGTCCCAGATGCGCAGGGCGTCGGGCTTGACATCAAACCTGTCACACGTCAGCGGATCTGGTGACACAAGGTCCATCATCAAATCATACACAAGCGGTCCCAGCCCCTTCAGACTGGGACTGATATTTGCCCACGTCACCGACCAAGCGGCTGAGCACGGACCATCACTCGCAGTGTCTCTTCTTGCTGAAAATTCACCGGCTACCTCTGGTGGCATATCATCGCTGATGGACATAACTCGTATAGCGATTTGTCCCGCTTCTTTATTGTTAACAATAAACTGGACACCCTTCTCATCAGCCATCTCAGGTGTCCAGGCGGACTCACGAAGGATCTCACGACGAACAAGAGACCTCAAACTAGACTCTGTGATTCTCATTGTGCCATCTCAGGAAAGATTTTTCATAAATTCGACGTTGCTGACAATGGACTCGTGCCTCTTGCGAAGCCTCCCTGTTATTAGCTCTAGCTCCACCGTCCATTGATTTAGGAGCTTACCCATTCTGTAGTCATCCAGCTCACCAGACACCTCATCGTCACACGCATTGATGAGCGACTCAATCCTCGTCCAGGGAACACTCATAAAGTTCTTAGCTGCTGCACGAAGGTCGGAGTGCCTAAAGACACGACCCGCATCGGTCCCCGATGATAGCATCGTCTCCATCTCACCTGGGGCATCGGAGAATCGTGATCCCTTGCGACCTCCCTGGGCACGGAAAGTCAGGGCACCACCGGGATCAATCCTCACGGGCCGACCAGATGGATTGATGATGACATTTCCGGGTCCAACGACATCCCAGTTGGCGAGGAAAATATCTGCATAAACACCAGCAGACATCCTCTGGGCCAGCACGGTGGGCTGTATCGTGTAAGATTTTTCTCCATCAACTCCCAGAGTGGCTAGTCCAACTCTCTTCTTGGCCTTGTCATAGACAAGCTCAATCTTTCCTGGCAGATCAACATCGGGATAGAGCGAGTAAATCTTGTATGCCAGCCACTCAACGAGGATCTGGAGCGATGGGTCAATGCCAGGATCGTAGAGTCCTGTATCCGAGAACTTGAGATAGAACTTGTCACCTCCAATGTAGCAGGTATTCATCACGTGTGTCGAGCCACGGGTCATACAGACGCCCTGTAGTTCTTCGTAATCAACCTCATTCAGACGTGACTCGTGAAGCATCTCACTGATGAGGTGGCGGAGGTGACTGATGCCTTGTGACATAGCTCTGCGTCCAGCTCAGCGAACTTCAGGGTACATACGCTCGAGCTCTAGCAGGGTTAGCCTGACAGCGTGGTCAGGAGTCCTGGTGGTCTCGCGCATTTTAAGGTAGAGCTCAAGGACCTGCTGAGCACCGATTGCCTTGATGTACTTTGTGAGCTCACCATCTGGTGTGTGTGAGCTGTAGTAGCCGCCCCCGGCGGCCATCTCCCTGATGACTTCCTTGCGAATCATACTTCTCAGATTTTCATTTGTGATCTTCATTTTACCTTTCTCCTCTGTGATCTCTATCCTGAGCTTTCCACTACCACGAATGACCCTGTGCCACCTTCGTGCAGGTATATTGTATGTATGCCCCTCAGCGAGCTCTAATGGCAACCCCTCATCCATTTGTAGGTGCCACCCACCAGACTCGATAACTCTTACTTTGCGATGTCTTCGATCCTGATGCCAGACAAGTTCATCATTAGGAGCAGTTGATAAAAATTCCCTAATGACTGTATTGCGGTTAATTCTTATTTGTGTGTAAGGTTTTGAAGTTAACATAATCTATTGCTCACTGACAGTGTGTGGTAGTGGCCGGCCACTGCAGGTTTCCTCGAGGAGGAGGGTTTCGCGAATGAGAGAGCGGAGGAGACTATTCATTTCAACTTTCCCTTGAGGTGTTCTGGGGCATTGGACCAATACTTGCTATCAAGACCAAAAATAAACCCTTTCACCTGGAGACCCTCTGGAAGGGAGGTGATAGAGGTTTGAAAGAGGTAGAGGTCCTCACCCACCTGGAGACCCTCTGGGAGGGAGGTGATAGAGGAGTAGGAGAGGTAGAGATTACCCTTCACGATTCTTTGATCTTTGGGCAATCTCTCCAGACGTTTCAGAATTCGCAATTGACTGCTGTCCCACTTCCCAGCCTCGAAGTCGCCCATGGCAGAGCGACGGAGCGCTGACTGCTGAACGGGCCGGCCCTCTCTGTCTCTGACGTCAGGGCGTTCGAGGGGCTCGAGGAGGGAGGCTCTGTCGACGGATGTCCAGGGTTCAGAGACAGGACTTCCATTTCGAGCCACCCTCTTCCAGGCCATCGGGACTGCTGTCGTCGGGTCGTAAACGACGACGACCTTCCCGTCCCTTTCACCGGTGAAGACGAGACCCTTCACCTCGTGTTGAAGCTTCTCGCTAACACTCAGCGCAGAATCTGACGTGAAGACTCCTTTTCGAGGAGGGCTGACACTCTCTAGCGACTTAACAACAGTCTCATTGTAACCGACTTCCTCGGCCTGTTCGGCAGGGGTGAGCGGTGCCTTGTA
>Ga0172373_10005226_pt1 | contig 17889 bp, 9 predicted proteins | sample Lak10m_2_FD_114546 | JGI IMG/M metagenome (GOLD analysis project Ga0172373, IMG submission 114546) | Freshwater microbial communities from Kabuno Bay, South-Kivu, Congo - kab_092012_10m | ecosystem: Environmental > Aquatic > Freshwater > Lake | place: Democratic Republic of the Congo: South-Kivu...
GGGACAAATATCTTTTATGCCACTAATTTGTGCCTGAGGAGGTGTTTTCCTTGTTATTCTGATGGTATCAACCAATACTCTTTTACATGCATCGAAAAGATTAAAGAACAAAAAAGTATCCTTGGGAGGTATAAACCGGATCTGAGCGGTTCTGGCACCATTTCCCCAAAGGTAGGAATAAGGTGGAACCCCACCAACAGGGTTTACATTGAGGGTAAGGGTATCCCCAAGACAGAAAGTAACATCTTTTAATCCAGATCTTAATTTAGGAGCATCTCTAATGAATAGTCTCGCAGTATCAGCAATACAGGCACAGGGAAAATCGAGCTGAAGGATAAGCTCTTCGATTATTTCATCTTCATTGTCTAGCAAAGTCAGGATTGGTAAATCAACGAAGGATTTGTTTTCCGGAATGGTGACCTCCTTCGGTAATCGTTCAAAATCCACCCCTTCCTTAGCCTTACTGTCATTAGCCACTTTAATTTTTACAATTAAAGGTTGTTGTAAATTATCTGCATTTAATCTGTTCAGTCTAAAATACCCATTACTGCATCCTTCTTCAATAATCTGGGCAGAATCGGCTCTGGAACCATTTAATTTAACACCACCCCCAATGTTAAAACTCTCTGCCTCAAGAAAAACGGCTGAATCAAATTTTCCATCAGAAACATCTGCAACCAATAACCTGATTTTATAGGTCTGACAAGGAATTAATTTAAGGATGGCGGTAAGAGGACGTGTAAATCCATCATACTGTATTTTTTCCAGATTGGGTGAACTGGTCCATGTTCTGTTACATCGGGAAGCATCATCCGGATGCATATTGTCACTGTAAAATAATTGATTTTGATTATGGTTTACTGTATTTATAGAAACAAAAGCATTTGTACCTGGAATAAGTGCCACATTTTCACCCTTATTATTAAAGATGCCGTTAATACCGGGACCACTTACAAAAAATCCAAAAACATCATTAAATTTTTCACCCACAAACTCACAATATTCATCTGAAGCAAAAACATAACGAAAATTCACAAAACTATCCAGAGGTACAAAATCAAATTCAATACCTACCGCATCAAAAACCGGCCCGGTGGCTAATTTAACCAAATCCACATCACTGGATTTATCGCCAAAATCAGTTGTAACATCTCTTTTTACGTTTGGTCCCTCTGCATTTTTCACATTCCCTGTAGAGAGAATTATGCCTTTTTCCAAGCCAATACTCGTTCTACCACCTTCAAAATATCCAATGCCCGCATTATTTCCTATGGCCCGGATATTTGAAATATTTTTGCAGGCGCCATTTACAAAAACATCCTGGACCAGTACTACGGGTGAAAAGGAATTATTGATCTTTATATTTTGCGCAAATAACACAAACGTATTCAGAATCAACATTAAAAAAGAAATGGCAAAGTATTTCATGTATCTTTTGACGAATAATCATCATTTAATTAATCCTAAACGGTAAAATAACTGATAAATTGTTAAAAATCTGTTTGTAAGGAAAAATGAAATTATATTTGCATGATAAAGTTTCTTAAAATGCGGTCATTCATTATTCTAATATTAGGTTTTATTCCTTTTCTGACTTTCTCACAAATCAGAATAGGTAATTGTGGGAAATGGAAGTATATAAAATTGAGCAATCGGGATACTGTAACCCAAACCTGTCCCGGTGATAACAAAAATGACTGGAAATATTTTTCTTTTGAACCTGGTATCCCTCCCTTACATATAGTTGTTACAGATACATTCGGAAATATTGAGTTAGTCCGGCCATTTATGTCTGCTAACTTTGAGACATTCAAACCAGGTTTTTACAGGGTTTATGGATTATATTATCCCTTTACTTATTATTTAAAGCCAGGTAAAAATATATTCAAAGACACTATGGGAAGTTATTGTTATGGATTTACAGAAAATTTTGTTCTTATCAATAACAATGCCCCGGATCCGGGAGAGATATCCTTATTTAAAGGAAAAATTTCTAATTTGATTTGTCCGGACAATGATACCGATATGAGGCTACAATTTCGCACAGATAGCCCATTTTTAACTTATACCTATTTGCTTACCAATTCAAATCAGCTCATTGTAGATATTAATAAAGATGGCTTATTTGATTTCCGACATTTACCCTCTGGAAAATATTATGTTCATGGCCTGGCGTATTCAGGTGATTTACTGGCTAAAACGGGAATGTTGTTAAATGAAGGACCACTCAGCAAAAATTGTTTTACCAAAACTATTAAATCCATTGAGATAGAAAAAAAACAGCCTAAGGGTGGAGAAATTTTACTTCAAAATAGTCAGTCTTCTCAAAAATATTTTTGTACTCAATTTGCATCAGGTGATTCTCTACATATCATTCACACAGGAGAAACTTATCTGGATTATTCTTTCCTGATTCTCGATGATAAAAATGTAATAAAAGACATTGAAGAAGACCCTTCAATCAGCTTGAATAAATATCCAACCGGTTCCTATAAAATAATTGGAATTTCACATTTATTCAGTTTGGGAAACCTGGTAAACAGACCTTTAGCCAGTGTTATTTCTGCATTAACATGTTTTGAAATATCTAAAAACCACATTGAAGTATTTATTGAAAATATAAAAATTACTGATGTTAAATCCACACGAACTAAAGGGGATTCAATCTGGTGTGTGAATGCACCGGCTTCATTTGGATTTACTGCTACAGGCACAGGTGCTGAAACTTTAAACGTTGTATGGGTGGCAACTTCTACGAGCGGCAGAGTGGTTGACATAAAAAGTAAACCTGACAGCATTTTATTAAATGACATTAATGAAATACTGGTTCAATTTTACGCCATTGCCTACACGGGTAATTTTAATCTTAACCTGGGAGATAATCTTAATACTACTGTTATTTCAAGCGGTTGTTATGATATATCCAACCTATTTTACACCCTTAGAAAAAAAGAGGCAAAAGGAGGTTTAATTCGCTTTTCAAACTCAAATCAGATTTCAAACATTTGTTTGACCCAAAACGCAAATTATTCCTTACAGGTAAACAGGTCTAATTCATTGGGTGAAAAATACATCTATTTGTTAACAAACAGCAGGAAAGAAATTCTGAGTACATCAATCAATGGTCAATTCTCAATAAATAATTTAAGTTCAGGTCAGTATGGAATTACCGGATTAGCATATACCGGATCTTTATCTTTTGGCACTGGCTCCAGGATAGACACAACTTTGTTTAGTAATGAATGTTACAGCTTGTCGGAAAACACGCTAAATTTTCAAAAAACAATCACAGACGGAGCCATCATCTCTTTTTTAGATGGCCAAAGTGTTATAAGTACCTGTAAGGGTGTAAAGGTTAAAACATTTGAATTAAAGAATAATTCTCTGGTAACTCAGAAATATGCCTATGCTTTAACGAATGAAGCGGGCAGAATTATTCAAATTGAGAAAAGTAACACGCTACAATTAACCGATTCCTCATTACTGGTTTATTTTATAAGAGGAATTGCCTATTCTGGTGAATTGTCCCTTAGATTGGGCGATAATATAAATAACAGGAATTTAGCCACTGGTTGTCATTCATTGTCTCAAAACAGGTTAACTATTAATTTTGACAATCTGAGCGCAGGTCAATTGATACCTCAGAAAATGACCTTCTGTATTTCCCCAAATGAAATAAAGACCATACCAGTAAATTTAAATCAGACGGCGGGAAAATATGCCTGGCTAATTTGCGATGCCTCAAACAGGTTGCTGGAAATTCAGAACACTTCGCTACCTGCCATAAAAAGAGGTTTACCCGGGAAAATAAAAATCTTTGGATTTTCATATCTTGACCAACCCTCCTTCCAGTTAGGTAAATCTGTGTCACAACAACAATATGGTATCTCCTGCTTTGAAGTAACTTCCGATTTTCAGGAGGTTGAATGGTCAGAAATAGAAGGTGGCCAAATTTCTATCAATGGCAGCACCAGTGATTTGACCCTTTGCCAATCGGAACTTACAAAACCACTACAACTTTCCAGCAGCAGTAATGCAGAGGGAGACCAGTATATGTATCTCGTCACAGACAGACAAAAAAAATTACTTGCTACATTCTCAACTAATCAGATTGACTTAAGCTCTTTTGCCGGAGGAAACTACCTGATTTACGGACTTTCCTATTCCGGCAGCTTTAATTTAAAAACAGGAGAACCCATAACACCCCAAGGAGCATCAAATGTTTGTGATTCGTGGTCTAAAAATGTTATAAGTATTGAAATAACAGGTACTTCCGTTGGAAAAATATCTTTTGAAGGAGGCAAAGAATATGTACAATTATGTGCAAAGAAAAGTATCCAGTCTTTAAAATTAAATCCAATTTCTGGTAATCCCTCCAAAAAAACATTTCTCTTAACTTCGGAAAATGGAAAGATTCTGAGCATTTTTAATGCAGCTCAATTACCAAACATTGACCATATTTCAGATGGTATCCTAAGAATATATGGCCTGGGTTATAGTGGAAATTTAACGGCGCGATTGGATTCAAATATAAACAAAAGTCAGTTGAGTACTGGTTGCTTTCAGCTATCTGAAAATTTTCTTACCATTAACAGAGGCAATATTTCAGGAGGATTTGTCGCATTAAATAATAATCAAACCCAAATTCAATTTTGCCCTACAGACAGTATGGCGAATATATTAACATTGAAAAATATAGCTTTTCAAGGACAAAATGTTATTTTTCTGATAACCAATGTCAATAATTTTATTTTAGATACCACATCTTCTAAAAGCTATGATTTCAATAATCAGGGACTGGGCGATTTTAGAATTTATGCCCTATCCTACAATGGCTATTTTTCTGGTAAATTAGGAGTTTCTATTAATGATCCGGCGCTTTCAGACGAATGTTTTGGTATATCTTCAAATTATATTTCCGTGGCTAAAAGAAATCCGGTCGCTGGATTTATCGTAATGGATGACGCCAATACCGTGTTACAGAATTGTCCGTCTGATGAGAATTTCCCATCCAGGCAATTAAGAACAATTGGAAATAATTCAGGTAAACAAGTCTTCATTGTAATAAATTCCGTAAAATCAATTGTTGATATCTTAATAAATCCAACCATATATCCTACAGAATATAAACCCGGGATTTTTACCATCGTTTCCATTTCTTACAATGGTGACCTTACCTTAAAAACAGGAGATAAATGGGGAGAAAAAATACCGTCTAATTCGTGCTATGCTATTTCAGCCAACGAGGTTCAATTTATTAATCTAAATCCGGAAGGAGGAAGAATTAAGATTGCAGAAGGAGATACCTCCAATATTTGTGCCGGCCTCGGCAACCCTACAAAAATAAAAATGTCAACGGATAGTTCAAATATTTTATCTTATTCCTATTTGGTAACAGATTCAGCAAATAAATATCTTGGACATTTTACAAATACCGAATGGTTATCTTTTAATGACTTTAAAGAAAATAAAATTAACGTCTGGGGCCTTTCCCATACCGGAAACATTACCATAAAAATAGGGGATACCATCTCAAAAGTTGCCATCAGTTCAGGTTGTTTTCAACTCTCAAGAAACTTCATATCGCTGAGACTAAACCAATTCCGAAGTCATACAGTAAAATCTTCTATCGAAACTGATTCTTTGTTAATATGTACAGGAGATGGCCAACCCAATGTGATTACTTTTTCAAGTTCAGATAGTACGTCAGGATTATCATACAGATATGTATTAACATCAGCTTCAAATAACATCATTCAGGTTTTGAATGGCACTACCATTGATCTGGAAAATGTAGGTTTAAGAGAGATGCGCTTATACAGTGTCGCTTTTAACGGTCAATTTATTGGACAAAGTGGTGTAATTACAAATACCGCACTGGCAACCGGATGTTTCAGAATTTCAGATAACTATATAAATATTTTAAGAGACAGACCTCTTAGTCATCGAATTTTATTTTCAAATAACGATACTATTCAAAAATTATGTCTTTCAGCAACGGGTAAATTTGCCCGATTCAAAAGTACCTTTTCTGGAAAAACAGGCTATGTCTATATCGTACTCGATAAAACCAATAGAATAATAAATCTAAGTAATTCTCCTAATATTGATATTGAAAAGTTCCAGGACGGAGATTATCAGGTTTTTGGATTATCCTACACAGGCATCTTACTTTTGAAAACTGGGATAACATTTAATCTGTCAGATAATTTCTCCAGCAGCTGTTTCAGGTTATCTTCCAATTCAATCAGATTCTATAAAGGTGGTTACGCTGAAGGTGGCAGTATCTCTACGTTTCTGTCAGCTAACACCTTATTTTCTTGCCCACAAGACGGAATTCCAGATTTGATAGATATTAATGCTCCAGATAATCCCCCAGGTACAAAATATCAATTTCTGGTTACAGATAGCTTAAACAGGTTATACTATGCTCCATTTGAAAATCAATTAATAAATTTTAATAATACACCGGCAGGCGTGTATAGGATTTTTGGCGTTGCTTTTACCGGAGAATTGGGTTACCAGATAGGTAAATCTATTGTAAGTGGTTCTCTTGTCAATGCCTGCTATGATTTATCAGATAATTACATAAATCTGTATCATAATAAACCTGAACCGGGTCAGATTTCAAAAATGGATGGTACCTCAGGAAAAACGGTTGTAACCGTAAATAATAATCAAAAAGACAGTATCATGTTAAAGGTTACAAATGCAAAGCCAGCAAATGTGCCTTATTTCTACATCCTGGTTAATGAAAATAACAGGATTATAGCACTGCATGTTAATAAATTTGATTTGGATACCTTAAAAGTCGGAAAATATAAAATATTTGGTGTCGCAAGCACTAATCCCGCTATGCCAGTTACCAATGGTCAGTTCCTTTCTGATCTTGGAAAAGCGGAAAATTGTATTTTATTATCGACAAACTTTTTAGAAGTGGAGATTGCTATTACAGGAAGTGATCCCTTAATAAATTTAATTGAGATAAATGCGCCAAAACAACCAAATACAGGTTTATCTACCTTCCCAAATCCGGTGCAGGACTATTTAAATGTTAGATTTCAAACTCAGGATGAAATAAATGCAATAATGGCTCAGGTGAGAATTGCCCATATTTCCGGTAGGGTTATTTATGAAGGTTCTACTGTATTGAATAAAATTAATATGGTATTTTCTATACCAATGGAAAACTACCAGGCAGGATTATATGTACTGACTATAGATGTAGCAGGCAACCAATTTACCAGTAAAATATTGAAAGTTGAATAAATTTCAGGCTTTAGGTTTCTTTTTGAAGTCTTTCATATATAATTTTTCATCAAAAGACTCGTAATCGGAAGGCGTATTGGAAGCAACTATTAACAATGTATCGGATGTGAGTTTTTGCAAACTTTCAGCGTACCAGTCTGCTCCTTCCAGATCAAGATTGGTAGTAGGTTCATCCAGTAACACAAGGGGAACATCAGAATAAATGGCCAAACCTAATTTTACTCGCTGTTTCATTCCGGACGAAAAAAATTTCAATGGCTTATTTGCTGATTTATTCAATTTAAGAAGCGCAATGAGGTCGTTTACGCTCATTCCACCTCGAAATGATTTAAACTGAGCATGAAATTGAATTAATTCCAACAAGGTAAATTCCTCTACCAGATCCATATAGGGTGCGGCAAAAGAAATAAATTTATAAATCTGATCCGGTGAAATGAGTTCATCCCTGAAAAAGAATTTAATTTTTCCCTGACTGGGTGAAAGATGACCAGAAAGTATTTTCAATAAGGTAGATTTACCCGAACCATTTGGACCAATCAGTGCATACTTATTTCCTACTTCAAATTGGTAATCTACTTTTTTAAAAATCCAGTCTGGCGGAAACTTTTTACCAACCTCTTTGAGTATTATTTTCATTTTCCATTTGAGTTGAATCTGAGTTGAAACCAGCGATTAAAGATTTTGACTGATTGACAAAGTCAATAATTTCCTCTTTACAGGAGGTTTTGAAAATGGTATCCTTGATCTTGGCAATTCCACTGTTAATGCCTTTATTAAAAACAAACAATAAATTATAAATATCTTTAATTTCATCAATTTCAGCAGGTTGAAATCCCTTTCTGGAAAGGCCTATTTTATTCACTCCAATGTAAGATAAGGGTTCTCTGGCCACTCTTACAAAAGGAGGCACATTATTTCGTACCAAACCTGCACCAGCAACAAAACTAAATCTGCCAATTCTACAAAATTGTTGAACCAGAACATGCCCACCTAAAACTGCATAATCATCAATTTGAACATGTCCGGCCAATTGTACGCCGTTTGACAATACCAGATTGTTCCCCAGCAAGCAATCGTGAGCAACATGAACATAAGCCATTAGCAGGCAATTATCACCTACAATGGTACTTCCTGTTTCCCTTGTACCCCTGTTTAAAGTAACACATTCTCTGATTATTGTATTATTTCCAATAACCAGGGTACTATATTCGCCGGAAAACTTAAGGTCCTGTGGGACAGCCCCCAGTACAGCACCAGGAAACACCACACAACCCATTCCTAATCGGGTACCCGCCAGGAGAGTAGCATTCGGACCTATTTTACAATTATCACCAACCACTACATCTTCGTCAATATAACAGAATGGTAAAACCTGAACACCAGTTCCAAGGGTAGCATTCGGATGAATAAAAGACAACGAAGAAGGATTTAACATGATTAGTTTTCTACTTTTCTTCTTATGATTTGTGCTGTTAGTTCAGCTTCTGACACAATCTTATTATCAACATAAGCAATCCCCTGCATGTGACATATTCCCCTTCTGATTGGAGTGAGCAACTCCATTTTTATAAGTAATATATCCCCCGGACTTACTTTTGCTTTAAATTTAGCATTATCAATTTTAAGAAAATACGTATCCCAATTCCAAGGATCCTCAACGGTTGACAGAGCTAATATTCCACCAGTTTGTGCCATTGCTTCTATCTGAAGAACACCTGGCATAACCGGATTTCCTGGAAAATGTCCCTGAAAATATTGCTCATTTACCGTAATATTTTTAACACCAACTACATAGGTATCAGTTAACTCTGTAATTTTATCAAGTAAAAGAAACGGATATCGGTGAGGTAACCATGATTCTAATCTAACTGAATTAAAGACTGGCGTTTTTGAAGGGTCATATTTAGGTTTACCTCTTAGTTTTCTTTGCTCCTGCAACAGCTTCTTTAGAAATCTTGTAAAATTATTGTTGGAAGTATGCCCAGGTTTTTGAATAACTAAACGACCCTTTACTGGTGCTCCTAACAGCGCAAGATCACCAATAAAATCCAGTAATTTATGTCTTGCTGGTTCATTGTCAAAAGATTGAAAGGATGAATTTATTATCCCTGTTGAAACTGGTACTGGCCAATCAAACCCTGTTGCTTTAACTAAATGATTCCATTCAGATAATTGCGGAATTTGGTCAGCGATTACCAACGCATTGTTTAAACTTCCACCTTTTATAAGTCCATTCTCCATTAAACTTTTAATATCCCTTACCAGTACAAATGATTTAGATGGGGCAATTTCTGTTTCATAATTTTCAAGACCCTGTAAAATGGCAAATTGTTGCCCGGGATATACCTTATCAAAATCAATAAGAACTGTAACTTCAAAGCCATCAAAAGGAGATAATATATATTGTGCTCCGGTTTCCTCGTCTTTAAAAGAAACCGTTTCCTCTACTTCAAAAAAAACTTTATTTTCTGTTTGTTCCTCTATGCCTGCGTCATTTAGAAGATCGGTAAAAAATTTAGCTGATCCGTCAAAATAGGGAATTTCAGCGCCATGCATTTCAACAAGTAAATTATCAATTCCTTTTGCAAAAAGGGCTGAAAGCAGATGTTCGACAGTTAAAATACTGGTCTCTTCATAGGCCAGTACCGTAGATCTGGTTGTATTTATAACCCTGTTACAATCAGCTGGAACAATTGGATGACCCGGAAGATCCAAACGTTGAAACTTTATCCCATGATTTTCTTCCGCTGGTTTTAAGGTAATCATAATGTTTGTCCCTGAATGCAGGCCAATACCAGAAATACTAACCGCTTTAGAAATAGTTAATTGCTTCATCATAACAAAAAAAGTTAGACATTAAAATGTTGAGGTTAATTATGGTAAGTTCAGTTTTTTCTCAATTTTTTGTAGGCGAATTAGAAGCGTTGGTAATTGCTTAAAAATTGAAAATGATTTCAAAAAAGAAAAATAGGGTAATGCAGGGGAACCCATAAAAGATTGACCAGGTCTGCTTATAGAATTAGAAATTCCACTTTGACCTTGTATTTTTGTTCCATTGGCAATTTTAAGATGACCTGAAAATCCAACCTGTCCGCCTATCTGACAATTGGAACCAATATGTGTTGAACCTGCAACTCCTGTTTGAGCTGCCACGACGGTGTGCTCCCCTATTTCTACATTATGTCCGATTTGTACCAGGTTATCAATTTTCACTCCTTTTTTAATTCTTGTAGCACCTAAAGTAGCTCTGTCAATGGTTGAATTTGCGCCAATTTCGACATTATCCTCTAAAATTACATGTCCAAGTTGAGGAATTTTGCGCAGCATTGCATTGCCATCTGAAACAAATCCAAATCCATCACTGCCTACCACAACATTTGCATGTAAAATACAGTAATCACCAATCTCACAATCTGCAAGTATTCTGACACCAGGAAAAAGAATACAATTTCTTCCAATGGTTACATTTTTTCCAATGTAAACCTGTGGATAAATAATCGTATTTTCTCCAATAACCCCATTTTGTTCAATCACCGTATAAATCCCAACGCTCACTTTTTTTCCTATTGATACACTGGGATGAATAACAGATTCATCTGCTATTCCTGTCGGATATAAGACTGGCTCTGAGAACTTTTCCAGCGTCAATGCCATGGCATTATATACATTTTTAACCTTTAACAAAGTCGGCTTCACTTTTATTCTTGGTTCAAAATTTTCTGGAACCAAAACAGCTGAAGCAGAAGTAGTATACAGGTAAGTTTCATATCGGGGGTTGTGCAAGAAACTTATGGAACCAACGCCACCCTCTTCAATTTTACTTGGTTTGGAAACAATAATATCAGGATTACCCTCCAGCTTTCCATCCAATAACTTTGCCAGTTCTTTCATTGAAAATTCCATGGCACAAAGGTAATAAAAAGCGAACTTTCTTTACTACTTCCGATTAGCCAACCTTCTATTAATTCTATAATTCCCTTTTCAATCTTATATTTGCATAAAAAAGTGAATCCGAAATTACGAATTGGCACGAGAGGCAGTAAGCTGGCATTATGGCAGGCACATTTCACACAAGATAAATTATCTGCAATTGGTATTGAGTCTGAACTAATTATAATCAAAACAACAGGAGATCAGATACAGCATCTCAGTTTTGATAAAATGGAAGGCAAAGGTTTTTTCACCAAAGAAATAGAAGAAGCCTTATTAAGAGGTGAAATAGATCTGGCTGTACATTCTATGAAAGATTTACCAACCCACGCACCGGAAGGCTTGGTCATATCAGCTGTTTCCTACAGAGAAGACCCTGCTGACCTATTAATAATCAATAAAAACAGAACCGATCAAAATCTTCTATTTCAACTACCTGAATCAGCAAAAGTAGGTACTTCTTCATCCAGGAGAAAAGCTCAATTGTCAGACCTTAGATCTGATATCCAGTTAGTTGATATCAGAGGAAACGTACCAACCAGAATTGAAAAGTTAAAACACGGGGACTTTGATGCTATTTTACTCGCTGCAGCAGGGATAAAACGGTTAGAACTGGATCTTTCTGATTTTAAGATAATTAAATTTGATCCAACCGAAATTATACCGGCACCCGCACAGGGTGTACTGGCCTGGCAAACAATGGAAAAGGATTTACAAACAAGACGTTTACTGATGGGTATTCATCAAAGTGAAGTTGCAGATGTAACCAATGTAGAAAGAAAAGTTTTAAATCTCATGAATGGTGGTTGCCAGATGCCTCTGGGTGTTTATTGTTATAAAGATAACTTGGGTAATTACCATGTACATGCCGCTTTTTCCCCAAAGGTAGATTCACCTTTAATCAAAGTTTCTATTTCATCAGCAACGCATTATCAATTAGCCGAGCAGGTTGTTGAAAAATTACGATCCTAAAACAAGAGGGTATGACCCATATATTCATAAGCAGAAAACTTGCTCCTGATAGTCCTTTCCTGGCATTAAAGGATTCCTATCCTTATCTGGTTATACAAGATGAACCCCTGATTGATTTAATTCCTGTTTACTTTGAAAATATAGCGCCATGCGACTGGATTTTTTTTTCAAGTAAAAATGGCGTATTTAACTTTTTTCAGCAGATCAAAAAACTAAATATTAAAATTCCAGCTAAAGTAAAATGGGGAGCCATAGGCTTAGCAACATCCAGGGAAATGTTAAAAAACCAGGTAACAGCCGATTTCCTGGGAAATGGACATCCAGATGAAGTTGGGATTGGTTTTTCAACACTGGTTAAAAACCAGATCGTCCTTTTTCCAACTGCAAAAAATTCAAAAGAAAGTATTCAATCACATATTGGAACAATAGCCTCAAAAATAATTAATCTCCCGGTGTATGATAATATGCCAAAATTACATTTTGAAATAGAACCCGCTGAACTTTATATATTTACAAGTCCTTTAAATGTGCAGGCCTTTGCCGCTACCTATACCCTGCAACATAAAAAATGTCTCGCAATTGGGGAAAGTACAGCTAAAGAACTTAAAGCAGCTGGTGCTACGATGATTTATAAAAGTGAAATCCCAACAGAGGAAATGCTGGTAAAAACAGCGCAAACAATATTACATATTTAAAATATTACCGATTAAGATGGATTAACCTGGTTTGTAAAACATCCTTTTCCGATGTGATAACCAACAGGTAAATACCTGCTGAAGGGAAAAGAGAGGCAGATAGTTTTTCAACATGATACCCTTCAGGCTTCTTTTGTTGTATATCACTTATCAAATGACCTTCTGGACTATAAATTCGAATAGCAACCACAGATTCCTTGTTTAAATTATAATGTAAACTGGTTCCATCTAAAAAGGGATTAGGAAAAGATGGTAATAATTCAATATTTCCTCTCTGCGAAATATCAGGTTTATTAATTTTTAATACAGATTCAAATTGATAATATGTAAACTCGAAAGGTAAAATTAATCTGGATTTTAAGTACCCATTTTTTACATCACCATTCAGGGAATCTATGCCCACCAACACCCAGTTTGCACCATTCCATCCTTTCAACCGAAGATCTTTTAAATTAAACAATGTTTCATTTAACTCATTTGTTGTTCCCCATTTAAAATACAAATGAACTGGACAATTATTTTCAATCATCCATAAAGGTTCAGCTTCCATGGAAGATTCATCCTCTTCAACTGGAAAAAGATACCCTACCCTTGCATATTCAGTGCCTGTCGTACTGTTAGTAGAAATTGAAAGGGGTTTAAAGCCAGTTCTTTCGTTGCCAATCGGGAAATCAACCGGAATAGCTGATAATTTTCTGCCTACTAAACCGATACCGTTGGTTTGTATATGTTTATTTTCACTGTACCCATTAATCGTTGAATAAATTTTTAATTCTGTATCACCAGTTAACAAGTAGTTATTCTCTTTTGAAAAATCCAGATGAGTAATTTGAATTGAATCGCCATAAAGAAAGATTTTTGAAGGGGTATTTTTTGATAAAATAAGCGAATCTATTTCCCCATTTAAGAGGCAAACACTCGAAGGATCATTACTAAATAGGATTAATTTATTAATATAGTTATAAAAACCTTTTCCATTAAAATGTCCGGAAATGAACAAACTTCCCTGAATATCTAGCGTGCTATTTTTATCAACAGTAACATCTCCATTCACTGTTACATTTGTATTTAAACTGGCTGTAAGGGTGGTGCCATGCACTGCTAACTGACTCCATGTTGTACCAAAACAAAGGAAAAAAATAAAAACCAGACTAAAATGTTTCGAACATGTATTAATCATGTGCCAACCTGAATCCTAAATTATTAAATCTGCTGGCTGGTGGATTACCATACCTGTAAGTAATTCTGCAATCATCAACAATATCATCGAAACTACCACCTCTGTAGAGCTTACTGGAACCATTTAATGGACCAGAAGGATTAATTAAGGCATCCGTCTTATAAAAGTTAAACCAGTCCTGAACCCATTCCCAGACATTTCCTGACATATCATAAAGGCCTAAGGTATTCGGACTTTTTGATTTTACTGGTTGAGATTTACGATTAGAATTATCTCTGTACCATGCAACCGATTGTATATCAGAGGACCCTGCATATAAAAAATATGCAGCATTCGTTCCACCTTTTGCGGCAAACTCCCATTCAGCTTCAGTGGGTAATCTGTAAACGATAGTAGATTGCTTTTCATTAATTTTTTTAAGAAATTCCTGTACATCGAGCCAGCTCACATTTTCTACCGGACAATTATCGCAATCATAGTTAAAGGATGGATCAACGCCCATTACTTCTTCCCAGACATTTTGGGTAACCTCAGTTTCGCCGATGAAAAATGGTTTAAGCGTAACGGAATGAATTGGTTTTTCAATATTATTTCCAAAATTACTTCCCCTGTTGAAAGTTCCACCATTTACTTTTACAAAGTTTCCAAATTCTCCCCCAATAGCAGGAAGCGTTTTAACTACAATCGCATTTCCATAAGTAACCACTATACCATTTATTGCATAAGCCCTTATATAATAGGTTGTAGCCGCAGTCAATCCATTGATTACCGCTTGAAATTTTCCTTTACCCTGCCCATTAGTGGTGATATTATTTGTTAGAATCGGATTTGGAGATTTACTCCAGACAAAACCTCTAGAGGTGACCGGACTGGTTCCCTCCAGAACAACCTCACCGTTCAGTGTAAAACTGTTTGCCGTTATATTCGTTGCCGGATCTGTGACTACTAAGGTTGATGAACTCCCAGGTGTTGTATAAGAGATATTATTCCCGTATATGATATTGCCATCCTTTAATCTGGCATAAGCTCTGAAATGATAGGTTGTTATTTTTGAAAGTGAGTTCACATTCAGGTGTATAGATCCGGTAATATTTCCAATTGATTTTACGATACTGGAAGAAATGGTTGGATTCTGAAGGACACCGTAACAAACGCCACTTTCTAAAATCAAACTGGCAGGACCATTTACAGAAATATGAACAGATATTGAAGTATCTGTTAGTGAGGTAATGGCATTTGTCAATACGCTTATAGTTTCTTGCTGGCAGGGACCCCACTGGGGTACTCCGTTACAAAAGGTTAATTGTTGACCATTTTGTCCGGGTGGGATTAAAACCCAGGATTCTCCATTCCAGTATTTGATCTCTCCGGCCAGATTACCGGGGAATTCTGTACGCCATTTACCCCCGTCAAAATACCACAAACCTTTCACTCCGTCTGTTTGATAAACTAAAAGTCCGGGAGCCGGTGAAAGGATGGCCTGTCTTTGAGAAGCAGTCATTCTTGGAAGTAAAACCCCCTTATTCTCCGAAAAAATTTCAAAAATTGCAGAAGGATGTGCCGGTGTAGAACCCATATTTATAGTAACCGATTGCGCATCCGACAGCAAATGATAACTTATAAATAAAATGCAAAAATTGATTATCCTTTTCATTCAATATAATTTCCCCAACACAATTCGGACAAAATTACAAAAGAAAAAGTTAGGTTCAAAACCTTTGAGAATCAATTACATACAGATCAGCTTAAAATTAACATATAACAAATAATTGACATTTTTAATACATTGAAATACATGCTGGTTTCCTTATATTTAATTACTTTTTGACAATAAAAAAGTTTTTTGGCCATCTTTGGCAATTAAATTTAAAAAATAGATACCTATCGGGTATTTCTCTAAATCGATATGACTTTTAAAGCCATTGCTAATAGTCTGATTCTGCAACAATGTTTGTAACTTTTTCCCTGTAGCATCAAATAAAATGAGACTGGCATTTTCAAGTTTCTCTCCCTGAAAAGTAATATTGACAAACCGATCGGTCGGATTTGGAAAACAATCCAATACAAAATCACTGTCAATTAAGTCCTTGACAGGAGTTGTTAAGTATCCTGATCGGGGAGCAGAAAGCCTGACCGATGTTAATAATTGATACTCCCCCGCCTTCAAAGCAATTTCTATATTATTTTGAGACACCAAAATACTATCCCCGGTAAAGTAAGAATACCACCAGCCAGGTTTAATATTTTGCACTTTTAAAGACCCTGCCAAAATATTGGTATTTGCCAAGACCAATGCATCAAACTGGTTATTTTTAAAGTGCATGAATTTTAGAAAAGAAGAAAAATCATAAGAAAATGGGATATCTTTAAAAACATGGTAACTGGATCTTAAATGATTTAAGGAACTCACCAGATTATACAACCTTTTTCTTCCTTGTTGATTAAGAAAGGACCAGGGAACAGGTTTTGGAGATAGTCTGCAATTGTTATTTACACTCCCATCTTCGCATGTATTAATAGAATAATCGTATCCAATTTCTCCAAATTGCCAGATCATCTTAGGTCCAGGGCTCAAGGTGAAAAGAGTGAACGCCATCTCCATTCGTTGAAGGGAGGTTATCAATTTCCTGGTATCATAATCGTTCGTTCTATTTCCATACAGGGCATTCCTCACCATTAGCCTTTCCTCGTCGTGACTTTCCATATACTGAATAATAGCGGGATATTGAAAATTCCTTTTTTTATAATCCAAACCGGATAAATTTGAAGCATAACCCATTGTTGCCTCGTTAAACTGATAATTCATATTTCCCCATAGCAACATACCTCTTTTTGCTAATTCCACTTCTTCCTGGTTATCTGCAAAATGTTCCAAAATGATATATACATCCGGATTAATTTTACGAAGGTGATCGGCATAATCCTGCCAGATGGCAATCCTTGAAGCATCATAAACTCCCCAGGCACTGGTGTTGCCAAGTGTATTTTTTTGAGTGAATCCTTTTGAAAGATCGAATCTAAATCCGTCAATTTTATACTCATTTAACCAATAGGTCATTACTTTTTTTGCAAAATCCCTCGTGTATTTACTCTCGTGGTTAAAATCATAACCAACGTTAAAATCGTGCTTTGCTACCTGATTAAGCCACGGATTATCAGCTGCAGGTCTGCTATTTACTTCATCCCAGAATAAGCGGCATAAAGGGCTTTGGCTAAAAGCATGATTGAGTACAATATCCAGAATTACAGCTATTCCATGTTTATGGCATTCATCAATGAACGATTTAAAAAAAATCGGAGTACCGTAATATTTATCGAGCGCCAGGTGATAGGAAGGATTATAACCCCATGAATTATTTCCTTCAAATTCATTAACAGGCATTAATTCGATAGCGTTTACACCTAATTGTACCAGGTAATTAAGGGTATCTTTTAATTTTTTATAATCGGGCGAGTCCAGGAAGTCCCTCAAATGCAATTCATATATAATCAGGTCAGAAGAAGCTGTCTTTTTTGTCAGGTTATTTTTCCATTCATATTTATGAAAGGCTGGATCTATACAAGTGACAATACCTGTTGTTTTCCCAGCCGGATAAGAGGGTAAACCCTGAAAAGTAAGCGGCGAAATAAACCTGTCATGAACAGGATCTAAGACCAGCGGCGCATAAGGATCAGCGAATCTTTGACTATCGTTTAATGCAATTTGATAAAGAAATGGTTTATTTTCTGGTATATTATCCACTTCAATCCAATGAAGCGACCCATCTTCATTCAAATTGAATAAAAAATTAGTATTTATTTTCCAGTCATTAAATTCTCCCAATAAAAAAAGATGTTTTTTAC
>Ga0172373_10005228_pt1 | contig 17885 bp, 16 predicted proteins | sample Lak10m_2_FD_114546 | JGI IMG/M metagenome (GOLD analysis project Ga0172373, IMG submission 114546) | Freshwater microbial communities from Kabuno Bay, South-Kivu, Congo - kab_092012_10m | ecosystem: Environmental > Aquatic > Freshwater > Lake | place: Democratic Republic of the Congo...
ATTTTTGTTCATTTTCAAGGCGTAAAAATAGGCGCATAGCGAGCTATGTAACTATTTTTACAACGCAGAAAATGGACAAAAAGACCAGCGAGTTGGGTATATTCTTCGCCGGAAATCGCCTTATAGCCTAATGCCGATAATAAATAGTGCAACTCATTCCAGGTAAAATCTTTTGGGATAGGGTCTCGTTTTAGTTTTTCTTTGAGTTTGTCTAATTTGGACATGAAACACCTGCATGCTATGAATCTTGCGGTTACCTCTCCAAAAAATTCCGCAGCATATCGTGCCCATGCTCGGTCAATATCGACTCGGGATGGAATTGCACGCCTTCTATATCCAGCGCCTTATGCCTGACGCCCATGATTTCATCAATCCGGCCCGATTCATCCTGCGTCCATGCGGTTATTTCGAGGCAATCGGGCAGGCTTTCCTGTTCGATGACGAGGGAATGGTAACGGGTTGCAGTAAAGGGGTTGCTCAAGCCTTTAAACACGCCGACATCATCGTGGTAAACCAGCGAAGTCTTGCCGTGCATGATGCTTTTAGCATGAATGATACGGCCGCCGAACGCATAGCCTATGCTTTGATGGCCGAGGCACACGCCGAGGAGTGGCGTGTGTCCTGCAAATGTCAAGATCGTCTCGACGGATACCCCGGCTTCCTTCGGCGTGCAGGGGCCGGGGGAAATGACGATTTTATCGGGCGCAAGACGCTCTATATCGGCCACCGTTACCTGGTCATTGCGCACGACGGTGACATCGGCGCCCAATTCGCCTAAATATTGCACCAGGTTGTAGGTGAACGAATCGTAATTATCGACCATGATGACTTTTACGCTCATGCTTTATCTCCTTCCAGCCCTGCTTCCGCTATGGTGACGGCGCGAAATATCGCTCGCCCTTTGTTCATTGTTTCATCCCATTCGCTGCTCGGCACGGAATCGTAAACGATACCGGCACCGGCTTGTATATACAGCATGCCGTCCTTGATCACGGCGGTCCTGATCGCAATCGCGGTATCGAGATTGCCCGACCATGAAACATAGCCGACTGCGCCTGAATAAATGCCGCGCTTGACCGGTTCCAGTTCGTCAATAATTTCCATCGCGCGTATTTTCGGCGCGCCGCTGACTGTACCGGCGGGGAAGGTCGCGGCCAGCACATCGAAGGCATTCTTGCCGTCCTGCAGCGTGCCGGTAACATTGGAGACGATATGCATGACATGCGAATAGCGCTCGACGATCATTTTATCGGTCAACTGCACGGAACCGATTTCGGCGACGCGTCCGGCGTCGTTGCGACCCAAGTCTATCAGCATTAAATGCTCGGCCAGTTCCTTAGGATCGGCCAATAACTCCTGCTCCAGCGCCAGATCCTGCTCATGCGTGGCCCCGCGCTTACGCGTGCCGGCGATGGGCCGCACCGTAACGGTGTTATCTTCCAGCCTGACCAGTATTTCCGGCGACGAGCCGACGATATGGAAATCCGAGAGATTCAAATAAAACATATACGGCGACGGATTCAGGCAGCGCAAGGCGCGGTACAAATCCAGCGGCGAAGCGCTATACGGGATGGACATGCGCTGCGACAGCACGACCTGCATGATGTCGCCGTCGGTGATGTAGTCTTTGGCTTTGCGCACCGCGTCTTCATAACCCTGCCGGGTAAAGCCGGAAACAAAATCGGCTTCATCGACTTTTTTGGGATCGCCGCGCTTTTCGGGCTTGATTTGGCATTCGCGCAATTGCACCGCTAAATCGTGCAACCTCGCTACGGCGCCGCCATAAGCATCGGTTTCGGCGGGATCGGCATGCGTCAGCAACAGCATCTTGCCGGACAGGTTATCAAACACCAGCATGTCTTCCGACACCATCAGCAGGATATCCGGGCAATCCAGCGGGTCAGGTTTGGCCGCCTTGCAAACACGCGGTTCGATATAAGCAATCGTTTCATAACCGAAATAGCCCACCAGGCCGCCGCTAAAACGCGGCAAGCCGTCAACATCGGGCACCTTGTAACGCGCCTTGAACTGTTCAATCCAGGCTAAAGGATTATCTTGGTTCAATGTTTCCGATAATTCGCCATTATGCTCCAGGCGTATGCAGTTACCGGTAATTTTAACGACGGTTTTGCAGGGCAGGCCGATAATCGAGTAACGACCCCATTGCTCGCCGCCGTGTACGGATTCAAATAAATAGGAATAGGCGCCGTTCGCCAACTTAAGGTAGGCGCTTAACGGCGTATCGAGATCCGCGAGGATTTCGCGGCTGACCGGAATGCGGTTGTAGCCTTGTTGAGCGTAATGATGGAATTGTTCTGGGGTCATGGTATTTTGAAAGCTTATTTTCAAGTCGGGTTCGCTGGACGATGCCGGATGTTCTTGTTGTCGGGGCGTTGCCGTAAGCGATTATACCCATCCGGGTAAGATTTGTCCTTTCTTCGTAGGGCGCTCCGGCAGGGAGAAGTCAAGCGTCGATTTAATTTCAAGCTGCGGAGATGGCGCGCGCGGCGCGCCCTCGGATGACAAATTCCAATCGCTTAATCAGTAAACGCTTCGTCAAACCGGCAGTGTTTTAACCCGCTACGCAGCAGCGTCTTGTGTTCGCCGATTTGCTGTTCCGTATAAGGCGTCGCGGCGGCAAAACCCCAGACCGGTGCGGGCCAGGCGTGATCGACTTGATAACGGACGATGTGATGGATATGCAATTGCGGGACTAGATTGCCGATGGCGGCGATATTCATTTTGTCGGCACGGTAAAGCAGCGCGAGATTTTTTGCAAGATAACTGGATTCTTCGCTCAATAAGTCGCGTTCCGGTTTCTCCATCTGGTAAATCTCATGTTTGCCGGCTATTTCCGGGACCAGGATGAACCAGGGGTATCGGCTGTCGTTCATCATTAATAATCGGCATAATTCGAAGCGGCCAATGTTGATACAGTCTTGTTGCAGGCGGGGGTGTAGTTCGAAAGGGATAGTCATATCGGCTAAAAAAATCAAAAGCAATGCTTGAATGTCATGGAATAATCAGTATAACTTATTATTTTTCTTGATCGAGCAGCTATTCAAGCTATCGCGTTATGTTCCAAGGCAGGTGCAGGAGAAGCGTTGCATAGCTGCAACTATAACAATAAAAAGAGGATAATTCATGTCTGCACAAACGATTGCAATTCAAGGCCTGCCCGATGAAAAAACCTTGTCTATCTCATTCCGGTGGCTGCTCGGCCTGTACACCATCATCCCTTTCTGCTTATTTTTACAGTTGTTTGACGGCTGGTTTTGGCAAGGTTTTTTAAAAGTACATTTGCCGACCAGCCCGACGCATTTCCTGGCTTTTCAAATCCTGTTCGGGACGCCGCATATTATTGCCAGCGCGATTTTACTGGCCAGCAATACTGAGTATATCCAGCACTACCGGCATCATATCGTGTTGATGACGCTTGCCATCGTAGCGATTTTTGGTATCGGCAGCCTGTTTATCCCATACAAGGTGTTTTATGTCGCGGTGGCGGCCTGGACGGTATTTCATGTGCTCAAGCAGCAGCACGGCGTGGCGCGAGGCATTTGCCGTTTGCCGGCCTGGGCGTTTCATTTGCTGTTATGGTTAAGCGTCGCGGCGGGTATTTTTATCTATATCGGCATTTTCCTGAAAAACAGTCTCGCTGCAGAGCAGGTTGAATGGCTTAAAGCTATTGCCGGCGGACTGTGCGCCAGCCTGGTGTGCAGTGCAGTGCTATGCCAGCGTTATGTGAGTACGGTGTTCGGCAGGTGGTTTTTGTGGGCCAATGTTTTTTTAGTCGTCAGCAGCTTTTATTTTTATGCCCAGCAGTATTATTTCCTGGCCATCCTGGTTCCGCGCCTGGTGCACGATGTGACGGCGTATATTTTTTATGTGGCGCATGATGTCAACAAGCACCAGCGCCGGCCGCAGAATGTTATTTATCGTTGCGCGGCATCCTGCCGTTTGCCTGTTGTTATCGTTTTGCCTTTGTTGTCATTTTTGCTGGCGTTTGTCTTGCAGGCTTATGGCGATCATGTCGTCAATTGGGTCACCCGTTACCTGTTTGAGTTCGAGATTCGCAAGGCGGTTACCTTGGGCGTGCTGGGTTATCTGGCGTTAATGCATTATTACACCGAAGCGTTTACATGGAAGCAGGATTCGCCTTACCGGCGCTATATCGCGTTTTCAAAATAGCCGGACAGAGGGCGCGGGCGTGTTTTCCCTGTTGGTCGGCCGTAAATAAAAACGGGGGCTTGTATGCCCCCGTTCGTTAACCAGCTTGAGAAACCGGTCGTTTCTCAAACGCTATCCCATGCCATATTATTTCCAATTGGAAAGTTTCAGGATAACGCCGTGGCCGGTTATATTGTGCTGAACGCTAAAATAATAGTTCTTGCCGGCAGCGTCAAAGAAACCGCCGGTAGATTCTGCCGTCAGGTCGTTTAAAGTAACGATACGGACACAACCGTCGGATAAGGTATCCACATCGTTGCCGTCTTCCAGGCATGACCAAATATCGTTGTTATGCGGGTTTATTGAAAAGCCGGGAGCATCGCCATCTTCTTGGATAATCCAGTTGTCGCGGCCCGGTTGATACGCGATATTGTCCATCATCGCGAATTCTTTAGTGCCGGTTACAAATAATTGGACATTCGGCACAGCAGTATTAGCGGCGGCTTCTTCCAAAGTGCCGTCAGTGATGCAGATGGTTTCGCCCCAGTTGTTATCGGCTTCTTCGTTGCCGGTGTTGTTGGCGCAGAAACGTACTTTGCCGTCAGCCAAATCTTTTCCGTCCAAGTTGGCATCTTCAGGACGGTAGTAACCGGTCAGTTTAAGAGCGGCTGCCGCGGCGCGCAGATCGGCGCCGTTTGAATTGTCGATTTTGACCCAAGTGCCTAAACCGGTGTTGCTGCCTTGGCCGTAATCGGTCGCGCCGGAACGCAGGCCGACCCGCAAGCCGTAGACTTGACCGGAAACTAATGGTGATTGCTCTAGGCTGGTAATTTTGCCGCCGGCCCACAAGACATCCGGGATGTATTTGAAGTAGGCACCGCCTGCAGTGCCAACAGATGGGCGGTTTTCATCGCCGTAATACATCACGCCGTTTGGATAAGCAACAACGCCTTCGAACGAAGTAAAGCCGATAGCGGTGCGGACAGCCACTTTACTTGCGTCAGTGCCGGTTAAGGCATGTGTAGTGCGGTCATAAACGACGCCGGTAGTGTGCAACGGGTCGATTAATTCCAGAACGGCGCCGGTATTGCCTGCTTCTTCACCGACGATCACTGTACCCCAAGCAGTAGTCTGGACCGGGTCGCAAGACAAGGTTCCCGTAAGAATGGTTTCTACAGTGCCGTCAGCCAGGCTGATGCGTTGTACGCCGGGCGCCGTAGCGTCTTGTTCGTTACAGGCGATGATGTGTGTTGGTTTATCTTGCGGCCATAGCGCCATCATGTCGATATTGGGAGCCAGGTTCGCGGCGGCGGATACGACTTTAACATGCAGGGAACGGGCGGCTGTCACCAAAGAAGTTGGATCGGCATTAGCGGTAGCGGCATCTACGCTGGCTATGGAAGATTCTTTGACGGGGCCGGAAACACCGAAAAGTTGCTGGGAGTGCCTATGCAGCAGCTTGTCGCGAAATGCGCCAAAACCGTCCAATACTTCAAGATCTCTGGCAAAAGCGGGTGCGGAAAGGGTTACAGCGAATGCCAAGCCCCCAACAAGTAATTTAGATTTCATATTATTCTCCGTTGTAGAATTACTGAGTTTAATGCCCTAAGGCAGTCTTACTGTATAAGCTTAGGGTGACAGCTTTATGAAAAATGCCGGTGCGTTGAGCTGTTCGTTGAAAATACCGCGTGCTGGATGGAAATCAGCGTACAACAGGAGGTTTTGAGGCGAGCTTAATTTTTTATACCCGTTTTTTCCGTTTTTCACACCTTGTTCTTGTCGGGAGTACAATATTTTAAGCCGCTTTTGCAAAATCAGGAGTATCACATGAAGACGCTCGATATTCGCACGATGATGGTGATGGTCTCCGTGCTGACGCTGCTGTTTTCCGGCCTGTTGGCGCTGGCGGGATTACATGCCGGGAATATCCGCGGGATGCGGCAATGGGCGCTGGCCAGCATGTGTATCAGCCTTAGTATGGGCCTGGCTTATACCCAGCAGACGCCTCCGGGCAATGGCTGGGTTGTCTTATGCGGCGCCACGTTGGTGGCGATTGGGATGGGGCTGCAATTAAACGGTATCAAGGCGTTTAAGGAAGAACGATCCAATTGGCGCCTATCAAGCGTGTTGATCGGCTTGGTGTTTGTGCAAAGTTTCTGGTTTTCCATTATTGATCCCGATGTGCAGGTCCGCGCTATTGTCAATTCGCTGGCGTTTGCCGCGATGAATGCGTTTTGCGCCCGCGCCTTGCTGGTTCGCATCGAATCGCCGTTACGCACCGCCTATTGGTTTACCGGTGCGGCGTTTACGGTGCAGGCCATAATGTTCCTGATCAGGACAGCTATGGTGCTGTCCGTGCCGGCGGGTACTTATGGTATTTATGCGCACCTCGCGATCAACCCGGTGTCGTTTTTTATCGTCAGCATAACCCAGCTCTGCCTGACTTTCGGGTTTGTGCTGATGCTGAATTACCGGCTCGCTACGGATTTACATAAACTGGCGTCGCGTGATGCGTTGACCGGCGCGCTGAACCGGCGCAGCCTTGAAACAGAAGCCGCCTGTATTGAGACACGTTACCTGCGCACCGGCGATACCTTGGCCGTCATGTTGTTGGACGTCGACCATTTTAAATCCATTAACGATGCTTACGGCCATCCGGTCGGTGATGTGGTCCTGCAAAAACTGACGGCCGTCATACAGGACGCCGTTCGCACCTGTGACTGTTTCGCCCGTTACGGCGGCGAGGAATTCTGCCTGTTGCTGCCGTCCACGACAGAGGAGCAGGCGCAGGTCATGGCTGAGCGCCTGCGCCGGGCGTATGCGGCAATGACGATAGAGGTCGGCGGTAACATCCTGCGCAGTACCATCAGTATCGGTGTTGCCGATTCGACACGGGCCGGGTTGGCATTTCCGGGGCTGGTAGCCGCCGCCGACCAGGCGATGTACCGCGCCAAACAGGATGGACGCAACCGGGTAGTTCGGTATTCAGAATTGGCCGGTTGAAAGATTAGGCTGCGGGCGCAGCCTCGCATCCAGCTCCTGCAGGCGTTGCGGGGTGCCTATGTCCATCCAGAAGCCGGCAAAGTGTTGCCCGCTGACGCGTTTTTCCGTCATCGCCATACGCAGCAACGGCGCCAGTTTGCGGATTCCGGCCGGTGTTGCGCCGAACAATTCCGGCCGGTACAGGCCGATGCCGCTGAACGTCAACTTTTCCGTGCCGACCTCCGTTACCAGGCCGGCATGATTTAATGCAAAATCGCCTGCCGGGTGGTGTTCGGGGTTGTTGACGAGGACTAAATGAGCTAAATCAACGTCCAGGTTTTTGAGCCCGGCATAGGGGAAATCGGTGGCTATATCGCCGTTAACGACTAAAAACGGCTCATCGCCCAATAACGGCAAGGCGTTGATAATGCCGCCCGCTGTTTCCAACGCGGTCTCTCCTTCAGGGGAGTACCCAATCGTTGCGCCCAGCCGCTGCCCGTTACCCAGGTAGTCCTCTATTTGCCGGCCCAGGTGGGCGTGGTTAATCACAATCTCGTTAAATCCGGCGGCGACCAATTGCTTAATCGTGTGTTCGATAAGCGGTTTGCCTGCGGCCGGCAGTAGGGGTTTGGGCGTGTGGTCGGTCAGCGGGCGCATTCTTTCGCCCCGCCCCGCGGCTAGTATCATCGCCTTCATGCGCTTATGCCGTAGACGGGCAGGATGTGGGTGTCAATAAACTGCTTAAAATCGGCAAGTTCGGCATAACTTGAACAAACGCTGACTACATAGCCTAGTGTACGCGGTATATCGCCAAGATAGCCGGATTTGCCGTCCCGTAAATGCAGGCGTGAAAAAATGCCGATAGCCTTAAGATGGCGCTGCATACCCATCAAATCGAACCAGCGCTTGAACTGCGCAGCATCGCAGCTGACCAGGCCGGCCTGCTGTAGCCGTTGAAAATAGCGATCCCGCCATTGTTCGACCCGCGGCTCGGGCCAGGCGATATAGCAGTCGCGTAATAACGATACCAGGTCGTAAGTTATCGGGCCGATGACGGCGTCCTGGAAATCGATGACGCCCGGCGAGTCGTGATCCAGCACCATCAGGTTGCGGGAGTGGTAATCCCGGTGTACGCAGCATATCGGTTGTTCCAGTGCGGAGGCTATCAATACGGCCTGGGTTGCCTGCCAAGTGTCGGCGGGCATTTCAATGTCCTGTAGTTGATTAACAAACCAGTCGTTAAAAACACCCAACTCCCGCGTTAACAAGGCGTCGTCGTAACGGGGCAGGTCGCAGTTTTGCAGCGATGCTTCGCTTTGTTGCCTGAACAGGTTGTCGAAAGCGCTTTGATATAAAACATCGGCATCGCCGCGGCTGAGTTCATCCAGGAAACATCGGTTGCCGAAATCTTCCAGCAATAAAAAACCGTCAACCAGGTTTTGCCGGTGTATGGCCGGCACATTGATGCCGGCATTCGCCATTAATTCAGCGACTTTAATAAACGGCTTGATATTCTCTTTTTCAGGCGGTGCATCCATGACTATAAAATGCCCGTCCGCTGTCTTGATCCTGAAATAGCGCCGGAAACTGGCATCGCTGGACGCAGGGGCGATGTTTTCGATAGTGAATAACAGGTCGTTTTCAAGCCAATCCAGTAGTGTTAAGGTGCGTAGGTCTTCGGCGATCATCATGGCGGGTTCGGGTTAGATTGCTTGGGTTAGATTAGTTATCTGGCTGTAATATGCGGTAGAATGCGCGTCCAGCATTTTATTCGATTTACGATTCGCTACGCCACTAAACTAACTTGATGTCTTCTATGCGCTGCCGTTTATTCCTGGTTTTTTTGTCGTCATCGACAGCTTCCGTCAGCTTTGCGAATCCAGCAGCGTGGTCGTGCCAACAAAACAAGGAAAATAACGAATGGGTATGCGTTGGTGATAATGCCTCGCAGGATAATACCCAGGCGGCCGATTTTCCCGTCAGCACCGGCGCTGATAAAGCGCCTGAGCCTGTCGTCGCCGCGCCGGTCGAAAGCAGTATTAAGCCGCCGATTGAACCTGGACAAACGCCCCCTGCCGCCGTATCTGAACCGCTTGTAGCAGAACCGGCTGTTTTAGGACAAACCGATGTTAAACCGGTTGACCCCACTGCTTCGCCTGAAGCTGAAAAAACGCCGCCAGCTGGCGGCAGGCTTGCCGATGAATCCAGCCGGCGTCCGGTCAAGCGCTGCACAGAGGGTTCGGTATGTCCGCCATCGCGAGATCCGGTCCAGCCGTCTGAGTCTGAAGGCTACGGCCTGCGCCTGCTCGATCCCGTTTTCGATCACCAGCAGGAACAAATTTTTAGCACCTTAAATGCCCAATTGAAAAACGACCCCTGGGAAAACTGCATGTCGCCTATCGGTACGCAGAGAACCTGGGCGGCATCAACAGATCTCAGGAACCGGTCGCCGCTGGATGTCAAATCCAATTACTCGGAGATCTTCGATAATGAAATCGGCAATTATTCCGGTAATGTTGAAATGTCCCGTGCCGATCAACACGCCCACGCGCATACGGCGAATTATGACAGCATTTCAGAAACGCTGGATTTGCACGGCGATGTCTATTACAGCGAAGACGAACTGGCTTTGCACAGCGATACGGCAACGCTCAAACTGGCATCCGACCAGGCCAGGTTGCGCGATACGCTGTTCATCTTTCCGGCGACGCCGTTGCGGGGCCGTGCGAAAGCCGTTTATCGCGACAGTAAATTCCTGTCCCATTACCAGGATGTGACTTATACCAGTTGCCGCCCCGGCAACCAGGATTGGGCTTTGCATGCTTCCGAATTGAAATTGAACAAACAGACCGGCAAGGGTTCGGCAAAAAATGCCTGGCTTGAATTTAAAGGCGCGCCGGTGTTTTATTCGCCTTACTTGGCATTCCCTGTCGATAACCGGAGAATGTCCGGTTTTCTCGCGCCTTCTTTCGGCAATACCCAGAATGGCGGGTTCAACGCCACCCTGCCGTATTACTGGAATATAGCGCCTAATTACGACGCCACATTAAATCCCCGCTATTTTTCAAAGCGAGGCATTTTGCTCGCGGGCGATTTTCGTTACCTGAGCGAACAGTCGCGGGGCGTCGCGAGTGTCGAATATATGCCTAATGATGACGTGCTCAATGACTCGCGCTACCAGATGTCGCTGAAGCATGCGACGCAATTTACGTCGAACATCAGCTCACATCTCGATTTGAATTATGTGTCGGATAAAAATTATTTTGCTGAATTAGGCAACGCGCTGAGTTTTCCCAATTTCAGCTTCGTTAAAAGCCAGGCCGATGTGAACTACATCAGCGATGGGATTGCGTTTAGCAGCCGTGTGGAAAGCTACCAAACCATAGATTCTGCGCTTAGCGGCATCCAGATCCCATACCGGAGATTGCCGCAGGTCAACCTGAATTTGAATCGTTCTTTTAATGCAGTGACGCCGATTGATGCGGCAGTCGAAAGCGAATCCGTGTATTTCCAGCACAGCAGCCTGGTTAACGGGCAGCGCTTCAATATCAAGCCGTCGCTCAGTTTGCCGTTGCAGACATCCAGTGCTTTTTTAACGCCTAAATTATCGGTACAGCACACCCAATACCTGTTAAATAACCAAGGCGCCGGTTTGTCCGACGATATTTCCAGGACTTTGCCGATTATGTCGATCGATAGCGGCGTCTACCTGGAGCGTGATTTAAAAATGGCCGATACCGCCATGCGGCATACTTTGGAACCCCGGCTGTTTTATTTGTATATCCCGAAAACGGACCAAAGCCAGATACCCTTATTCGATACCTCGGTTTACGATTTCTGGTACAGCAGCATGTTCAGGGAGAACCGCTTCAGCGGCTCGGACAGGATACAGGATGCCAACCAGGTCACCGCGGCGCTAAGCTCGCGCCTGGTCGATCCCGCCACCGGCCGGGAGCGCCTGAAACTCAGCATCGGCGAGATTTTTTATTTCCGTGACCGCGAAGTGACGTTGTGCGGCGACCATCCCTCCAGTTTGTGCGCGATCAGCCCGGTGGAAACCGAAAACTCCTCGCCATTGGTCACTGAACTCAGCAGCCAGTTGACCGACCATATTTCCATTGATTCGGGTTTGCAATGGGACCCCCACAGCAATGACATTGTGCGCGGTAAGGCGATGATTCATATTGTCAATCAGCCGGACCAGATCATCAATGTCGGTTATCTTTACCGGCAGGACCCGTTGATACCGGATAAGAGTAACGACATCACGCAAAGCGATATGTCGTTCCGTTGGCCGATTGTTGATAACTGGTATGCCGTGGGACGCTGGCAATATTCCTGGTTGTATAATAATACGCAAGACGGTTTTTTCGGCTTCGAAAAAGAAAACTGCTGCTGGCGTTTTCGTGTGATCGGGCGCAGTTATCTTAACAGTATCAACCAGGTAAGCGGCGATGTTGCCCAAACGGCCAATACTGTCGTCGAGGGCACGACGCAGACCGGCATATTCTTCCAGATAGAGCTTAAAGGCCTGACGGGTATAGGTGAAAAATTGGATGATTTCTTCGAAAAAAGTATTTACGGTTATCGGAAACCTGAAAAATGATTAGACGTAACAAGTTAAACCTTGGCTTATTCCTGGCATTATTTTGCAGCCTGTTATTCAGCAGCTTTTTAGTGCGTGCTGAGGTTCTCGATAAAATTGTCGCCGTTGTCGAAGACGATGTTATTCTCGAACAGGAATTGCGCAAGGAGGTGTCGGTGATCATGCAAAGAATCCAGGCCAGTAAGACGCAAATGCCGCCGGAATATGTGCTGCGCAAACAGGTGCTGGAAAAAATGATTATCGATAAACTGCAGCGGCAATTGGCTGAAAGGGCCGGTATTACCGTCAGTGAAGAAATGCTCAATGATTCGGCGGCCGATATTGCCGGACGGAACCGCATGAACCTGGAACAGTTCAGGGCAGAGCTTGAAAACCAGGGCATACCGTATAAAAGCTTTTTAGAGAATATGCGTAATGAAATCATTATCAACCAGTTGCGCGGGCGGGAGATCGGCGGGCGCATCAAAGTGACCGACCGCGAAGTCGAGCATTACATGGAGACCCAGGGAAAAGTCGGTGAAGAAGCGATTCAGTACCATTTGGGACACATATTGATAGCCGTCAAGGAAGCGGCTTCATCGGCGGAAATACAAAAAGCCCAGGCCAAGGCCGATAACCTGGTTACAAAACTGCGGGCAGGGCAGGACTTTGCACAGACGGCAATCAGTGATTCCGACGACGCCAATGCATTAAAAGGCGGCGACTTGGGCTGGCGTAGTTTAAGCGATATACCCTCACTCTTTGCCGACGGGATTAGCGCGATGAAACAAGGCGATGTCGCAGAGCCGATTCGCAGTCCCAGCGGCTTCCATGTCATTAAGATGCTGGAAATCAAAGGCCTGGATAATCATACGATTACCAAGACAAAAGTGCGGCATATCCTGGTAAAAACCAATGAGTTGGTCGATGACGCGGAAGCCAGGAAACGTTTGCTGGCATTAAAAGCACGTATTGCCGACGGTGATGATTTTGCGGTATTGGCGCGCTCGCATTCGGATGATAAAGGCTCGGCGCTGAAAGGCGGCTCGTTGGATTGGGTCAGTCCCGGCGACCTGGTCAAGCCGTTCGAAGAAGCGATGTCGAAACTGGCTGTGGGCGAAATGGGTGAGCCTGTACAAACGCAGTTCGGCTGGCATTTAATCCAGGTACTGGATCGTGAAAGTAAAGACAACAGCGCGGAATATAGGAAAAACCTGGTCAGGGACGCTATTCGCAAACGTAAAATTGAAGAGGAAACGGAACTCTGGATGCGCCGCCTGCGCGATGAAGCCTTTGTGGAAATCAACGAAGACAGGCTTTAACGACGACCTTCTTATCTCTATCAGTATGCCGGACAGGATGAATACCACCGATAAATTAGCCGAGCCTGACTTAAACGGCGAGGCGCTGTTGAAAAGCCGGTTGCGGCATGTTCTGGACACTGTGCCGCTGGCTGCCCAGCGCCATGTTATCAGCGCCCTTGCCGCCGAGATGGATATCGATGCTTTGGCGTGCGCCGCGGCGCTGCTGTATTTAGCGCAAACCGACAAACTGCCGCCCCGGCCTGTGTCGGTGTTTGAACAGCCGTCTCCTGAAATTGAACAGGCGGGCGGCATTAAAATGGTGCGTTATCGCCTGGATGTCGGCAGCCGGCACCAGGTGACGCTGGAAGATATTAAAAAAGTGCTGGTCGAGGAATCCGGCGTCGATAAGAACAATATCAACAATGTCGCTATTCGCGGCTTATATACCTTGATTGAATTACCCGATGCGATGCCGCCGGATATATTCCAGCATTTAAAAACTGTGGAAATCAACCAGCAAAAACTGGATATTAGGCGAGTAAAACCGAGAAATAGCAAAAAGCGGGGATTCCCCCATAGCCGTCGTGGAAGCCGGCGCAATCCCAGGGCTAATCATGAGTCGCCCGACCAGATTAACGGCTGAAACAGCCTCCGCGGAGGCGCAATATTGTGCGCTTCCGTCTTAACCCGTATAAGCACGGATACCTGATAATCGTTCACCAAGTCCTATGACAAGCATTAATTATATCAATACCCCTGAACAACTAGCCGTTGTGTGTGAACAGGTAAAAAAAGTATCGTGGCTTGCGCTGGATACCGAGTTTCTACGTGAAAAAACCTATTACCCGAAATTCTGCCTGCTGCAAATAGCGACGCCTGAATGGGTGGCCTGCATTGACCCTATTGCCTTGCCTGACCTGGACGCACTCTTTGACGTGATTTACGATCCCGGCATTGTCAAAGTGTTTCATTCCTGCCGCCAGGACCTGGAAATTTTTTATCAATTGACGGGCAAATTACCCGCGCCGATTTTTGACACCCAGGTTGCCGCGCCGCTACTGGGTTTCCAGGACAATCCGGGTTATGCGATGTTGGTATCGAGCCTGCTCAATATTAATTTAAGCAAGGCGCATACACGAGCCGATTGGAGCCATCGCCCGTTGACCGATGCACAAATTGAGTATGCCGCCGATGACGTGATTTATTTATGCCGGATCTACCAGGTTGTCGTGCAAAAATTGGTTGAACTGGGGCGGGCGGACTGGCTGAAAAATGATTTCGCCGAGTTGTCGAATCCCGCCCTTTATCAAGTTATCCCGGAAAAAGCGTGGTTAAAAATTAAAGGCAAAAATAAACTGACCGGAAAGCAGTTGTCGATCATCCAAGTATTGGCCGAATGGCGTGAAAAAACGGCCCAGGCTGAAGATCGCCCTAAGAGCTGGCTGTTGCGTGATGAATTACTGTTTGATATAGCCAAGTTACAGCCGGAAACCGTGAGCGATTTGATCAATGTGCGCGGTATTAACGAGCGTACTATTAACCGCTATGGCAAAGTCTTGTGCCAATTGATTACCGCCGCGAAAAATCGTGCGCCTATCCCGTTACATGAAAAAGGCCGGGCGGCTAAAAAAAGCCAGCAACAGGAAGCGATACTGGATATTTTAACGGCATTAGTCAGGATACGGGCTGAAGAAAACGCATTGAACCCGAGCATCCTGGCGTCGCGTAAAGATTTGGAAGTGTTGCTGATGGAAGACGATGATGAATGCCCGTTATTGCACGGTTGGCGTTACAGCATGGCCGGCAAGGAATTGGTCGGCTTGTTGGAAGGCGAGTTGTTACTTGGTATCGAGACCGACAAATTAGCCATTATCAATAAGCATGATGCGCGGTCATGAGCGCTTGTGCTTTGCTTCCCAACCAAGGCGATTTCCGGCGAATAATATACCTAACTCGCTGGTCTTTTTGTCCATTTTCTGCGTTGTAAAAATAGTGACATAGCTCGCTATGCGCTTCCTTTACGCCTCGGCAACCGCTCTGTCCCTAGACCACCTTTGGGTGGCGTTGCTAAACCACTAGCATGTGGTGAATGCAGAAAACGCAGTGTCCTTGCAGTCGTTGAAAATGAACAAAAATCCTGCGCGATTTGGGTACATTCATTCTTGGAAATCGCCTAAGGCTTGTTGCCTGTTTTCGGCGCGGTTTTTAATGGCCTTGTTCATCGCTTCAAATCCCGCTTTGGTGCTACCCTCAAGCTTTGCTTTGGCGAACGCAACCAAAATACCGGAGAACTTTTCGCCGTGGATAAACTGCAGTCGGCCTGGGGCGATGGGTGCAATTTGAAAATAATGCTCCCCGTCAAAAATACCGGGCAGAAGAACATGCCCCAGCCAACGCAGTTCCTGGTGAGGCGCGGCAAGCAGTACGGTGGGACGGAATGTCATGGCTTTGCCGCCTTCCGGCTGCACGGACACGCTTAAGCGCTCACCCGTTATGGCTTCTCCCTGTATGGTGCGGACAAACGGGTTCCACTGCGGATATGCCGCGAAGTCGGTCAGGATGGACCAAAGGTGTTCCGGGTCCGATGCGATTTCAATGTCAGTTCTAATTTCCAGCATTGGGTTTCCTCGATTCAAAGACATCAGGCTCAGGCTAAATTGATTTCTGATTTACCTTCGTTTTAAGACGGGTTATTTTTGGCGATACCTGGCGATGCGCTCGAGCAATAGTCCCGCATGATAAGCGGCATCGGTCGTTTGCTCGAGGACACCTAAAATCTCGGTCCAGTTATTCTCTTCGATCAGCGACAGCACCAGAACCCGACGCTGCTTCTTCCGCCATTCATGATAGATTAAGTCCGCGTTTTCCTCGCTGCTCTTGAGCGCTTTGCAGCAGGCTCTTATGCTTGCCGGCTCGATGTCGGGATACTGCGCTATCTCCGCCTGCAGTTTTTCGGTCATCGATACCAGGGTCGACAGGATCTCGTGCGCGGCATTCTCGATTTGCCGCGGATGGCAGATATCAATCAGCCGGGCGGTATCATTCATGCCATCGACAATATCGTCCAGGCGTTTGACTAACTGTTCGGTGATATAAATAAATTCGGAGTAACTCAGCTCTTCCAGGCTACGGTAGGCCTCCGCCGTCAGTCTATCGCCTTTTTCTTCCAGTTGTTTAACCTTCGATATGGATTGATCAGGCTCCTGAAGATTCAAGAAGAGCTCGCTAAGCGCCTTGCCGCATTCTATCGTGTTATCGAGATGCTCGTTGAAAATGATCTCCAGGGAGCGTGAATTAGGGCGATCAGCATTCTCAGTATTCATAGTGGCCTCATCATCTTAGTAATAAAAGGAGTTCCCCTATCCAAAGGGTTAAATTAACAGTGTTTTAAAAAAACCGCGGCTCTATACTTCCGCGACCAAGTTTGCTGGCCGCTACAAAACGATGCCCGCCAAACTCGCCGTCACCCGCTGCAAGAACCAGAATACCGCGAGGCTGCCCATCGCATACGCCGGTACATAGACCACCGGGGTGGGCCAGCGCAGCGGCAGGGCGCAAAGGCCCCGCGACGCCAGCAACACGACGCCGACGAAAACCAATTGGCCGAGTTCGATGCCGACGTTGAACGAGAACAAGGCCAGCGGGATTTCCCCGTTCGGCAAACCGACTTCGGCCAGCGCGCCGGCGAAACCCAAGCCGTGCAGCAAGCCGAACGCGCCCGCCATCAGCCAGGGCAAGCGCGTCATCAGCGATGCTCCGCGCGGGCGATAAGGACCCAATTGCACCGCCAGCACATAGATGCTCAGCGCGATGCCGGCCTCGATCGGTTGTTGCGGCACATGCACCAGGCCCAATACCGCCAGCGCCAGCGTGACGCTGTGGCCCAGCGTGAAAGCCGTCACGGTCCACACCAATCGCCGCCCGCCGCCGACCAGCAGCACCAAGCCCAAGACGAACAGCAAATGATCGAAGCCGGTCAGGATGTGTTCGATGCCGATGCGGCCATAGCTCGCCAACACGTCCAGCTTGCCTTCGCGCTCAGGCACGACGAAGCTCGGCGCGTCGGCGGTCAAGACATGGCGCACCGAGCGTTCATCACCGAGCACCAACCGCAGCAAGACATCGGCCCGGCTGTCGGCGATGCCGTCCACACGCACGGTTTGCCCTACCAGTCCGCCCGGACACGCGATCTTCCAGGTTTCGACGATGCCGGTGTCCTCGGTGCGTACACTGTGCTTGCCGAGTTCGTGACAACCCGGCGGCAGAATCGGCGAGAGGCCGCTGCCGGACACGCGGATCGCCGGTTGTTTCCAGCGCACCAAGGCCTCGTCGGGCGCGATTTCGCGAATCTCCAGCAGCGACGGCGCGAAGGCGTGGCCGTATGCCTGTCCTGAAAGCAGCAGCCAGACCAGCACCAGCAAGGCCGTCGCCGCGGCGCGCGCATTCGCTAAATCAATAACATGAAAACAGCGCATCATAGTTGATTACTCTCCAGGTCTTTGCCGGCGATGACCACCGCGAATTCCGAACGCAATTGCTCAAGGCGCACGGCCAGCCATTCATCGGCCAGTTTTTCTCGAAGGCGCACGCGCACTTCGCTGCGCACCTCGGCCAGTTGCGGTACCCGCGACGGTTGATATTCCTCGATGAAGACCAGATGGAAGCCGAAGCGCGACGGGACAGGCCCTTGCCAGGAGCCGGCCGGCAAACCGGCCAAAGCTTTCGCGAAGCGGTGTCCGAAGCGGCGTTCCAGTTCCCGCGCGGACAGCACCGGTTGCCGGGCCGCAACGAAGCCGGGGTCGCCGTACTGGGTCGCTTCCGACGACGGCGCGTCAGCCTTGCGC
>Ga0172373_10005234_pt1 | contig 17879 bp, 26 predicted proteins | sample Lak10m_2_FD_114546 | JGI IMG/M metagenome (GOLD analysis project Ga0172373, IMG submission 114546) | Freshwater microbial communities from Kabuno Bay, South-Kivu, Congo - kab_092012_10m | ecosystem: Environmental > Aquatic > Freshwater > Lake | place: Democratic Republic of the Congo...
AACGGGAGCGTGTTTGCTACCGCATTATTTCCGACGAATAGCGCAATTACCAACGCAGCCCCTAGAGTAGACGGACAAAACTATTTTAATGCTGGTGATACGATAGATATTGTTGCTAGTTCGAGTGCTGGTGGTACTTTCGTTAATTCTACTAGTGTTAACGTAGTTCAAATCGAACGCCTCTCCGGCCCCGCTACGATCGCGGCTAGTGAGACGGTAGGGTGCGCTTACGTTCAAACTGCGGCATTGACTCCTGGAATTGATTACGCAAATAGAACGCTTGCGCGGTTGATTACCCGACAATTCGATACTCATGGCATATATAATACAGCGACGGGAATAGGAACTATCCCAATATCAGGCAAATGGTACATATCAGCGCAGTTACTGTTAGATAGATCAAGCGGAGTGGTTGGCGATAATGGCGGAGTAATTATCCGAATCAATTCAACAGACCAAAGGGAAAGCTGGCATCGGTTTATTAGCACGACTGCGGGTTCAGTAACGCCAAATGCGGTTGGGGTTTTAAACTTAAATGCCGGGGATACGTTCAGCATCTACTGTTATGTTACTGGAACGTCTGGTCGGTCAAACCCAGCAAACGCATTGACAAATTACTTAAATGTTATTCGAGTAGGTAACTAACGATGAAAATAGTAACAATTAAAGATTTACAAGCTGTTGAAATTGCTTGCGCTCAACTTGATGATCCCGCCACATGGGTTGCCGAATGCGTTGCTTCCAACGCATGGGGCAAGCCAGAGCGTATCGTCCTGCACAAAGACGAGCCTATGGCAGAACCATACGACGAAGCAGACGTGCTCGAAGATATCATCGAAGAGGTAAGCCCTGCGGTAGAGGCTGTGATGGATGACCAAGGTGTCGAAGTCTCTCCGGCTATCGAGGCTGTCACGGTTAAGAAAGTGAAGCTGAAGGCTCAGTACACCATCGAGATCGAGGACATTACTGCTCAGGTAGCTCAAGAGGCTATCAACGCCGACGCTCTCGCATACCTCGCAGCTACTGACTGGCTCATCATTCGTGAAGTGGATGCAGGTGTGGCTTGTCCTGCTGATATTAAGGCAGAACGGGCAGCAGCACGGGCAAGGGTCGTTCGCTAATGGCTAAGAAACCTTTTCTCGGCTACAATCCTAAGAAGCACAGTAAAGAGGGTGGCCTCAGTGATTCTTACCGTGAGAAGTACAACCGAGAAACGGGTTCTAACCTGAAGCGTCCTGTCACTGGCAAGGTTGAGGCAGGTAGCGACGCTGCCAAGCGTAGGAAGTCCTTCTGCGCTCGCATGGCAGGGGTTAAGGGTCCGACGAGTAAAGATGGGAAGCTGACGCCAAAAGGCGCAAGTCTCAAACGCTGGAAGTGTAGCTAAGGGGGGATCGTGGGATATAACACAATCACACAAGGATTAACGATCACGGTCCCCACTACTGGGACCAAAAACTGGGATCAACAGTTACTTACGGGAGCATGGGAAAAAATCTCAGCGCATGACCATTCAGGTGGGGGGAATGGCACTCAGCTCGACTCCTCCTCGATTGCTCCTAACTTCGGTTTAGTCCAAGTCGGAGTTCAGGTTGTAACTGGCTTAAACCAGTCCATTACTCTTGATTGGAACGGCGGTAACATTCATCTAATCGACGTAACAGGTGCAACGGGTACACTCACGATTACGCTTTCCAACCCTGTGAGCGGTGCTGCCTACAAGATTTACTTCAAACAACCTGCAACGGCTCTTTCTGTTACTTGGCCAGCTTCTGTTAAATGGCCGCAAGGTCAGGCTCCTATCGCTACTGAGGTTCTTAACGCTGTAGACTCGGTGGAGCTTTATTATAATGGCGCGGACTCTGTATATTATGCGGATTGGCAGCTAAACTATTCATAAGAGGTGATTTATGGACCCAATTACTATTGGCTTGGTTGGCGGTGGTATCTCAGGTCTTGCGACAGGTCTTTCAACCCTATTTCAGCTCAACGCTCAACGCGAAGCTGAGAAGCGAGCAATGGAGCAAGAGGGCTTGAAAGGTGAGTATCAGATGAAACGTGCAGCTATCGGTGAAAACCTTCAGCGTCAACAGAGTGCTCTTGGTGATCTGATCTCCTCTTACCGCTCTACTCTTGGGGGTAGAAAATGATGGACTACAAATATCCTGGCATCACGCTTGCGGATCTCATGGCTGAACAAAAGGGGCTTACTCTTCCAGAGCTAGGCTCATCTATGCAGTTCGGTGAGCCAAGACAGATTAGCCTTGGGGTTGACACCGACGTTACTGCTCCTGCTGCTGAAGGAATGAGCGCAGGAATGGGTCAGGCTTTAGGCTCTGCTATTCCTCAAGGACTAGCCACGGCTGCTAGTGGGATCATGAAGGCTCAAATGATCGGTGAACAGCAGCGCAGAAAGTCTAAAAGCGAGGCTGAAGCTGAAAAAGGCAAGGGTCGATATGAGGCTATGAGTCAGTCTAGCCAAGGTCAGATCAATCCTCTTAAGAGTTTAATCAGTAACTATCGCGCCGCTATCGGCTAAGGAGATCGCTATGATGAAGGGTAAGATGGAAACAGCAAAGATGCACTATGAACAGCTCATGGCGGCTTTGGCTGCTCTCGGCATGGATCTCATGGAGTTCCACGAGAAGATGGGCGAGGGCGAGATGCCTGAGATTGAATGGGGCGAGGAGTACGCTGAAGAGTCTGAAGACGAGGGTGAAGAGGAAGGACCAAAGCCAGTAGATAAGGCGAAAGTAGCAGTTATCGTCGCTCGCATGAAGAACAAGATGAAAGGATAAGCCATGCGTAAACTTGAACTTTTGATTCTCGCATCGCGCCGAGCAACCGAGAACCAAGAGTTCACGGATACCGCTGGCATCCAAGACGAAGAGTTCATTCAGTACTTCAATGATGGACAAGAGGAGATTCACTCAAAGTTGAATGCTCTTTTCCCTCATATCTTAATGGCTCAAAAGGTAGTTCAGCTTGTGCAGGGGCAAGAGGGCTACACGATCCCTTCAGACGTTTACTTGGGTACTCGTATCGATATGATCGAGTTCAGCCCTACGGGTCTTACTCAAGACTACTACTCGATTAAGAAGGGTAGCTTGAAAGAACGCCTGAATGGGTCTGAGACTAACCCTAGTTTCTACATTAGGAACGGCAATCAAATCCTCCTTCAGCCAGCTCCTCAAAGCGGCTCAGGAACCATTCGGATCAGTTACCAAAAGGCTATCCCTAGACTCGATATCAAACGCGCTACGGTCGAAACTGTGACTTTAGGCGCAGGTAATACTATCTCTACGCTGATCCTTGACGACGCTCTGCTCTTCGATCGGGATGCGCTGTTAGAAGAGGGCTACATTTCAATCACTGATAAAGATGGCGTGGTTAAAATGGAGTCTATCCCGATTGATGACATTTCCACGAGCGGGGTCGTAACCATATCGGCAGGATTTACCTATCAAACTGGTGAGACTATCGCGGCTGGTGACTGCGTACTGCGTGGAAAGAAAAGCACTCAGTTTAGCCAGCTTCCAGACGTTTGTGAAAAGTACTTGCTAGAGTACTGCAACGCTAGGATTCTAGTAAGAGACTCAAGCTCAGATTCAGCAGCGGTAGGACAGGTGTTAATCCGAGTAGAGGGTACACTTCAGACAGCATTTGCTGAACCTGACAATGATCCTGATTACGTTCCAGTTTTGGACGCTCAATATCTTGGATGGGACAGCTTCTAAATGCCACAGTATCAGCACATTAAGAGATACCAGAACTTCTACGGGGTGGACTTTAAGTCTAATGACCTACAATTCCCCGAGAACTTTGCTACTGAGATTCAAAATGTGCAGTTTACTCCTACGGGAAGTATTGAGAAACGCCGTGGTTATCAGCCTCATTCTGAGCCGGGTGCTAAGTACGGGATATTCACCTATAACCGAATCGACTCTAACGGGGTCGAACAGCCGGAAGTTTTGGGCGTCTCAAACACAGTACAGCGGTTAGCAGAAGCAAAGATCGTCATTACCTACTCTGGCTCTAACTCGGTCTGTAACATTCAAGTTGGATTCGATGTTGCTACGGATCAGTACCGGATGATCATTGAGGAAGGAACTACCGAGGTTCTTAACCAAGGCTTAGGTCTAGGTGTAGACGTGGGGGGGCCTTACAGCGTCAACAGTTTGACGACTGCGATCAATGCTCTTACCGGATTTACTGCTGTTCTAACTGGCAACGTCAACACTCCTGCTTCGTTCATTAAGACAATACCGCTTACCTCAATCGTGAGTAGCCCGATATCTTGCGTAGCTAAGTATTGGGAGAACCTTAACGTCATTGCTCAGGCTGGTAAGGCTGGTCCGTTACAGGGATCTGAGACTAATAAGAATGCGGTTAACTTTGAGAACGTAAGCTCTGTTCAGGTTCAAAACTGTATCTACTTTTCAAACGGCTATGATCCAGTTCTCAAGTACGATGGGCAGAATGTTTACCGTGCTGGACTTCCTCCTGCGACCGATGGGTCTACAGGAACTTTCACTGTGTCTGCTACGGGTACGGCTGGTGCTAACCTTTATGTCTGGCGTGAGCAGTTCGTACAAATAGACGCTAACGGCAATCAGATTGAAGGAAATACCGTTTACAGCTCTGAGTATCTATTTACTCAACCTTCGGTTAATCCTGCTACCGTTACGGTCACTAGCATCCAGGCTGGCTCTGGGTTTAACACGAATTGCGCTTTAATTACGGCTACCGCTACGGGGACTGCTATTCCTGTCAGCGCAGGCCATACCATTAAGGCCGGAGATACTGCGTATCTTTGGGACACGGTAACTGCTGCCTATGTGACTCGTGAGGTGGTATCTGTAGGGGCCACGACTGTTACTGTCGATAACTCGATCGGGTACACAAGCTCGACGACTAACAGCCGGAACGTAATCTCAAATAACCTGAGAATCAGGATTCTTCGCAACAAAAACACAGGCGTCACTCCTACGCTGTTTTTCGAGCTTGTTGAGATCCCAAATAACTCTTTTGTCTCAAGCCAGACCTTTGTTGATAATTTGGCTGACGCTAGTCTTGCTGCTCAATTCCTTGAACCTGTGACTGACAGATCCCCCCCTGTTAACGGAAAGTACATTTCAGCTTATCAGAATATCATGGTGACGGCGGGTAACATAAGCCTACCAAATCAGGTTAGCTTCTCTGATATCGGTAATCCTGAGTACTTCCCACTGGTATCTAACCAATTCACGGTTACGAATCTTCAAGGCGATATTATTACGGGCATTCATCCGAGTGCTGAGAGTTTCTTAATTTTTCAAAGTAGGGCAATTCACGCCGTCACGGGTGACGTTCCTAATCAATCGTTCAGGGTAGACGTGCTCACGCAAGACGTCGGCTGTGCTGCTCATGCGACGATTCAGGATGTCCGAGGAACGATCTGTTTCCTGTCAAACGTAGGTCCGAGAGTTATGACGGGAGCGGCCTTGCCCAAAGGACTTGGTAGTGATCCCACTAACCAGCTCAATAGCAGGTTAGACCCTCTGTTCTTTAGGCGTGGTCTAAGCTCTACAGAGAGTTTCTCGATTAAACGAGCTGTTGGGTTTAATGATCGTATCGGTGAGCGGTACATTGTCTTTTTGCCTACAGAGACTACTGAGGGCGCTGAGCGGTACACGAATAGTAATAGCAAGACGCTTGTTTACGACTACACTCGTGACGCTTGGGTGATCTGGTCTAACCTCGATATGACTGGCGGGATTACCGCTGAAGACAGTAGCAGAGAAATTTACTTTGTTGAGCGAAGAGACTCTGCAGCTGGTAGTGGGTCTACGTCTATTCAAAGCTATCTGTACCGCTTTCAGAATACTGGCACGTTTCTTGATTATCAGGATCACGATAATGCGATTGAGCTAATCTACAAAAGCCCGTGGGAGTTCATGGGAGATCCTGCTGTGTTAAAGAACTTTCAGCGGATCAAGATTTACAGCTCAGAGCCCGTAGATTCTGATTTCACGATCGACATTCAAACAGAAAAAGACTTCAACGCAGACGGGATTATCTCTGAGTGCTCGATTACGTTTGAGGGTATCGGATACGGGACGATGGAATATGGGGTTGATCCTTACGGTTCTCCTGGAACTGTTGGACTAAAACATAAGCTATCTAATGGCCGCGCTACCTCTCTTCGAGTGATCCTGCGTAATGACGAGCCACAGGCTAACATTGCCGTGACTGGGTACGAGCTTGAGATCAATGCGCCGTATGCGCCTGGGTTTAAACGCTAATGGCTAAGTTTAGCGGGTTTAGGACATTAAAGACGGCTCAGACGATCGAAGAGGTGATACAATACCTTACTGTCGGGCTGTCTTTAAGTCTTAGGGAGTTACAGGCAGGGTTACTGAAGCTCAAGTTTGAGGACAACTTTGAGACTCAGATCCTTGAGGTTACGCTTCCTGCTGGCGCAACAGTGCCTTATCCACATAATCTAGGGGTAATTCCATCCAAGCGGTTGATCGTTCGTGCATCTGGCTCCACAATAGATGACAGCTCAACCCCTTGGACTGATACAGTAGTGTATTTCAGAAACTCGGGCGGTTCGACGATAACCGCGACGATTATTCTAATGAGGTGAGTATGGGTACCAGAACAAGTACAAGCTCGGCAGGTCAAAACCCTTATGAGAGGGGGACGGGTTCCTACTCTCAATGGGAGTTTGAACAAAAGCAAAAGGCCGAAAGTGAAGCAGAAAAGCAGAGAAAAGCGCAGGAGGATGCTGCTGCTGCCCAGGCCGAAAAAGAGCGCAAGGCGCTGATGCTTGAAGAGACTCAGAAGCGTTTTGAGGGCTATACTCCTGAACAGATCGCATCTGTCGCAACGACTGGTTCGATAGAGCAGCAAGAAACCCTTGCTAAACGAAAGTCTGCGCTTGAGGGCTACAACGCTCCTGAACTTGCAGCGATGCAAGCTCAGATGGCGGCTGGTCAACAGGCGGGACAGCAACAGCGTGAACGTGCGCTTCAAGCTGCTCTTGCACAGCGCGGAGTTCAAGGCGGTGCGGCTGCTGCCCTTCAAGCTCAAATGGCTCAACGTGCGTATCAAGAAAAAGGCGCAATGGATCAGGAGATGATGCTGAGACAAGCGCAGCGTCAACGCGAAGCTCTGGGTGAGTACGAAGGCGCTGTGCAGACTGCTTATCAAAATGAGCAGGAACGACAGTTTCAAGAACTGTCTGCTAAACTTGCTGCTGAACAGGCTTATCAAGCTCAACTTGCTCTTGAGGCTCAACAGCAAGAGGCTGAGACTTACGCCCAAGGCCAAAAAGAAGCGGCTGAAGCTGGTGGTAAAATTATCTGCACAGAGCTTTACCAACAGGGTCTTATGGACAAGACAATCTATGAAGCTGACCAGGCTTTCGGAAAACTTCAAGACCCTGAAGTCATGGCCGGATATCATGCTTGGGCTCAGACTGTTGTCGGTTGGATGAAAGCGAGCCCGACGGTTACTTATATTACCTGCATTATCGCTACTCCTTGGGCCAAACAGATGGCCTATGAAATGGGCGTAGGGTCTAAGCCTAACTTAGTCGGCAAGATTATGATGCTTGTAGGACTTCCAGTCTGTCGGCTCATCGGTAAGCTGAAAGCTAAGAAGGTGGCTCATGGCTATTGATATCGAAGATCCTAACAAGTCCAATCAGAGCCGTATTCTTGAAAATCTTATGGCTATGGAAGCAGACTCAAAAGAGCAAATTAAGACTGTTGCTGAGTCTCCTACGCTTCTTAAAGATTATTTTGCAGACGATAAACAACTTAAAAAGGCGCAGGGTTTTCAACTAGCTGCTCTAAAACAAGGCGATATTTCTCCTTCTCTTGCTAAAGAGGCGTCACCAGTATTCGCAAAACTTCAGACTAAACTTGAAGCAGACCCTACTTACGCTGAAGCAGATGCAGAGACTAAACTTGCTCTCGCTCAAGAGCAGTTGAAAGCAAGTAAAGATAAATCAATGAGCGCTGGAGAAATCTTTGCTCGCTCTCTTATCGCTCTTGCTCCTGCTCTTGTTGGGTATGGTCTTGGAGGATCACTCGGTGGTATCGCTGGTGCAGAAGCATCTAAAGAGACTTTAAAAACAGCAGCAGAACTTGAGAAAGCACAGAAAGAATCTAAAGAAAAAGAAGAAGAGAGAAAGTTAAAGATCGGGTTAGAGCTTTTAAAATCTCAAAAAGATATCCAAAAAGCGGCGAGAGAAGAGGGTTTCAAAGAGAAAGAACTTGAGCTTAAAGAGCGCGGAGTCATTGCTCAAGAGCGCGAAGCGGGTAAAAAGGCTCAAGACTCAGATAAAGGAAAGATTCTTACCGGAGAACAGACTAAACTTTTGGCTGGTTTTAAAAGCTCAGAAGACCAATTGAATGGCATTGAAAGAGAAATCGATAAAAATGCCGATTTCATGGGTCCTGCTCTGGGTAGACTTTTCGGAAAGAGCCCTTACGCAACAGAGACCCTTGCCTTTGATGCTCGCATGAAACTAGCCGCACAAAAAATCGGTGTCGCATTAGAGGGCGGCAAGCTGACTGACGAGGATATTGCTCGATATAGACAAATGCTTCCAAACCTTACTGATACGCCTGAAGTAGCACGAGCAAAAGTGGGTATCGTGCGAGAGCTTTTAGCGACAGAACAAGCCTCTCAACTTTCAACGCTCGGGGCGGGTGGGTATGACGTATCTAGGCTTGCTACTCCTCAACCCCCACAGTCTGCTCCAGCGGTGAAGACGCGTGGGGTTACACTGCCAGGACAGATAAAAGAAGCCCAAGCTGCTCCTAAGCCTAAGCGAATCATGCAAAATGGAATTGAGTACACTCTTAACCCCGCTACAGGACAATACGAGTAAACTATGGCAAAACCAGCTTTCGACCCATCTCAGCCGTTTGAACCTGTAAAAGCAAAGCCCGCCTTTGATCCTTCAAAACCTTTTGAAGTGATCGAAGAACCTACTGTTCCAATGTCTGAGAAGATTGAAACTGCTGGAAGGTCTGCGCTTGAAGGTATTACTTTAGGTGCGTCTGAGCCTGTGATCGCTGGTCTTAATGCTGTGGTTAGCAATTTAATTGACGCTGGCTTTGATGCTGAGACTATCGGTGAGTTCGCAAAGCAGGCTGTTAGCGGTGAGGCGATTAAGCAGGAATATCAAAAGGATATTGCTAGACGTAAAGGTCTTGAAGCTAAACTTCCAGAGATTGCACTTCCCGCTGAGATAGCTGGTGGTGTCCTTTCTGGTTTAGCATCTGGCGGTCTTGCTACGGCTGCTCGCGGTGCTCAGGCTGCTCGCGGTGCTCAGGCTGCTAAAGTGTTGACTGCTCCTGTTCGCGCTACTGAGGCACTGGCGAGTCTTGCTGGTGCTAAAGTTCCTACGGCTATAGGTCAGGCCGCTGTTCGTGGTGCGGTGGGTGCTGGTGGTGCAGAAGCCCTTAAAGGAGCAATCCAAGTACCTACTGGGGCGGCTGCTCCAGAAGAGTTTGACGTTCTTGGTGCGGCTAAGTTCGGTGGAGTTTTGGGTGGTGGATTAACGTCGGCTGCTAAAGGTATCGCTGCGATGCCTGGTGGGTCAAAAAAGGTTCTAGCTGCTCTCGGTGGAGTGAACGTCGATTCTATTGAGCAATATCTAAAAGATCCTCAAGCGGTCTTTAGAGCAAAGAGTCCTGCTCAGATTAAAGAAGCCCTTGATGGCTATGTTGACCAGCTTAATAAGGCAGTTGAAGACGGTAAGGTGGGTGCGGAGCAGGCACAAGAGGCGTTGACTGCCGCAAAAAATGCTCTTGATTCAGAAGTGAGGGATCGTGCTTCTGAGTTTGCTACTGCTAAGTTTAACGCTGGTGAAGCGAAGAAAAATGCTCAAGCTAGGCTGAATGACGCTATCAAGACTGCTAAGGCGGATACTGAAGCTGTCATGACTGCGGGTAAAAAAGGTATCCGTGATCAGGCGGTCCTTGCTGTTGAAAACTTAAAAGATACAGTTAGGAAGCAGTCTGCTGAAAGCTATAAGATCCTTGAGAAGTCTGGGCGTGTTGTATCGGTAGAGCCAGCAAAGCAAGCTGCTCAAGAGGCTCTTGATTCACTTAAGATCCAAGGCAAACCGCCTGTTGCTGGTGCTTCTGCGCAAGCCTACAAGCAGATTGAAGGATACCTTAAAGACCTTAAACGGTATAAGAATATCCTTTCTACAAGTGATGCCAAAAAGAAGATTCAACAGCTTGATCAAGACTGGCAGGCTGCTTTAGGTGCTGGTGACTTTACCTCTTCGGCTCAACAGGCACTTCGCTCGATCCGTCGCGCATTTGATGAGCAGCTTAAAGATATTCCAGAGTATGCAGAACTTATGGATCAGTTAGCATCAAACACTGATCTTTTGGGTAGAGCTAATAAATCCTTCGGAACACTTGAGAAGGCTGCGACTCGCGTGGCGAGAATTGATCTTCCTCAAATGGATCAAGAGAGACAGCTTCTGCTTAATCTTGGTAAGGCCGTTAACCGACCATTTGAGCAATCTATACAAGATATCCAGACCGCTCAGAGTGCGCTAAAATTAGGTGGGGTGGAAGCTCGTGTGATGGCGGGTCCACTCGGGCAAGAGGCTAGGACTACTGAGGCTACTCTCAAAGGAATGCAGATGCCTGGAGCTAAAGAAGCTGCGCTTGCTCCCATCCTTGCAGGACCTAGAGCCATGGCTGTTACTGAAGCAGAGAAACAACTAGCTGCCCGTCAAGCGATGATCGAAGGAGTGCGGCAAAAGATTACCGAGATTGGTCCTTTTGCTCGTCCATCGACGAACATTAGTGCAATTCAAACGGCTGTGAGCGAAAGAAACCCTGAGTATCTTAAATATCTTAAGAACCTAACTCAAATGAGTGGGCAAGACTTCTCTCGGTTTATCGACGATCTTAGGCTTGCTCAAGACTTCGGTAAAGAGTTTAGAATTGGTGGTAGAAACGTGAATATGTGGGCTCTAGGATCTGGTGCGGCTGCATTTTCACTGACTGGTGATTTAGCGTCATCACTTGTTATCGCTGGTCTTGGCGGTGGGTTCGGCGGTCTTGTCGATCGTTTCGGTCCACGCATGACTCAGAAGGTTCTTGATGGATACTTAAAGATCGAAGGTATCCCGACCATTAAGAAGATTGAACAGGTCTACGCAGGGTTACCGAAAGAGGTAATCTCTCAACTAAAGACTGACCTTATCAGGTCTATATCGGTATCTCAGCCTGAAGAGATTACCGTTAGTCCTGATCAAGTGCCTAGCATGATGAAGGATATCTCTAGTTCTGATCTTTCGTCGGTAAAAAAGGCTCAAATGATGAGCGCAGTAGGTAAAGGCAAGCCTATCAGCTCAAGCGATATCGCTGAGATTATGATGGGGAAGAAGGCTAAACCACCACTTGCTGTTCGGGCTATTAAGCAGCCTGATCTTAAAGAAGATCGACCTGATATCTTAAAGAAACTTGAGGAAACCAAATGAGCCAGAACGCCTGGGTAATGCGTCTTCCTTGGTCTATTATTGAGGACGTTTCAGACGAGCAGAACGTACCTAAGAACTTGCTTGCTGCCATTATTCAGACTGAGAGTTCTAACAATAAGTGGGCGGTACGCTTCGAGCCCCATTACAAATGGCTGTACAAGACGAAAGAGAATGCGGCTGCTAACGGCATTACTGAGGCTACTGAGACAGTCTTTCAAATGACTAGCTTTGGGCTCTGCCAGCTTATGGGGGCTCTGCTCCGTGAGCTTGGCTTAAAGGGTCCGATCTTCCAGGCATTCGATGAGAAGACTAACATTGAGTACGCTGCTAAGTTTTTAAAGCGTCTTGCCTCTAAGTACAAAGAGCGCGACGATATTATTGCGGCCTATAATGCTGGTAGCCCTATTAAGAACCTTAACGGGGTCTACAAGAACCAACAGTACGTTGACAAGGTAAGGCTGCATTTATCGGCTATTGAATTAGCCCTGGGGGGGAAAGATGGAAAAGTTACTTGAGGTAGGTAAGTGGTTAGTTTCTCACGGCCCTGATGTTGTGTCGGGCGTTATGGGTGTTCTCTCTGGTGTTGTTGCGATCTCTCTTTTAATCCCAGGGGAGCAGCCTGAAAAGGCTTTGAAGGGCGTTATAGACTTCCTTGCCAAGTTCTCGCGCAAGTAAGGTCATGCAATTCTTCACGGGTCTCTTTACCCTCCTTAAAGCGGTCCCCGCCATGGTGAGCCTCATCACTGAGATCGTGGCTTGGATGAAGTCTACCTTTGGCGATAATCCAGAGCGATTCTTAATCGACTCAGCCGAAGCATTCAAGCAGGCCCGTGAAGCTAAAACACCGAAAGACAGAACCGATGCTGCTCAAAAGATTGCTGCTCTTATTAAGCGTCTTTAGCCTTGTCTCGTGTAGAGGCAGCGGCCCTGCTGTTACTGTCTGCTTACTTGATTCAGATAGACAGGAACTACAGTGCTCCACGGCTGATGGGTTAACGTCTATTATTCCATTGCCTGACGCTACTAATTATGTCTGCCTATCTCCCACAGATTTTGAGCTTCTGCTAAACTACATGAAGAAGAGGTGTAGCAGATGAGCGATGAACTGGTTAAAGGGGTAGGTGGTATTGTCGGTGCTCTTTCTGCTTTGATTGCCTCCAGTATGGCTCTAGTCTCATGGAGCTATGAAACATTTGAAACGAAAGAGATCAGTAGGGAGCGACAAACAGAGCTACAGCGCAGGCTTGAGCGCATCGAGAGTAAGATCGACTCCCTCCGAACGAGAAATTGAACGCTCGATTCTAGCGTGGCTTAACTATCAGCCTAAGACAAAGGCTTGGAAGAATAAGAGCATGGGCACTTACGATCCAGTTCGTAAGGCTTTCAGACGCTCGAATGATCCGTTCTCACAGAAGGGTACTTCTGACATTATCGGCATCTGGAATGGCCGGATGATCTGCATAGAGGTAAAGAGCGCCAAGGGTAGGGCGACTCCTGAGCAGAAGCAATTCCTTCAGGAAATGGCTAATCTCGGAGCAATCAGCATGCTAGTCAGAAGTCTTGATGATGTTTTAAACGGTTTCGACGCGCTAACTGGCATGGAGAACAGCGGTCAAACAGACTTTTGCTGAGATTAAAGACGGTCTTACAGTCCTTACACGTTCTCTTTCTGCACTCAGCGCAAAGCTCGTAAGCATTAAGAGGGGTAAGCGTACCGCATTTCATACAGTTGATAGGTACGCTATGCCCGCCGCGCTTCTTTACTTTTCGGACGACTTCTTTTTCTTCCACGATTTTAAAGCCTCCCGTTTAGCGTCCAGAGCGATAGCGATTGACTGCTTCTGAGGCTTACCGCTTTTCATCAGCTCAGAAATGTTGGCGCTTACCGATTTATCAGAATACCCTTTTTTCAATGGCATAATCCCCCCTTAGGATGCCTAATCATCGCACCGATCTACCCCTCGGATAAAGAGGAAGGCTAAAATTGCTCCTATTACCCACACCCACCCAACATGTTCATTCATGAGTCTAACCTTGGAGCCTGATCTCCTACCTTATGGATGGGCTTACAGTACTCTTTATCGGGATGATAATAGAGCGTGATCTCTGTCGTCAGTGAAGCGGTCACCGATTGCCCTGGGTAGCAGGTATCAAAGGCCGCAGCCTTGAGCCTATGGCCCAGTTCGATGAGTTTATCAGGATCTACTTCGATGAATCGGCTTACTTGGATGCCTTGCGTTTCAATTGTCTTATCCATTTTCTAATGATCCCTCATTCGATGTTTCTTTCATAAAGTAGAGAGTTAACCACAAGTTAACCTCACCTTTCAGATAGCCGAGCTTCTGTTCTCTGAGTTCCAGTTTTTTCTCTGCGCGGTTCAAAAGTATTTCTAGTTTGTTAACTTCTTTTTGAAGAGCATCGATTTCAGCAGAAAGTTTTTCTCTCTGTTTATATGTTTTACCTGGAGGTCTAGGATAAGTTTTGTCCATTAGTCGATGCTCCTTTCAAAGGTTATGTAATGGTTCCACTCATCTTCTTGCTCGCGCTCAGTCCACTCGGTCCCTGACAGGTCCTTTCGTCGTTTGCGATAGGACTTAGGCACTTCAGGGACCCTTCCAGAGCCTCCACACGAGTTGCAGGACCTTGGATCGTAGCTCTGGTACACGCCCTTGACCCTCATCAATTCTTGATTGAACGCTTTGATCGTCGCACACATTGGACAGTTGATCATTTTTGCCATGACATACCCCACACACACCCCGTCGAAAGAGAACAGGGTCTAGCGTCATGCCTGACCCTGAACACGCATTACAGTGATTCATCTTGATACTTGTTCATAGCCTCTTCAAAGGTAGAGGTCTCAACCGCATTAACGAAGGCTTTAAGCTGATCTATTGATAGGTCTTTAGATGCTTCGATATGGAAGACTGAGCCACAGTAGTACTTGAGATCGTCTTTCTTCCATGAGGATTTAGCCAGCCGTTTCATAAGCATGGGACGAGGGTCTTCCTCACTTTTGGTTAAGGCAGGGGCAGGGGTGGCTTGAACTTCACGTTCCTGTACTGGTAGGGCCTCAACGTCTTTAGCTGCTGGCTTGGCATCGAAGTCTTGAAGTTCTTCTGGCGTATAAACCCCGACAGAAACGCCAGGATAGACCGTCCGAATTCCTTCTGAGATGACGCGAGCGCGAAGCATTGCTCTAGGATACTGCTTCCACACGTCTTTGCCTGTGAGTCCTGCCGCTTTAGCTTGAGTGATCGTCCAAGAGACTGTGGCAGCGCCTCCTGATGGGTGAGAAAAGGTTCCTGTAACTTCTTGGTCGGAGTACGCATTCCAAACTACCTTTCCGCCCGCTGCTTGAAAGCGAGCTAGCATTGCGTCTGCTTTCAGTGCAGGACGACCTTGAATGACGTGATAATCTCTAGCTGCAATAGCAGGGTGCATTCCTTCGGCTTGAGCGATGAGCATTAAAGCGACGCCCTGCTCAGGGGTCTTAATGCCGAACAACCCACTTTTAGCGAAGGCTACGGCCATGCGCTCGATTTGATCGACTCCAAAGTGTTGAGGGAGTGCTACTTGTTTCGTGTCCATTTACGGTTCTCCTGTTTGTACTGTTCTAGGAACTGTTCGATTAGCCCACGGACTACCTGAGAGATGTTGCCGTTAATGGCCTTGAGGTCTTCAAAGTCCTCTTGTGGGATACGGAGGCAGATCGTCTTATCGTTTACTTCTGTCGTGGTTAGCTGCTTTAGGTTTACGTCTAGTTTCATCTTATCCTCAGAACGGTAGATCAGCTTCGTCCCATTCGCGCTCAGGGGCTTGTGGTGCTGTTACTTTCTTCTTAATTGCGGTCAGGTGCGATTGAGCCTCTTCGAAGCTCTTAGGGGCATCTATGGCGTCTTGAATGGGGTCCTTACAGAAGGTGCTAGTGAGCCAGAGTTTATCGCTACCCGCCCAGATGAAACGAGGGAACCGCTTTGAGGTATCGAAGGCTGCATAGAGGCTAGGTCTATCTAGGTTCTTCTGAAGGCTCGTCATCTGCTTATGAGAGATCCAGTAGTTAATAGCCTTGTCAGATCCTTCGGTCTGGATAGCTGCAATCCACTTTTCATTGTACTCGGGATGAGGTTCTATCGAGTGTACCTTGGTAATTTTAATGACTGTGTTCATATAACGGTGAGTTATAATGAGTGTAATACATTGTCTATGAGAAAAAGGGGATAGAAGTAAAATACCTCTAACCCCTTGAGAGAGAACACAGCTTAGTAAGAACTACTCGTCCTTACAGGCTTCTTTGTACTGCGCTTCATCTTTCTTCGCAACACCGCCTGCACTGTCGAGCTTTGCACCTTTACGAGCTGCACCAGCTTGAGCGCCTGCTTTCTCTGAATAAGCAGCGGCGTCTTTACCGCCACCACCTTTTGACTTCATTGAAGCCGCCTGGCTTCCGTATCCTGATTCTTTCATTTTGGAGTCCTCCGAGCCTAAGATTAACATTTCGTCGAGCAAAGACAATAGTAGCCAATTCCCCTACCTACCACGGATGATAGCTAGCAAGCATTAAAGGCTATGTTCGTCCCGATACTTACTGCCTGTCCAGGGGGCTAACTCAAAGCTCGACTGCTCAAGCTCTCAGGTATTCCCCTGTCACTGTCTACTGGTATGGCTAGTCCCAGACGATAGGCGTTTCCAGCTCGTATCAAGTTCGTTCTACTCCCGGATCAGTACCTAAGCTCGCTGCACCCATTTTCCCCTGCCCGCAATTATTGGCGTCCTACCGTTAACGAGCGGTGCTTAAAGTGAAGAGGTCAATCTGACCGAATCTGTTCACTCTGGCTTGGCAACTTAAGCTAATCCTGTCGGTTATGATGATCTTTCAATCATCGGTCCCGGCGTTGACCTTGTAACCCTGTTTTAACAGCTAGGGTTAAATCCTGTTGCTACTTTTCGCTTGTAAACATTTGCCAGAAGAGGCAGAAATGAGGACAAGAGTACGCAAATTCTTAGTAACCCTGGTTGATACGCAAAGTAAAGACCGGGGTTATTCTTTTTCAGGGTGCACTATCTCAACTAGCCCTAAAGCTCGCTGTCTATTCTTTAGACACCTTGAGCAGAGCAGTTCACGACGGCTTAGGGTTGCGCTGTTCCTTAACAATTCATAATCAGCGCGAGCGTAACAGCGAACGGTGTAGCAGTTCTTCCCAGGAGCTGTTTTAAACGACTTCCAGCCCCGCATTTGAGGGTCCTTGTAGTATTTTAGTTGCTCGTCGTCTAACATTTGGTTAACACTGTTATTATGACCTACTTTGTTAAGAAGACTCACGACATTTGCCTAAATGAGATTAAGGCAGCATCAGACTACGTTAGTCAAATGTTTAACTCCGAGATCAATCTCGTAAGGCTCAAAGATCAGGTAGATAGCCTAGTGGACGATAAGATTCAGCGATACTATCACGAGCGTTTCAAGGACTGGACCGTCGCTGACCTTATTCTCCTTGCTGAGACGATTGAGCAGAAGATCGAGGCTGAGGGTAAAGCTGACAGAAAAGCTCGGAAGCAAGCACAATGATTGTCCACTGCGCTCATGATGGCTTAGTCGCGATTAAGGATCTGAAACCCAATCCACAGAACAGAAACAGCCACCCGAAAGAACAGATCGAGAGGCTTGCTAAGATCCTTGATTATCAGGGATGGCGGTACCCGATTAAGGTCAGCAAGCGGTCGGGCTTTATTACTTCTGGGCACGGGCGTCTCGAGGCTGCAAAGCTACTCAAGCTCAAAGAAGTACCAGTCAGCTTTCAAGACTACACCGACGAGGCGCAGGAGTACGCAGACCTAACCGCTGATAATGCCATTGCGTCGTGGAGTGAGCTCGACCTATCAGGGATTAACTCCGATATGCTCGACCTTGGGCCTGACTTCGATATCGACTTGTTAGGGATTAAAGACTTCGTCATTGAGCCAATCGAAAAGATAGAGCCTCAGTGTGATGAGGACGAAGTGCCCGATGCACTCCCAGAGCCTAAAGTCGTCAAGGGTGAAGTCTATATCCTTGGGAAGCATCGTCTTATGTGTGGGGATTCGACTGCGATCACTGACGTTGAGCGGCTGATGGATGGGGAAAAGGCGGATTTACTTTGGACAGACCCGCCCTACGGGGTCTCTTACACAGATAAAAACAAATATCTCAATGGGCTTGGGACAGGCCATAGGCTTACCAAGCCCATTGAGAACGATCATCGATCGCCCGAAGAAATGAACGAGTTTTGGTTTACGTTTCTTTCAAACGCGCATTTAGTAATGACAGAAAAATCTAGCTATTACATCGCAAGCCCGCAGGGTGGGGACTTGATGATGATGATGATGATGATGA
>Ga0172373_10005238_pt1 | contig 17872 bp, 17 predicted proteins | sample Lak10m_2_FD_114546 | JGI IMG/M metagenome (GOLD analysis project Ga0172373, IMG submission 114546) | Freshwater microbial communities from Kabuno Bay, South-Kivu, Congo - kab_092012_10m | ecosystem: Environmental > Aquatic > Freshwater > Lake | place: Democratic Republic of the Congo...
GGTGGTGGCGGTCGGCGTCATGGTTTCCTCGGGATGCTCGAATCGCTGAACGGGCGGATGTTTCAATGCGATTGCCGTGCCAGTTGGTAAAATTGTTTGTTTTCAATCGGTTTTGTTTGGGCGGCCCTGTCGCGGGCGGCAATTAATGCCGGGTTCGCGGCAGATTTAGCAGCTTCCGCGTGGCGGCGGCGGCGCGTAGAATGAAGGATATCGCCACAGTTGGGGAACATGGGGGCCATGAAGGTTTCCGGAGTTGGCTCGGGCGCCGCCGCCGCAGGCGGGGCCAGGAAAGCCGACAAGGCAGACGGCAGAAAGGGTGAGTTCAAGAAGGCCCTGGTCGATGCGATGGGGTCGATGGAGGAGGTGCACGCCGCCGAAGCTCCGTCGTCGCTGGGAATCGTCGAGGCCACCTTGATGCTGCAGGATGTCGGCGGGGCCACCGATCGCGAGGCGCGCCGCAATCTGGTCCGTCGTGGCGAAGAACTTCTTGATATGCTGGAAGAAATTCGTCATGGGCTGCTGCTGGGGACCGTTCCCCTCGACAAGCTGCAATCCCTGGCCGACAATGTGCGCACTCGCCGCGACGCCTGCCAGGACCCCCGCCTGGTGGCCCTGCTCGATGAAATCGAGCTGCGGGCCGAGGTGGAAATCGCCAAACTGATGCGCGGTCGCTGACCCGGGGACAACAAGGCCTCTTGCGGCCCCCCCTGACACACCCATATATTGCGTCCCGTCTCCAGAAGGCCCAAACGCATTGCGGGGGAAGGGATGAGTTTGACGCTGCCGCAGGGTTACCGCCCGTCCGAGGACGAGCCCTTCATGAACGACACCATGAAGGAGTATTTCCGCCAGAAGTTGTTGGCCTGGCGCTCCGAGCTGCTGCGCGAGTCCGATGAAACCCTGGCCCATCTCCAGGAAGGCGGGCTGCAGGAACCCGACATCGCCGACCGTGCGTCGGCCGAGACCGACCGGGCCTTGGAATTGCGGACCCGCGACCGCGAACGCAAGCTGATTTCCAAGATCGACGCCGCATTGCAGCGGGTCGTCGACGGCACCTATGGCTACTGCGAAGAGACCGGCGAGCCCATCACCATCCGCCGCCTGGAAGCCCGCCCCATCGCCACCCTGTCCATCGAGGCGCAGGAACGGCACGAGCGGCTGGAGCGGACCCACCGCGACGACTGATCGCGCCGCCCGATCCTATCCCCAGCGTTCTTCCGGATCGGGCGCATCGACCCGCAAGGGGCGGTTGATCAGGCTGCCGCGGTCGATGCCGTCGGGGCCGGACGGCAGGGAATCGACGAACTCGATGCGGCGCGGAACTTCGTGGCGGCCGCGGCGGGTGGCGACGAAATCCTGCAGCCGGCGCGCCAGCTCGACGTCGCCGCTGTGGCCGGGGGCCAGGACGACAAAGGCCTTCAGATCGCCGTTGGGCATGATTGCGACCGCCGCGGCGTTGATGCCCGGATGCCAGATCAGGGCCGCTTCGACCTCGGCCAAGGCGACGGGCAGGTCGTCTATCACCGCCGTTCCGTCCTCGGCCGGCGTTGCCTCGGGCCACAGATAGCCGTCCAGGTCCCGTGTGCCGATGTCGCCGTCCGGCTGCCAGCCCGACGGCAGGGCGCAACTGACCCAGCCCTGTCCGGTCCAGCCGCCCAGGCAGCTGCCATAGGCGCCCGGCGCGGCGGCCAGCATGCCGCGCTCGCCGGCCGGCAGGGGATGGCCGGCATTGTCCACCGCTTCGACGGTGACGCCGGGGGCGGCGCGGCCCGGCGATCCCTCCAGCCGTTCCATCACCGCTTCGTTGTTGGCGGTGGTGGCGCCGGTCAGGACGCTGCCCCAGATCTCGTTGACCGGGGTGGCGAAGCGGGTGGCGGCCCGCTGCCGCAGGGCGGCGTCCAGCGGCTGCGGGCCGGAGGCCAGCGCCCGTAGCGACGGCGACGGGGTGGCGTCGCCGATGGCGGTCAGCCGGCGCAGATGGGCCGGCGGGATCCAGGCCGCGCGTACCCCGTGGCGGCCGATCAGCGCCAGTTGCCGGGCGGGGTCGGTGTCGGGGGTGGCGACCACGGTGACGCCGTGATGCCAGGACGGCAGCAGCCCCCAGACCAGGGTTTCGAAGCTCATCCATTCGGCCGGGGTCCAGAAGATGTCGCCCGATTGGGGAAAGAAGCCCAGGGCGAACTCGACCGCCGGCAGGTTGCCCGGCAGCACGCGGTGGGCGTGCAGCACACCGGCCGGTTTGCCCATGCCGTCCTGGGGATAGAACAGGAAGGCCGGTGCGTCGGCCTGGGTCACTTCCGGGGCGAAGCTGTCGGCGGCGGCGGACAGGGAGTGCCACAATTCATCGGGGCCGGGAGCGGATTCGTCGGCCGTCAGCACCACCTCCAGGGCCGGCGCCCCGGACCGTGCCGCCTGCAGCCGTGCCGCCACCGATTGGGCCACGACGGCGGCCCGTGCTCCGGAATCGGTCAGACGCCAGCCCAGGGGAACGTCGCCCAGGCCGGTCGGCACCGGCACCGCCACGGCCCCCATCTTCAGGACCGCCAGGATGGCGATGACCGCCTCGATGGAGGGCGCGAACGAGATCAGGACCCGGTCTCCCGGAGCGATGCCCCGGCCGGCCAGAACATTGGCCAGCCGGTTGGACAGCAGGCGCAGCATGTGGAAGGTGACGCGTTCGACGCTGCCGTCCGCCGCTTCGACGGTCAGCGCGGTGCGGTGCCCGTCGGCACCGGCCATCGTCTGGCGGTCGCAGACGTCGAAGGCCAGGTTGTAGAGCGCCGGGACCCTCCAGCGGAAGGTACGGCAGGCCTCTTCATAGGAACGGGCGGCTTTCAGCATCGGTCAGTCCAGCGGCATCAGGTCTTCGAACCACAGATAGGTGTCGGTCTCGTCGATCATGATGCCGTCGAAGCCGGCGGTGACGATGCCGGCGACGATCTTGCCCAATTGCTCTTTCCAGGCCGGATCGGAAAGATCGGTGATGAAGGTTCCCGGTTGTTCGGCGTCGGGGGCGAACAGGAATGTGGGATTGCCGGTCTCCCAGCCTTTCTGCCAGTACCAGCGGGTGTCGGTCGTCTTGCCCAGCGGCAGGGCGGCCAGCACCAGACGGGGGGCGCCCAGGGACTTGAACTTCAGCTTGGCGATGTCGGCCGGGGTCAGCCCGTCGCCGCCCCGGTGGGCGACATCGATGACCAGCACGTCGTAATTGGTCTTTTCCAGCGCCATCACCCATTCCGCCCGCGAGGCGAAGGAATCGCCGCGCAGCATCGGCAGCCAGGTGCGGGCCGCGGCGATGCTGGTCACCGGCTCGGCGTTCTCGTGGTTCGGCCGCCCTTTCGGCAGCACGGCCGCATGGGGATTGTCGGGGGCGGCGAAGGTCAGCACGCGGTCGCGGTCGGCGGCCCGCAGGGCGGCATCGGCATCCTGGCGGGATTTGCAGTTTTCCAGGCTCATGATGCGGCGGCCGGCGGCGCGGGCGGTGTCGATGGCATAGACCATCCGGCGCTGGCGTTCGACCTTTTCCGCCTCGCGGCGGACCTCGGCGGCGCGGCGCAGCTCTTCCTTGGGATCGATGCTGAAAGGCCCCAGCGGCTGCGGCACCGGCGGACGGTTGATGCCGCGGGTCCGTTCCTCGGCCAGGATGCGGTCCAGTTCGCGCCGGTCCTTGACGGCCTCGTCCAGCGGCTTGCCGTAGGCGAAGGGGCCGCAATACAGCCCGTCGATCACCAGCCCGTCGATGACCTTCAGATAAGGACGCCACGCCGCCCCCAGCGGCAGCCGTTTTTCAAAGCTGCTGCCCGAGGGATCCTGAACCTCTTCCCAGGCGGCCTCGCGCTCGCCCTTGACCAGCAGTTCGACGCCGCCATGCACCAGGACGGTGAAATCCTTCTTGCTGGTCTTCTTGGCGTAGCTGGCCAGTTCGATGATCACCGACCGCCACAATTCGCGATGGTTGGGCACGCTGGCGACGGGCGGCGGCTGCCAGTCGCGGGGCTTGTCCAGGGCCAGGGCCGGAGCCGTCGTCAGCAGCAGCGCCAGGGCGGCGGCAAGGCGGATCATGCGGCCATCTCCTTGACCAGTTCGGCCAGGGCCAGGCACGAGGTCAGGCCTGGCGATTCGATGCCGTACAGGGCCACCACTCCGGCCGCGCCGTGCCGGTCGGGGCCGTGGACGGCGAAGTCGGCGGCGGGTTCGTGTTCGGCGTTGATCTTGGGGCGGATGCCGGCATAGGCCGGTTCCAGGGCGCCGTCGGCAAGATCGGGCCAATAGCGGCGGATGGCGGCATAGAAGGATTCCGCCCGTTTGGGATCGACGCGGTAATCTTCCGCCGCGACCCATTCCACGTCGGGGCCGAACCGGCCCCGTCCGGACAGGTCCAGGGTGTAATGCACCCCCAGGCCGGCGGCCACCGGCACCGGATAGACCAGCCGCGAGAACGGCATCGCCCCGGTCAGGGTGAAATAGTTGCCCTTGCACAGATGGTCCCGCGGCACGGCGGCCAGCCCCAGCGAGCGGGCCACCGGACACGAGGACAGGCCGGCGGCGATGATCACGGTACGGGCCAGCAGGCGGGTGGGCTCGGCCCCGCCGATCTCCAGCAGGATGCCGTCGTCGCCGCTTCGTCCGCCGCCGACCGGGGATTGCAGGGCCAGGACGGCGCCCTGCGCCTCGGCCTCGCCCAGCAGGGCCAGCATCAGGGCATGGGTGTCGACGATGCCGGTATCGGCAGAGAACAGGGCGGCGGTGCAGGACAGCGCCGGCTCCATTTCCCGGGCACGGGCGGCGGCGATGGGGGCCAGGCCGGTGCAGCCGTTGACGCGGGCGCGGGCCATGATGTCGGCCAGCTTGGCCTCTTCCGCCGGGTCGGTGGCGACGATCAGCTTGCCGACCATCCTGAAATCGACGCCGTGCGAGGCGGCGAAGTCGCGCAGCAGGCGGTTGCCGGCGACGCACAGCCGGGCCTTCAGGCTGCCGGCGGGATAGTACATGCCGGCATGGATGACTTCGGAATTGCGCGAACTGACCCCGCCGCCGATGCTGTCGCCGGCTTCCAGGATCACCACTTCGCGGCCGGCCATCGCCAGGGCGCGGGCGCAGGCCAGCCCGACGATGCCGGCGCCGATGACGGCGCAGTCGATGCGGTCTGCCAAGCCCTTGTCCCCGTTCCCGGTCGTTGCCTCAAGATTTCGGGGCAGCATAGCACCGCCGGGGCCGTTGCGGAAGTTGCCCGATCCCGGTCTGACGGCTACAGTCCCGGCCATGACGGATTCGACGACGCATTTCTCGGTTTGTCCCCACGATTGCCCCTCGGCCTGCCGTCTGACGGTGGAACGTCGGCCCGATGGCGGCGTCGGCCGCCTGCACGGCGCGGCCATGCCCTACGGCGACGGCGTCATCTGCGCCAAGGTCGCCCGCTATGCCGAACGGGTCCATCATCCCGATCGCGTCACCGTCCCGCTGCGCCGTGTCGGCCCGAAGGGGGCGGGGCTGTTCTCTCCCATCGGCTGGGACGAGGCGCTGGACGAGATCGCCGCCCGCTTCGCCGAGGCCGCCGGCCGTTTCGGGGCGCAGACCGTCTGGCCCTATTTCTATGCCGGCACGATGGGGCTGGTGCAGAACGGGGCCGTCAACCGCCTGCGCCGGGCGATGGGCTATTCCGGCCAGGACAAGACCATCTGCGCCTCGATCGCCGGTGCCGGCTGGATGGCCGGGGTCGGGGCCAAGTGGGGAATCGACGTCCGCGAGATGGCCGGTTCCGACCTGATCGTCATCTGGGGCGCCAATCCGGCGGCGACCCAGGTGCATCTGATGGGGCTGGCCGCCCAGGCACGCAAATCCCGTGGCGCCCGGCTGGTGGTGGTCGATCCTTATCGTACCGCCACCGCCGAAAAGGCCGACCTGCACCTGATGCTGCGCCCCGGCACCGATGCCGCCCTGGCGCTGGCGGTCATGCATGTGCTGTTCCGCGACGGTCTGGCCGATCGCGGCTACATGGCCCGCTACACCGATGGGGCCGGGCGGCTGGAGGCCCACCTGCGCGACCGTTCGCCGGATTGGGCCGCGGCCATTACCGGCCTGCCGGCCCAGGCCATCGAGCAGTTTGCCCGGCTGTACGGGACGACCAAGCGGTCGTTCCTGCGGGTCGGCTACGGCATGAGCCGGTCGCGCAACGGCGCCGTCAACATCCATGCCGTCAGCTGCCTGCCGGCCGTCACCGGAGCGTGGGAGGTCCGGGGCGGCGGCGCCCTGCTGAGCGCGTCGGGCGGCTTCGCCATCGACCGGACCCTGGTCGAGGCGCTGGATCTGCCGGCCCCCGAGGTGCGCAGCCTGGACATGAGCCGCATCGGCGCCGTCCTGTGCGGCGGCGGCGATGCCCTGGGCGGCGGGCCGCCGGTCACCGCCATGCTGGTGCAAAGTTCGAATCCCGCCACCGTGGCCCCGGAAACCGCGCAGGTCTGGCGGGGGCTGGCCCGCGACGATCTGTTCCTGGCGGTGCACGAGCAGATGATGACCCAGACGGCGCGCTTCGCCGACATCGTGCTGCCGGCCACCACCTTTCTGGAACATGCCGACCTTTACACCTCTTACGGTCACGGTTTCCTGCAGGTGGCCCGGCCGGTGATCGATCCGGTGGGGGCGGCGCGCTCGAACCATTGGGTGGTGGGGCAACTGGCCGCGCGGCTGGGCGCGCGCCATGCCAGCTTTGCCCTGGACGACATGGCGATGGTCGAAGGCTGCCTGTCGGCCTCGGGCCTGCCGCCGGCCGCCGACATCCTGGCCGCCGGCTGGCACGATTGTTCGCTGCCCTTCGATCGGGCGCATTTTCTGGGCGGATTCGGACATGACGGACGCTTCCGCTTTGCTCCCGACTGGGCGGCCCTGGGCGATGCCGGCGCCGTTCTGCCGGCTTTGCCCGACCATGCCGCCCTGGCCGAGGCCGCCGACGCCGACCATCCCTTCCGCCTGATCACGCCGCCGTCCAGGCATTTTCTGAATTCCAGCTTCGCCGACACTCCGACCTCGCAAAAGCTGGCCGGACGGCCGACGGCGCTGATGCACGCCGACGATTGCCGCCGGCTGGGGCTGGAAAGCGGGCAGCGGGTGCGGTTGGGCAACCGTCGGGGGACGGTGGTGGTCCATCTGCAGGAAACCAAGGGCATCGCTTCCGGGGTGGTGGCGGTCGAGGGGGTCTGGCGCGACGAATGCTTCGTCGAAGGAATCGGCGTCAATTGCCTGATCGGGGCCGATCCGGTCCTGCCGGCCGGCGGGGCCGCCTTCCACGATTGCGCAATCTGGGTAAGGGGGGAATGATGAGCAGGAAGGCCCATGTGGTGGTGGTCGGCAACGAAAAGGGCGGGACCGGCAAGTCCACCGTTTCGATGCATCTGATCGTCAGTCTGCTGGGGATGGGGCTGTCGGTGGGATCCATCGACATCGACGCCCGCCAGGCGACGCTGTCCCGTTATGTCCAGAACCGCAAAAGCCGCAAGGATCTGGCCGAATTGGGCCTGCGGGTGCCGGACCACGTGGCGTTGCCGCCGACCGCCGACCGCGAAGCCGACGAGCGGCGGCTGACCGAGACGGTGCGTCTGCTGGGCAATATCCACGATGTCATTGTCGTCGACACCCCCGGTTCGGACCATTATCTGTCGCGCCTGGGGCATTCCTTTGCCGACACGCTGATCACGCCGCTGAACGATTCGCTGGTCGATCTGGACGTTCTGGCCCGTGTCGATCCCGAGACCATGCGCATCTCGCGGCCCAGCCATTATTCCGAAATGGTGTGGGAAACCAAGAAGACCCGGGCCGTGCGCGGCGAGAAGGCGGTGGTCGACTGGATCGTCCTGCGCAACCGCCTGGCCCATCTGGACGCCCGCAACAAGCAGGCGATGGAGAAATTGCTGGAGGATCTGGCCCGCCGCATCGGCTTCCGGGTCGTTCCCGGACTGGGCGAGCGGGTGATCTATCGCTCGCTGTTCCTGGAGGGGCTGACCCTGCTGGATCTCAAGCACGGCATCAAGGGGTTCGAACTGTCCATGAGCAATGTCGCGGCGCGGCAGGAATTGCGCCAGCTGATCGACGCCACCGGACTTGCCCGCCTTGCGAAAGCCGATTGAACCGGCGGCGCGGCGGCACTAATCTTTTTCGCTGGGGGATGTCGTGGCCGCACGGGAATTAACACTCCGGCAACCGGGTTCGGCGTAGCCTTCCGCTACAGGTTCAGTGATCGACGCCCCAAGGGGTCGCGAAGATCAATAGGGAGAGCACCATGTCCAACGATACCAACCTTTCCTTGGCCGAAGAGCAGGCCTTCCAGCTGTCGCAGGCAGCCATCGCCCTGGACCAGGCCAGAAGCGACCGCGGCGACCTGAGCAAGCTGGCGATGGCGCTTGAGCGCAATCTGGAAGCCTGGGTGGCGTTGAAGACCATCGTCGCCGCCGAGGGATGCCTGCTGCCCGACGCCGTGAAGGACAATCTGCGCCGTCTGGCCAGCTTCGTCGCCGACCGGACCCTGCAGGGGGGCGAGAACATGGCCGACGCCACCATCGACGCGCTGATCAATATCAACCTGCAGATCTCGGAAGGCCTGCTGGAAGGCGCCAGCAAGTAGGGTCGGACCGGGGGCGGCGGCCCCCGTCTTTCCTGGATTCAGACGATCAGGTCCTGAACGAAGCGGGGCAGGGCGAAGGCCGCCTTGTGCAGTTCGGGGGTGTAGTAGAGTGTCCGCACCGGCGCGGCATCGAAGCGGGCGCGGATGGTTTCCGCCGTTTCCAGGCGCGGACGGGCCGCATTGGCCGCCCAGCCCAGGGCCATGAAGCCGCCGACATAGGTCGGCACCGCCGCCACGTAGAATCCCACATCGGCGAAATGCGGCTTGCGGCGGCGATAGGTGTCGGTGACCTCCTGCCCCTGCAGGAAGGGGACGCCGTTCTGGTTGACGACGATGCCTTCCGCGGTCAGGCAACGGGCGCAATCCCGATAGAAGGATTCGGTGAACAGCACTTCGCCGGGACCGATGGGATCGGTGGAATCGACGACGATCAGGTCGAATCGGCGGTCGGTTTCCGCCATGAAGCGGATGCCGTCGGCGATGACGATCTCGGTGCGAGGGTCGTCGAAGGCGCCATCGGATACCGATGGCATATGCTGGCGGCAGAAATCCACCACCGCACCGTCGATTTCCACCAGAACCGCCCGTTCGACGCTGGGGTGCTTGAGAACTTCCCGCAGCATGCCGCCGTCGCCGCCGCCGACCACGCAGACCGACCGCACGGCGCCGTGGGCATAGATGGGCACGTGGGCCAGCATCTCGTGATAGATGAATTCGTCGCCGGTGGTGACCTGGATGACGCCGTCCAGGGTCAATACCCGGCCGAAGCCGGGGGTCTCGAACAGGGCGATGTCCTGCAATCCGCCGGAGGAACGGAACAGCTGGCGGCTGACCAGGAAACCCTGCTGCCAGTGGCCGTACAGGGTTTCGTGGAACCACCGGCTCACGGGACCAGGCCCCGCTTGTTTTCCGCCAGGGTGACCGTACCGGGGGTGAAGGCCTCTTTCAGGATGGGGATGGCCTTGTAGGGGTCGCAATCGCCGCACATGAAGATGTCGAGGGCGGCATAGCCGCGCTCGGGCCAGGAATGGATCGAGATGTGGCTTTCCGCCAGGACCAGCACCCCGGAAATGCCGCCATTGGGCTGGAAGTGGTGCAGGTGGCAGTGCAGGATGGTGGCGCCGCCGTCGATGGCGCACCGGCGCAAGGTCGCCTCGACCAAGTCGATATCGTCCAGGCGCGAGGCGTCCCACAGATCGATCAGCAGGTGTGTCCCGGCGTATTTCACGCCATTGCGCGACACATAATAATCCTTGCCGTTATCCGTTTCCGGCCATGTCGGGCGGGCTTCGGCGGCAAAGGTGGTGACGGTGCCTTGGGTATTCCTCGGATCGGACCCCGAGTGCATCCCCAGTCGGGCAAGAGCGTGAGCCATTGCTCCCCTCCAAACCAGCAGATGGACCAGAAGGGGCGGGTTATCCCCCAAACGGGGAAATGATGCAAGGGCAAATCCGGGGCCGGATCAATTGATCGACGACAGGCCCTGTTTCTGGACGCGGTTTTTCCAGTCGGCCATGAAGCCGTGGAACATTTCCACCTGCTTGATCTTGTCGGCGACGCGGCGGTAATCGATGATGCCGCGCTCGGCTTCTGACGTCAGCAGGTCGAAGGCTTCGCGGTATTCGGTCTTGGCCATCTTGTCGCCGAAATTGCGGCGCAGGCGCTGCAGTCCCCGTTCGTCGCGGGCCAGCGTCATGGCGGTGGCCAGATCGATCAGGCGTCTGGCGGTGGGGGGCGGGATCGGCATGTTGCCTTCCGGCTTCTCGATCAGGGTTTCCAGGGCGGTGGCCGCCTCGGGCCACTTCTTCAGGTCCCAGTAGATTTCGGCGCGCAACTGGTTGGCCCGCTCGGAATGGTCGTTGATGATCAGGGCCAGCGCCTCGGCGCTGCGGCCCAGATCGGCCAAGGCCCGCACCCGCATGAAGCGGCGCTGGTTGTAGAGATCCGGCGGCTGGCCTTCGACCTCGCTCTGGTCCAGGCTTTCCAGGGCCAGGGCCGGCTTGCGGTCGGACAGGTCCAGGAAGGCCAGGCGGGCGCCGATGCGGGCCTTTTCCACGCCCTGGGTGCGGAACTGCACCTGATGGCGCAGCAGGTCCGCCGATCGGTCCAGCAGGTCGACCGCGGCCAGCCGGTCGGCCAGCTTGCGGATCATCTCGTCGCCCTTGGTGCCCGATGGGGTCAGGTCCTGGAATTCGTCGTACAGGCCGATGGCGGCGACCGGCGACAGCTTGTCGGCCAGATCGCCCAGGAACAGCTTTTCAAAGGTTTCCGACATCATCTTCTGGATGTTGGGCAGATCGGAATGGTCGGGGAAATTCTCGGTCAGGGTGCGGGCCAGCCGCAGACCGTCGGCCCAGCGCCCGTCGGCCAGGATCAGTTCGGTCAGGCGCCTGAGCAGGAAATATTCGTAATCGCCCTCGCGCCAGGCGAAGCGCAGCTTTTCCAGCTGGCGGGCGGCGTCGGAGGGGGTGATCATGTTGCGGCGCAACTGCAGCTCGATGCGGGCTCGTCCGGCCTGGGCGCGGGCAGGGCGCGATTCGCTTTCCTCGGCGTCGCGATAGCGCGCGATGGCCTGATCCCACTGCTTGCCGGATTCCGCCGCCATGCCCAGGAGATAGCTGATCTCGCCGGTGTCGCGGCGCGACAGGCCCGGGCCGTTCATGGCCTCGATGATGCGGCCGGCGGCCTTGGCATCGCCCGAGGCGGCGGCGGACGTCGCCGCCACCGAGCCCAGGGCCATGCGCAGGCGGGGGCTCAGCCCCTTGATGTCCTCGTGGGCCAGGCGAAGCAGCAGGGCCTGCTTGGCCGGCTCGCCGCTGCTGCGGGCCTTGGCGGCGGCCAGCCAGACCTGTCCCTGCGGGTCCTTGGCCAGCGACGGGTGGCTCAGGTCTTCCAAAGCCTCGGGATCGCGGCGCATCAGGAAGGCGGCGACGCCGCGCGGGCCACGGAAGGCCGGGTTTTCCAGCATGGACGGATCGGCGGCGGCGATGATCTTCAATTCGCCCAGGGCTTCCGCCGGCATGCCGTTGGCCAGGAAGTGGCGGGCGATTTCCAGCCGTTGGGCGTTCTTGTCCTCGGGCCGGACCAGGGCGAAGCGTTGCAGCAGTTTCTGGTGTTCCGGCACGAATTTGTCGTGGCCGCCGCGCATCCAGCGCAAAATCTCCAGCGGCCCGCCTCCCGACACCGAGGCGTCGCCGCCGCCGGCCGGGATGCCCCCCCCCGTCTCCTGAGACGAGCCGTCGGCGGCCGGCAGGTTGCGGGTCAGGTGCAGTCCGCCGGGCATCGACACCTCGATGGTGGAGCGGTGGCCTTCCAGCCGGACGCCGTCCGCCAGCGGCACCAGGACGACACCCTGGGCGGTGGGCAGCAGTTCGGCGCCGGGAACGATGGTTTCCGCCGGGATGCCGGCACCGATGGCGGTGGTCGGCATCACCTGGATCTGGTCGCCGACCTCGGGGTCGCGCAGCACCAGCGGCTGGGGCGGATTGTCGTTCGAGGCGATCATCAGGCGGCCGCGATCCTCGAAATCGTATTGGCGGGCGATATCCAGCGGCGTGCGCGGCGCCAGCGGCTGTTCCGACAGATCGAACACCCACAGGTGCCCTTCCTTGCGGATCGACGGGTTGTATCCGGCCCGGGTGATCATGCGGATGGCGGTGCCGGTCTTGACGTTGGGCAGTTGCTCGACGAACTGGACCACTTCGCCGCCGGTCCGCTTCAGCAGCTTGGTGTCGACATCGACCTTGCGGTCGAACACCAGCCACAGCCAGCCGGCCCGGCGGAACGCCGCGGCACCCGAGGGCTGGTCGAACGACACGCCCAGGCTGACCGACAGGCTGTCGGGCTTCGGCGGCTCGATGACCACCGGCGGCGGCGGTGCAGGCGGCGGCCCGGCAGCGGTAGCGGCGGCCGGGGGCGGAGCGGCGGCCGGCGGGGCGGCATCGGGGTGGGGAGGTGCCGCCGCGGGCTTGGTCGGCGGCGGCTGGTCGCTGCCGCCCGGGGGCGGAGCCAGGGGCGGCGGGGCAGCACCCTCGGCGCGCGGCGGCGGCGGGCTGCCGACGGCACGGACCAGATCGATGGCGACCTTCGGCCCGTTGGTGAAGTGGCGGACCCGCATCCCTGGCGGCAGGGTCAGGACCACGGCGGTTCCCTTGGCCTGGGGGCGGGCCTCGGCAAACTTGACATCGGCCGGCAGCGCCGATTCCAGGGCGGTGATGTTGACGTTGGCCGGCCGCTCGAAGGAAATCACCGCCTGTCCTTCGGTGGCGTTGACCGCATAGCCCACCGGCTTCGGCCAGTCGAACACCAGCCGGTTGAAGCCGGTATGCTCGCCGCCGCGGACCATCAGGTCGGTGACCGCCTCGCCCTTGGCCGGTTCCGCCGGCTTGGCCGCGGGCGGCGGCGGCGATGGCGGCGGCGTTTCGGCCTTGCTGTCCTGCAGGTCGATGACCGTGGAATTGCCCGACGTGAAGGTCTTCAGCTGTATGGGCCGGGCCAGGGTGAAGGTCGCCATGCGGCGGTCGCCGGAAAGGTTGACGCCCTTCAGATACTTGTCGAGGGATTTCAGCAAGACCTTGGGGTCGCCGGCGATGGGCTTCTCGAAGCGGACCACCATCTGGCCGTTGACCAGATCGGCGGACCAGCGCATCGGCCCGTCCCAGTCGAAGACCATGCGGCCATAGCCGTCATGGATGGCGCCGCGGGGGGTGTTTTGGGCCAGCGCCGCGGCGGGGGCGGCGAGAACCAGCAGCAGGACGGCTGCGGAAACGATCAGGCGGAACACGGAGAACGCACGGCCCTGGGACAAGCCGGGGCGCGAAAGGAGGCCGTGCGCCGCCATGAGGGTCAATCGAAACTCGCCAGCAGCCTGTCGATCTCCGCCTGATCGGCGGCATTGGGCGGAAGCTGCGGACCGTTCAGCAGATCCTCGTCGGAAACGACGGCGGAACTCTTGCCCGAACTCTGGGGGGAATCGGGGATATCGCCGCCGAAGGCCCGGACCAGACTTTCAACGCGGCATTCGATTTCCTTCAGCATCCGCACCACCTTGGTGATGCGCTGGCCGGTGATGTCCTGGAAGGTGCACGCCTCGAATATTCGGGTGGTGATCTCCGTCAGGCGGGCGGCGACCTGCTCGTCCATCATGGACGACAGGGTCTCCATGTGCTCGGCCGCATCCATGATCTCGTTGGTGGCGGCCTCGGTGGCGCCGACGATGGCATCCAGCTCGTCGGTCGCCGAGGCGATGAACTCGTTCTTGATCTCGCCGGGGCGCAGGGCGGCGATCTCGGCCTTGGCGGCACGGATATAGCCGGCCAGGGACTCGATCTCCCGGAACAGCTTGAAATCGTTGCCGTCGATGTCGCCGGTCATGGTGTCGAGCAAGGCCCGCACCACAGTCCCGATTTCTCCGACGGCCACGGTGTCGCCGTGCTCCTTGCGGATGGCGTCGAGCCGCAACGCCAGATCGCGATCAACACCAGTCCCCACCATGTGCCGCCCCCCCGGAATAAAAGCGCCTTAGGCGAAATCGCCGATCACACTCACCATCTTGGTCTTCAGCGTTTCGGCGTTGAAGGGCTTGACGATATAGTTGGAAACGCCGGCTTCCTTGGCGGCGATGACGTTCTCAGACTTGGACTCGGCGGTCACCATGATGAAGGGGATCGCCTTCAGCTTGGGATCGGCGCGCACTTCGCGCAGCAGTTGGAGGCCGGTCATCGGCTCCATGTTCCAGTCGGAAATGATCAGTCCATAATTGCCGACACGCAGCATCTGCAGCGCCATCGACCCGTCGGTGGCTTCATCGACATTGTTGAAACCCAATTGCTTCAACAGGTTGCGGATGATTCGCAGCATCGTCTTGTAATCGTCGACGATCAGCACATTCATATTCTTGTCGACAGCCATCCGTAAGCTCCTCCGAGGCACTCGCGATCAAACCAAAAAGACCCACCCTGCCGCGAGTTTCCCTAGTTAAGATAGGGTGCAGCACTTGCGCAAGGCATTTTTCGCGCATTTTACCGGCATTCGGTAAATCATCCCCCTTGCGTCGGCCGCGGCAGGGGCATCTGGCGGCGCTGCGCCAGTTCCAAGGTCAGGGTACGGGCCTTGCCGGGGTCCATTTCCGCCAGGATCGGAGCGACCTTGGCTTCTTTCATCCGCTCGACCACCTCCAGCATGACCGCCATGTCCAGCTGCTCGAAAATCTTGGCGGCTTCCTTCGGCTTCATATTCTCGTAGATTTTGACCAGGGACCGCATTTTCTGGTCTTCCTGATCGTTGTACTGGCGCAGCAGGCTTTCGATCGTGTTCTGCAGGGTTTTCATTTCTGAAATCTTGCGTTCGATCTGGTTCTCCGCCGCCTTCAGCAAGGATTCCCGGCGTTCGATGTCGCGTTCGCGGACATCGAGCACCCCGCGGCGCTCCTGCAGCTTCTGCAGCACATCCATCTCGGTCGGGCTGAACCCCCCGGCCGGCTCGCCGGACGGGACCGAGGCGGTCTGGGCCGCCGCCGGCTTGGGAGCGGACTGCCCCTGTGGCGCGGCCGGCTGGGCCGGCTGCTGCGCATCCGCCGCGGGCGGGGCTTTGGGGTCGGGCTGCTGCGCCTGCAATTCGCCGGCGACACGGACCGACGGCAGGTCGAGAAACCCCTTGCGGATGTCGTTGACCCGCACCGACAGCATCAGCGCCGCCACCGCGATCAGCACCGGCAGCAGGCGGATGAAGGGGGTGCGCTGGACTTTTTGGGGTTTGCTGGCCATCGGTCGGTTACCTCATGGACTGCAGCGCGCGCAGCAACTCGCGTTCTGCTTCCGAGCGGTCGTCGTCGATATCCGCCCCGGCGCCGGCTGCCGCCGCCGCCACGGTTGCCGCCCGGGCGCTTTGCGATGCGGCGGAAACCGGCGGCGGGGCCATTCCTCCGCCCGACCGGGTCTGGGCGGTGACCTGGGGCCTGACTTCGCTGCGCGCCCCCTTGACGGCATTTTCCAGGCGGTTGGCCATCGTATCGGCCCGCTCGATCATGAAGGCCAGGTCGTCGCGCAAGGATTGCGCCTTTTCCACCCGCTCCTGCAGGGCGGTGCCGGAATCCTCGGCCGCCTTCTTCAGCTTGGGGATCGAGGATTCGGCGCGGACGGTGGCTTCGTTGAAGGACACGATGATCTTGGCCATGTCGTCGCGGTTCTTGCGCAACTGCGTCAGACGCTGGTTCAGCATCACCGCGTAGCCGATGGTGGCGATCAGCAGGACCGAGACGACAAGGTCAAGGACGATCTTCCAGTCCATGCTGTTTACCCTTTGAACTTGCTGGTTTTATCGTCGACGCGAATGGCGATGTGCGGTCCCTTGCGCCCCATCCGGCCGCGGAACATGGAAAAATCGCCGCAGCGCAGTTCGATGGGCGAGGTGGGGGTGGCGTTCAGCATGATCTTCGAGCCGACCTTCCAGTTCAGCACCTCGCGCAGGTTCATCACCTGCTCGTCGAGGACGGCTTCAAGCTCGACCTCGGTCAGCCACAGCTCTTCGGCCAAGTGGGTTTCCCAGATCGAGTCGCGGCCGAACTTTTCACCCATGAACATCTGCAGCAGCAGTTCGCGCACGGGTTCCAGGGTGGCGTAGGGCAGCAGCAGTTCCAGACGTCCGCCGCGATCTTCCATGTCGATGCGCAGCTTGGCGACGATGGCGGCGTTGCTGGGGCGGGAAATGGTGGCGAAGCGCGGATTGGTTTCCAGACGGTCGAAGCGGAAGGTCACCGGCGACAGCGGGTCGAAGGCGGCCGACAGGTCGGACAGCACGACATGCACCATGCGTTCGACCAGATTGCGTTCGATGGTGGTGTAGGGCCGGCCTTCGATGCGCATGGCGGCGGTGCCGCGCCGGCCGCCCAGCAGCACGTCGACGATGGAATAGATCAGCGACGAATCGACGGTCAGCAGGCCGTAATTGTCCCATTCCTCGGCCTTGAACACCGCCAGCATGGCCGGCAGCGGGATCGAGTTCAGGTAGTCGCCGAACCGGAGCGACAGGATGTTGTCCAGCGAGACTTCGACGTTGTCCGAGGTGAAATTGCGCATCGAGGTCGACATCATGCGGACGAGGCGGTCGAACACCACCTCCAGCATGGGCAGACGTTCATAGGACACCAGGGCCGAGTTCAGGATGGCCTGGATGCCCGATTTGTCGTCGCCGCGCCCGTGATCGTCGTCGAAGCCCAGCAGCGAGTCGATCTCGTCCTGGTTCAGGACGCGGGTGGTGTCCTTGGGCGCGCCGGCATCGGCCGCGGCGGCATCGTCGCCGCCGCCACCCAGCATGGCTTCCCATTCGGCGGCCATCGCGTCGCCGCCTTCTTCGCCCCCTTCGCCCCCGGCGGCACCGCCATCGCCGGTGTCGCCACCGGCCATCGCGGCCCATTCCTTCATCAGGGCCTCTTCGTCTTCACCGGACCTGGGGGCCCCACCTTCCTCGTCCATCGCCATTGCCGTGCGCCTACTGGACCAGCATCTCTTTGAACAGCACGTCGTTGACCTTGACCGGCTTCACCGCAGCCTGGATTCGGGTCAGCAGTTCTTCGCGCAAAAGGTGCATGCCTGCGGCGCCCTGCAGGTCCTCGGGGCGCAGTTCGCGCAGATAGACCTGGAACGAGTCGACGATGCGCACCAGCACGATGTCCACCTTGGGAACGTCGGTGGGGGATTCCAGCTCGATGGCGACCTTGATCTTCAGGAAGGCCTGCTTGCGCCCCTGCGTCTGCAGGTTGACCAGCATTTCCGGCAGATCGTGGAACACCGCCGGACCGACCACCTTGGCCGGTTCGGCCGCCTTGGTTTCGGCATGTTCCGCCGACGGGGCGCCCTTGCCCAGCAATTTGTCGATCATCCCGGTGAAATAAAGACCGGCCCCGACCCCCAGCAGCAGCAGGATGGGCAGCACGATCATCAGAATTTTCTTGATGGGCAGCTTCCGCTTGGGGGAGTCCGAGGACTCTTCGGAGCCTTCGCCGTCTTCGAAATCTTCTTCCAGATCTTCAGCCATGCTTCCCCGCGTGCCAGTAATGCGGCCGGGCGGCCCGAGCGTGGCCGCACCTGTTCAACGTCGAAGGTACGCCGCCTGCGGTTAACAGAACGTTGAGCCGGGCCAGGGCTCCGAACTCAGGTTACGGAAGGGTAAATTTTTGACGTCATGCCCGCGCAGGCGGGCATCCAACCGACGGGAGCCGTCAGGGAATGTCTTCGCAGAGATCGCGCCACTGGGGGTTCA
>Ga0172373_10005239_pt1 | contig 17871 bp, 16 predicted proteins | sample Lak10m_2_FD_114546 | JGI IMG/M metagenome (GOLD analysis project Ga0172373, IMG submission 114546) | Freshwater microbial communities from Kabuno Bay, South-Kivu, Congo - kab_092012_10m | ecosystem: Environmental > Aquatic > Freshwater > Lake | place: Democratic Republic of the Congo...
GGTAGGCCTCGTCGATCTGCCGTAGACTGTGGTCGCTCAGTTGCATCGGGGGGGGAAGCTCAGCGTTGGAGGCTCATTGTGCACTCGTCATCGAAAATGAGCGATAGGGGGGTGATCGTTTACCCGTACTGTACGTGGATGATTCTCCACCCGTCATAGGTCATTTTCCGGATATTTCCATCCGGGCCGGGCTACAAAACTATGTGTATTCGCAAAACCAGGTCGGGGTGGTCTTCGCGATGATCGAAGTCGACGGTTGGCATTATTTACTGACCAAAAATTACCTGGTGGGGGTGGATGTGCCACCGTTGCCGGATGGCGGCGGCACCCGTTATGCGACCGTGGCGGCCTTTCTAAAGCCACTGACAGTGGGGACCCATACCATTGAAGTCGAAGCACTGGCGACCGGCAGGGACCTGATCCCTTGGTGTGGAATCGTGAGTGAATTCCTGATCTGCAAGGATGCCATTGAATCAAAAGTATCTTACACGGTGACAGTCAAATAAGGCGGGTGTGTCCGACTGCAAGCGTCAGGTTGATGTTGTAATTTCTTCCACCACCGGATTGGTCAGCGCGCCGATGCCTTCGATCTCCACCGTCACTGTATCGCCCGGTTGCAGCCAGACCCGCGGGTCGCGGGCCATGCCGACACCGTGCGGCGTTCCGGTCAGAATCACGGCGCCGGGCATTAGCGTGGTGCTGCCGCTGAGAAATTCGATCAGGGCCGGCACATCGAAGATCATGTCGCCGGTGTGCCAGTCCTGCATGATCGCGCCATTCAGCAGGGTCTTGATGGAGAGACCGCTCGGGTCCGGAATTTCGTCCCGCGTGACCAGTACCGGCCCTAGCGGGCAGAAGGTGTCGAAGGTCTTGCCGCGGCACCACTGGCCGCCGCCCCCCGATTTCTGCCAGTCGCGAGCGCTGACGTCATTCGCGGCGGTATACCCCAGTACATGATCCAGAGCCTGTTCCCGGCTGACATTTTTCGCCGCCTTGCCGATGACCACCGCCAGCTCGCACTCGTAATCCACCCGGTCGCTGCGGAGCTGCCGGGGCAAGACGATGGGATCGCCGGGGTTCTGGATAGCGTTGGGAAGCTTCATGAACAGGATCGGGTGCGGCGGCAGGGGAGAGCGTGTCTCCTCGGCATGCCGCCGGTAGTTGAGGCCGATGCAGAGGATGGCCGTCGGCTGAATCGGCGCCAGAATCCGGGCGACGGCGACCGGCCGGCCGGTGACGCGGAAGTCGCCGTAGAGGTCACCTTCAATGGCCTGTGCCGAGCCATCGGCTTGCAGGGCGGCATGTCCGGTCTGTCCCTGGGAATCGAGATAACGAATGATCTTCATGACGAATGGGCGTGGGCGATGGGTGAAGAAAGTAAACCAGCCGGCGTGTCAGTCCCGGCTCAGGCAGTTCCGGTAGCGCTGATCGACTCGCTGGGCGAATTTCGAGGTGGTCAGACCGCTGGTGATCTTGGGGCTGTTCAGCCGGATGTCCGGGAGGCGTGCGGTCGGCGTGTCCAGGCCGGAATCCCTGGCCAGCGCCCAGACGCGGGTGTAAACCGCCGTCCGCTCGAAGTCGGCGGATTTTTCCCGGCGCAGATCCTGGAGAATCGACTCGCGTGTCAACTGCAGCCGGGGCGCCAGTGTCAGCACGGCTTGGAGCGTCTGGCTGGGTTCGTCGTCGATCTCGCCATCGCGATAACGCAGCAAATCGCCATCGCAGTCCATTTCGACGCCGCTTAACCGAGCGACCGCCGCTTGAAAGGCCGCGTTCCGACTGGCGTAGCGACCGGCATTGTAGTCGGCGAAGCGGTAGAGCATCTCCTTGTAGCCGGCCGGATACCCCAGCAGATACGCCGTGCCGAAATACAAGCCGCCACGCCTTGTAAACAATTCGTCGCGCAGCGTGGTCTGGATCGGGTAGGGGTAGGGGACTTCCTTGACGCGCGCCTGGGCGAACTTGAGGCTCACCTGCATTGGCCCGCCGGTGCGGACCGGGTTGTAGTCCATCAGCAACTGTTTGCCGAGCGGCAATTCCGCGATCATGTCCGCGTAAAGCCGATTCAGGTCGTTCTCGGTGCGCAGGGCGTCGATGCGCTGGGCATAGGTCCGGCCATCCGGTGACTTGACCGCCAACGCCAGGTTCACCACCGACTCCGGGAGGCGATAGCGCTCGCGGCGTTTGGCGATCTCGCCGCGGACGATGCCGGGCAGCCCGGCGACCGGCGGGTCGGCCTGGAAGGAGGATTCCTGCTCAGTCACCGCCAGCACCGCGCAGAGGTTTTCGGCCGAAGGCTTGATCCGCATGGACACAAAGGCCCCGGCGATGTCACGCGCCCAGCCCTCGGGGTCACTTACGCCGGATGGCAGCAGTCGCTGGACGGTGGCCTGTACGTCGCCTTTCACCGGTCGGCTGGGGGACTCCGCCGCTTTGACGGGTTTGGGGCTGGCGGCGGGCGGCGTGGGTTTAACGGGTCGGCCAGGCTGCCGCAGGGGACCCGGCCCGAAAGGATCGGGAATCAGCGGTTCACCCTCCGGTTGACTGGCGATCTCGATGGGGCGCTTCGGCGTTTCGGTGCAACCGGACACCAGAGCAGCCAGGAGGATAACGGGCAAGAGGAGTCGCAATGAGACGGACCGCATGGGCGATGATCGAGATGGAGCAGGCTCGGGCAGGAGTTTCGGGTGGGCGGATTATCGCAGGAAACCGGATGGCATATTACGCATGCCCGTCACAGCCATCAGTGATGTTCATGTTGACCCAGGCCCCAATCCGATGCACATGGCGCCGAAATGGCATGAGAGTGACAGTTGATCACCCGCCTTGACATGATCGGCATCGCATCAGGCATTCAACTTTTCCCCCTGGGGCAACCAGCGCCGCAAGCCGGGCGCGGTCATCAGAGTGCTGAGGATCGCCATCAGGACCAGCATGGTGAAAACCGGGGCCGGCAGGACACCCATGTCATGGCCCAGGTTGATGACGATCAGTTCCATCAGGGCGCGGGTATTCATCAGGATACCGATGCAGCGGGATTCCGCCGGCGACATTCCGCCCAACCGCGCCGCCGCGTAACAGCCGCCGAACTTGCCCAGCATCGCCAGCGTGATCAGTCCGCCGCACCAGAGCCAGAGTTCGCCGGAGGACAGGCTGCCGATGTCGGTGCGCAGGCCGGTATAGGTGAAAAAGATGGGCAGGAAGAAAACCTCCAGCCAATCGCCGACGCGGCCCCGCCAGGCGGCCACCAGCGCATGCTGGTCATGCAACAGAACCCCGGCCGTGAAACCGCCGAAGATGGCGAAAATGCCCAGCTCACTCGTCACCATGGCCGAGCCGAACACCAGCAGCAGCAGTAATCCCAGCAAGTCCTTCGGCAAAATGCCATCGGTCAGGGAAAAGCGCCGCAAAAGGCGACGGAGTATGGGCCGAATCCCGTACCAGGATATCAGCAGATAGGCCAGCAGCCAGCCGAGTTGTTGAGCCAACGCGGGCCCTGACCAGCGATTGGACGCCACGGCGGCTACCACCGCCAGCAGGACCCAACCGATCGCATCGTTGGCTGCCGCCGCCGCGATTGCGATGACGCCGAGCCGGCTGCGGGTCAGGCCAAACTCCATCAGAATGCGTCCCAGAATGGGCACGGCGGTGATCGACAGGGCGATGGCGATAAACAGGCTATAAGCCAGCGGGGATATTCCAGGCGCCAGATGCGGGGCGGAAGCCAGACCATACGCCAGGCCCAGCATGAAGGGGAGCAGGATGCCGGCCAGGGTGATCAAACCCGCGGCGCGGCGATTGCGGCGCTCGCCCAACTGGGAGAAATCAAACTCCATGCCGACCTGGAACATCAGCAGAATCAAGCCGATCTGGCTCATGATGGTCAGTGGCATGGCATCCACGGAACGGAATACCGCGTGGAAGGCGTCCGGGGCTAGGGCGCCGAATAACGAGGGTCCCAGCAACAGACCGGCAATGATTTCTCCCACCCCTCGGGGTTGTCCGGCACGCTGGGCCAGGAAACCGGCGACCCTCGCCGCCAGGATGATCACCATCAATTGCAGCAGGGTAAACCGCAGGAGTGTCTCAACCGGATGGAGTTGACCAATGGGCAGGGTAGGGGGCATGCCTGACGTGAACCTCGTTGACGATGATGTGCGCTTGGTTACTGGACGAAAGCCGTAATTCCCTCGGGTTGGCTATCGTATCCCGCCTGGGTTCCTGTTGGGAGCCCATCCTTGCGGTCCTGGATGGTTGACGCCGGGCGGGGAGTGCCTGAAACTCGACAATCCCATGGGACCCGTCGCTCAATCCGGATTATGACCGAAGCGTCGCATCCCGCCCCGACCTAACAACACCAAAGGAACGAACCACATGAGCATGAAAGCCAGCATCATCCGTACCGCCATCCGTCTGACCCCGACTTCCCTGATTGTCTGGGCGGGCAATTTTGTCATGAAAGGCATTGGCAAAATGATGGCCTTCCATTTCGATCTCGATCAGCGCAAGGTCTACGTCTGCACCCTGCTGCAGGGTGAGCAGGAACCCATCGAGGTCTGGCTGGAGGATTTCGCCATCCTGCGGGACGGCGACCAATACTGCGTGATCCTGAAGCAGGCCCGCTCCAACAAAATCTGGTTGACCAACCTGCTGGCCAAGGTCACCGGGCGGGCGTGGAAGATTCCAGTCGTTCCACAATTGAAGCCGCACATGGGACTGGTCACGGAATTGTTGGGCGAGAAAAAGAGCTGATCGTCGCGAAGTCAGCCGGCGATAGTTGCCGCTGTTCCGCGATCATGACCGACAAGCCATCCCTGGCAGGCGAGCCCGCATGAAACCACATCTGATGACCACCGGTTTATTGCTGGCCGCCTGTCTCCTGTACTGGCTGGGGTTTACTTCTTCCTCGCTGATTCTGTTGATCGGCGGCGGACTTCTCGAATTGTGGTTCTGGTGGCGAGTGTTCGGTTAGCGGCACGCACTCCCAGCGTGCAATCGCTCCAACCCGCGCGATAGCGCCAACCCTCGGAGGCTTGGCGCTGGCTGAACACCGTCCTCGTCTCTGGACTCCTGCATCCCTGCTGGAACGACGAGATTTCCACCGGCGCGTCTCGGCATGGCGGGCTCCACCGTACATGCAAACCCAAACACAGCCGAAGCCTCTGCCCGCGCGGCGCACGGATGATGATTGAGGATCAACATCAGGCGATTCTCCTGGCAAAATAATGTGACCTTCATCACCGCCGAGGAGAGCATCCGCCGTGGTTTGGGACATTTCCCCCATCGCTTTCACCCTCAATCTGGGTTCCTTTAATCTTCCCGTTCGCTGGTACGGGCTGTTTTTCGCCTCCACCTTTGCTTACGGCATCCTGATCTTCCGCTACATGTACCGGCGCGAGGGCCGCCCCGTGGACGAGGTCTACGATCTGGTCCTGTGGGTCATGGGCGCCACGATCGTCGGGGCCCGGTTGGGGCATGTAGTGCTCTACGACCCGCGCTACTACCTGAGCCACCCCTGGGAAATTTTCATGGTGTGGAAGGGCGGACTGGCCAGCCACGGCGCGCTCGTGGGTATTTTGGCGGGGGTATGGCTGTACTCGCGGCGGGCGACCAACCAATCCTTTCTCTGGGTCTGCGACCGTGTCGGTATGTCGGTGCCGTTCTCCGGCTGCCTTATCCGTATCGGCAACTTCTTCAACTCGGAAATTCTGGGTCGTCCCACCGACCTGCCCTGGGCCGTCACCTTTGCCCGGGTCGACCTGCTACCTCGCCATCCGGTGCAGCTTTACGAGGCCTTCTCCTACCTGCTGATCTTTCTGTACCAGTTCCGCTATTACCTCAAACAGGGCCATGCCGGGCCCGAGGGTTATCTGTTCGGCCGATTCCTGGTGCTGGTGTTCGGCGCGCGTTTCGTCATGGAATTCTTCAAGGAAGGCCAGGCGGCTTTCGAGATCGGCTGGGCCGTCGGCATGGGGCAATGGCTGAGTCCGCCGGCGGTGCTGGTGGGGTTTTATTTCATACTCAGGGCGCAACGCCGGGGGGTATAGCTTGTTGGGGATGGCCGGTGCAACACGCTGTTGCCACAGCCCCGATAGCCCGATTCAACACATGAACGCCTGGGAGGCCACCTCGTCGGGGACTTCGTCCGCCCACACTTCGAAGTGTTCGAGCCTATGTTTCCCGAAGGTCGTGGTCAAGGCGACATCGGCGGCATCCCGGCCCCGGGCCATCAGGATACGGCCCACTCGGGGCTGATTATTGCGGGCGTCGAAGGTATGCCATGCGCCGCTCAGATACACCTCGAACCAGGCGCTGAAATCCATGGGCGGCGCGAGCGGGACCTGTATATCGCCGAGATAGCCCGTGGCATAACGGGCGGGAATCCCCATGCATCGGCAGAAGGTAATGGCGAGATGGGTATAGTCCCGACAGACTCCACGTTGGTCCAGAAACGTATCATGGGCCGTGCGATCACACCGGGCGGATTCATGTTCGAAGGTAATATGGTTATGCACCCAGTCACATATCGCCTGGACCCGCATCCAGCCCGTCGGCCCCTGGCCGAATAGATCCCAGGCCGCCTCCGAGAGTTTTTCGATTTCACAATAGCGGCTCCCCAACAGATACAGCAGGGTATCGGGCGGCAGTTCGTGGATCGTGTGCTGACGGGCCTCCGGCGTCAGGATATCCGGCAAACCGCTATCGATCATAATGCCATCGTTGAGAAAATGCAGAATACCCCCCTGGAAGAAGGTGCGGGCACAACGATTGCCGTAGACATCGATAAAATCCTCGATGACAGTCGCGGGCTCGCTGCGCAAGCGTTCGGGAATCAGCAGCGAAGCCGACCGGCTGGGATGCGTATACAGCATCAAGATCATTTCGGTGGGATGGGTAAAGGAATAGGCGATATCGAAACCAAATCTGATATACATGATGGCCCGTTTTGATCCAGTGGTGATGTTCGAGGCTGCCTATATGAGCCCTCTGCTGTATGGTTTCTCATGCGGGAGAACGCAACCGCTCACCCCGGTACTCCCGCACCCGGAAAGGTAGGGAGAAGAGGGTTGCATGAGTCGACAACCCATTGATTCAACAGTCTTGAGCCTGGCTGGATGGGGATGATAAATCCAGGTTATTTTCCTTCTCCGCCAGCCATGGAGGCTCCCAGACATTATGAGCCAAATCGTCGATGGCGTTTCGTAATGGACTGTTTTTTTGCCCAAGCGGGGAAATATTGTCCGAATCCTCCCATACCCCGCAAATACTGTTAGGCTTCCAAGTACCGCGAGCGCGTCTGAGTGCTCGTTCAACCCGAGTCATACGCCAAACCGATCCGGTTTTGGCATCTCGAAGCGAACTTTCCGCGGGAACCAGGAGAGGACAATGACCTACTGTGTGGGCCTGATGCTGGATGAAGGCATGGTGTTTGCGTCGGATTCCCGCACCAATGCCGGGCTGGACAATATCGCAAGCTTTTGCAAGATGACGGTGCTGGATCGTACCGGCGATCGGGTGCTGGTTCTGTTGAGTTCCGGCAATCTCGCGGGCACCCAGGCCGTCATCAGCATTTTGCGGCAACGCGGAGACTCCGGCGACGACAATCTCACCATCTGGACGGCGAAAACCCTGTTTGACGTCGCCAGCCTGGTGGCCGACGCCATGCGCGACGTCGACCGGCGCGATGGGCCGTATCTGAACGCGAGTGGGGGGTTCAACGCCTCGTTCATCCTCGGCGGGCAGATTCGCGGCGAACCCATGCGGCTGTTCCGGATTTATTCGGAAGGCAATTTCATCGAAGCGGCGCTGAACACGACGCCCTATTTTCAGACCGGCGAAGCGAAATACGGCAAACCGATCATCGATCGGGTGATGACCCCGCACACCACCCTGGCGGATGCGGCCAAGTGCGTGCTGGTGTCCTTTGATTCCACCATGCGCAGCAATTTATCCGTCGGCATGCCCATCGACATGGTCTGCTACCAACGGGATACGCTGGAAATCCGGATGCGACGCCGTTTCGATGGCGATGACCCGTACTTCACCAGCCTGAGCAGCCAATGGAGCGCCGGCGTGCGCGAGGTCTTCAGCCGGCTGCCGGAACTCCACTGGTAACGTTGAGCGTCCTTGGCGTTCTCCCACAGGATCGGGCCAGCCCATGGCCGATGACCTCCTGATCACCTGCGAGCATGGCGGCAATGAGATTCCGGAGCCGTATCGGCCCCTGTTTGACAGCGCCGAGTACCTAACCTGGCTGGACAGCCACCGGGGCTACGACGCCGGCGCGCTGACGGTGGCCGGCGAAATCGCCGCGCGGTTCGAGGCCCCGTTGATCGCCGCCACCACCAGCCGCCTGCTCGTCGATCTGAATCGTTCGCTGGGCCATCCGCGCCTTTTTTCCGCCACCACGCGCGCCGCCCCGGCCGAAGTGCGGCAGCGCATCATCGAAGTCCACTATCGGCCCTACCGGACCCAGGTATATGAACGGATCAGAGCCATCGTCGAAGAAGGGCGGCGGGTGATTCATCTCTCCTGTCACAGCTTCACCCCGGAACTGGACGGCATCACACGCACCGCGGACATCGGCCTGCTTTACGACCCCGCGAGGCCCGATGAAGCGGCGTTTTGCGGACGCTGGAAGGAAGCCCTGCGCCAGCGCGCGCCGGCGCTCAAGGTGCGGCGCAATTACCCCTATGCCGGAAAAAACGATGGTCATACCACGGAACTGCGGCGGCGCTTCCCGCCTCGGGCCTATCTCGGCATCGAGTTGGAGATCAATCAGCGTCACCTGGCCGAGGGCGACCGGCACTGGGCGGTTCTCCGTGAGCACATCATCGAATCGCTGGAGATGATCCTGCGTTCACTCGGCGGCGCCGATTCTAGCCCCTGAAAGCCCGCGCGGAGGAAGGTGCCGGGGAGTGGGGCGCATCGTTCGCGATAGCCGCTTCATCTCGGTAACGCCCGACGCTGCGGAGATACGTCTTGCCAGCGGGAGGGAAGCCGTAACCGCTCGACGACGGTATACGCCGGTCGGGATGTGTGCCTCAGCCACTCGAAGTTGGCGATATGGATAAATGAGCAGGTAGAGAGACATCACATTCGACTCCGCTCATGGCCAGAATGCCCACTCTTGGGAGAGGGCTGAGGTCACTGCCATTCAATGAGCCGTTCGCTGAGCGGAGTCGAAGCGAACTGACCACCCACTGGGGTTCCCTTGGCTTCGACTCCGCTCAGCCAACGGAACCCGACGCCTCGCAGTTCCAGCCTTACCTTCATGGCCGTGAGAGCTGGGGTGGGGGGATTCACAATGAAGTTTTCTGACCTGCGTTATCCATAATAACCACCCTTGGCGCGGTGACTTCCATGCCAGGCTTGCACCCTGCCAGTTCGTATCAGGCCGGCGCTCGTCGCCGCTATGCGGATGGTTTTCGCATCAGGTGAGCCCATGTCGACATCGATGTCTCTTTCCGGTTATTACCATTGGTTCCATCGCGAGTGGATGAGGGCGGGTCTCGTCGTCGCGGTCTTTCTGCTGGTTTATCTCACGGTTCTGGTGGCGCCCGGCAATCGGGTCCTGTATGCCATGCTCCTGTGCGCGCCCTTGTACATGCTGCACGAGAGCGAGGAATACCTGTTTCCCGGCGGCTTCGTGGAATTCGCCAACCGTGACCTGTACCAGCAGGACCCGGACAAGGGAATGCTGGACGAGAATCTCGTGTACTGGATCAACATGGGATACATCTGGCTGCCCCTGCCGATCTGCGGGCTGCTCGCCGTTCATGATCTGCGCCTGGCCGCGTGGATGCCCTATTTTCTGATCTTCCAGGCGGTGGTCCATGTGGGTTTGTCCGTCGCCGCCCGCCGCTGGTACAACCCCGGTCTGGCCACCGCCTGTTTCCTCCATGTCCCCTTCGCGGTCTGGTCCATCAAACTGCTGCGAGAGGCCGGAGCGATCGACAACCCCTATTTCAACAGCCATCTCGGGATTGGCTTTCTCTTCATCCTCGGCTTGCCCGTCCTCGGCTATTTCGGGATCAGGCGTTACCGCCAGCGGATGGCGCAGGTTGACCCGGGTTAGACCGCCGTCAACACCGTGGTTGTTTTCAACGAGAAATCCGATGGGGGTAGCTTACCGGTTAGGCAGTTGTCGTGCTGTCCAGTGTCTGAAAACCTGGGGGGAAGCGATTTGACGAGTCATTTGCTCTTCCGCTTCCAAAGCTCCTCGCAGGGCGTTGGATGGTCCCTGATGTCGGACACTTTTTCCGCGCCGAACCCCCATTTCCCCCGCGCCGCGTAGTCCATGAGCTGAAGCCGCCGGTTTCTTCGCGGCCATGATCCATGCTCGCCTTGGCCATCCGGCTGGAGATAATCCCTGATCAGGTCGGCGACCCACGCCGTTTCGGTGGACGTGTGTTCATCCCGCCGTAGCGCCAGGTCATGTTCCGCTTCCCCGGCAGGTTCGAAATAACAGGCGGTGTCAAAAAGCTGAACCGTTTTCGCCAGGAGTTCATCGAGGTAGCCGTCCTCCGTGAGGAGGGTAAGCACCTCGTCGATGTAGGAATGGGGCGGCGTGACGTGCTGGAAGACGATTCGTGCGCACCTGAAATCCGCCACGGTCGGCGCGACCGTTTTGCCATGCCCGTCGACGACATTGAACTTGGCCTGATTCATCAGCGTGGAGTAGGGAGAAGTCGAAACCAGCACGCCGCGGATGCGGAAGTTCCAGGTTTTACCCTGATACTCGACCTGTTGGCCGTCGGCGGACAACTGACGCTCGATCACATGCGGCATGTACAGCGTCGAGACGATCTTGTAATCCGACCACCCAGCCCCCGCGCCGACGGTGAGACCCTTGGGGTCCACGAAGCCGAAAGTCTGGGTCCGCGTTTCCGGGTCGATGATCCAGACGATGAAGTCCGGATAGAACCAGTCCGAGTCATCCACCCTGATCCGAAACGAATCCGGCTGTTTCTCGATATTCCGCTTCAGCCACAGATCGCGATGACCCCACTTCAAGGGCGTCTTGCCGCTTTTGGGATGATCCCCGGCGGGATACAGGCGGCGAATCAAATCCCGTACAAAGGCTTCCTCATGTTCATCGAGCTTGCCGGGGCCTACGATTACCGCATCTTGTCGGGGTGTCAGGAGCAAGGGCTGATAGACACTGCCGGGCGCCATGACCTCGATCATGCCCTGGGGATCGACGATCAAGGGCAGGTTATCGATATCGGGACAGTCGGGTTGGGCGCCAAACAGACCGGGTTGCCGGGGTTGCGACTTGCTCTTATCCGCCATGGGGAAATTCCTTGAAGTATCCATCGGGAGTGTAGCTCTCGCTTGCCGGAATCAAGTCATAGCGGCTGTTCCGGCTTTCCTGCTTGCGATAGGCGCTTTCGAACAAGCGGCGCACCACGGTAGCGGCCAGACGGTTCAATCGTTGAATACCGGCCATGTCCCGAACGTCCAGCAGACCCTCAAGACCCAGGATTTGATAGCGGTCGCTGGCCAGCGCTGCAGCAATGGCCTCCGGGTCGAAGCGGAAATTCCACCAGCGCCGCGTGCGCTTCCAGGCCACCAGATCCCGGTACAGCCAGTCGCGATCCAGCAAGCCGAGCCTTGCCTTGAAGGCAGTAGTCAGTTCACCGCCCACAATGCCGCGCTCGGAGGTCGTTTGCCCAAGCTCCAGTCTGCCCTGGGCGATGCTGGCCGTCAGGGAAAGCCGGATCGGGTTGATGCCACCCAGCCAGTCCGAACCCAGAACCGCGACCTGAAAATCCCGGGGCTCCGGGGCGATGGCCCGGATCGACCGCAACTCGGGCGGCGTGTGGTGATGGACATCGCACGTCTGGCGGGTGGGTTCCATCACGCCGTTATCCATCAGACCTTGCAGAAAGGTATCGAGATAACCGGACTGCAAGCCGTACACGTAGGCGGTTTGCAACGGTTCCAGCACGGCGGGCGGGCGTTCCAGACGCTTGCCATCGCCCGCCACGCCGGCAAAGCGCACCACGCGGCCGAACATCTGGATGATCAGCGAACCCTCGCCCTGGCCGAGACGGAGCAGGGTCAAGCTGGACGCGCGGTAGTTGTCCCAGCCCTCGGCGAAGCGGCGGGAGCCGATCAGGATGTTGAGCGAACTGCCCGGCGTGTCCAGTTGACCGAACAGGGAGGCCACCAGCGCATCTTCCTCCACGGCCAGCCCGGCCGCTTCCAGCGATTTTTTCAGACCCGGAGCGTCGCCGACATTGACCACCCCGTAATAGTGACAGGCATCGCCGCGGACCACGCCCAGACCTAGTTCGCCGCTGACCGACTTGATGAGCCGCAGCACCGGCTTGTCGCCGACCCGCCAGCCGCAGCAATCCGCCAGGATACGTTCGGCGAGCGCTTCCAAATCCCACCCCGTGATGGCCTGCCGCACCTCCGCCGGCAGCCAGTCCGCGCCGCTCGTGGCCGTGCCCAGCAACGCCGTCAGGTTCTCCCGCAAGCGCGCCGGGCGTGCGAGGATGCCGGACAGGTAGGCCAGCACGACGACGACATCCGAGGTTTGCGCCTGATCCCCCTGCGTCTTGCCGCCGATCACCGACAAACCCAGCAACACCCACAGCGGCGCCGCTACCCCTAGCCCCTGGTCCGTGATCGCCTGCCGCCCTTCCGTGGAACGGTAACACGCCATCTGATGCCAATAGGCCAGCAGGGCGGCCGTCAGGGCATGCCGTTGGGCCGTCTCGCCGGCTTCACCCTGGGCCTGCAGGCGCAGATGCCAGAAATCCTTGCCATAACGATCCCGATGGAAGCGGTCATAGGCATAATCGAAGACGATGGATTTCGCGTAGCGCCCGAACGAATGCTCGCCCTCGGCCACCTGGCCGAAGGTCGCCGAGAACTCGATCAACAGCCCCCGATGCCGGGGGTCGGGCACATCGATGCCGGCCAGGTTGCCTTGCAGCGCCTTCCAGACGCTGGCCTCGGCTTTCTGTCCCTTGTGCCCCTCGTCCACGAAGACCAGATTCCGCCCCTCGGCGAACACCGAAGTGGGCACGGTGACGCCATCGCCCTTTTTCTCGCTGGCCAGCTTGTTGATATCGAGCACGATCACGGTATCGGCCGGCAGCCGACCCAGCGCGGAAGCCTCCCCATCCATCGGATAGGCAAACACATCCCAGACCGCCAGGGCGCGCAGCTTTTCGGCATGTTGCCGGGTCAGCGACTCGGACGGGGTCACCACGATGATCCGATCCCAGCCCTGGCGTGACTCCGCCAAGGCCAGGCAGACGTGCAGCACATGAGTCTTGCCGGCGGCGGTGGCCATCCAGAAGGCGGCCAGTTGCAAATCGGCCTCGGTGAAAAGCGTGATGCCCTCTTCCTCCCGGGGTCGGTGCGCCGCCAGATGGGCATTCAGCCGCTCGATGAACGCCGCCGGGTCATCCCGGCGGGTCAGGTACCAATACGCGAACAGGATCAGCGCCAGATACTGAGCGTAGCGCGGGGTGAAGGCCACCTGATCGCAAGCCGCCCGCACCGCCATGTCCAGTTCCGTCAGGCGGTCGGTACTTCCCGCGCCCACGGAACTCATGGCTTCCAGATACTTGCCTTCATGCAGGCCGGCCGCCGCGCCCAGGTTCTCTTCCACGCCGCGCAATTGCGCCATGACGGCCGGCAGGGTAATCCCCAGCTCGGCGGCCAGCGCGTCGCGCAGAACCAGCGCGGCTTTCAGGCGGGCATGACCGGAGCGCTTCATGCCGGGGCCGCATCGCTCGGCAGCGACAGCTCGTAGAGGGTTTCCGGGGCGATATCGATATCGCCCGGCCAGACCACCGTGCCGTGCTCGGCCCGCGCGCAGGCAAAGAAGCCCGGATTTTCCAGACGGCGGTAGACCGGGTAATGCAGATACGGCTTCATGTCGAAGCAGCGGCGCTCGCCGTTCGCAAACTCCAGGTGCAACAGAAAACCGGGGCGGGTTTCGACGTCGATGACAGTCCACAACATGGCCGACTCCCTCGTTTCAACGCAAGGGATCGATCGGAAAGATCGGCTCGCCTTTGATTGCCAAGGCCCAATCGGCCATCAGTTCTTCCTCGTGGATGGCAATCCAGGCCTGAACCAGCCGGAGCTTCTTGGCGGGTAGAGCGCCTTCCAGCAACTCCCCGTCGGGAATGGAAATCACCGAAACCGCCCCCTGATATTCAACCTGCAGGTGCGGCAAGGCATGTTGCCGGGTATCCATGAAGTACATCCGCACGATGATGCCGAAAAACATGCTGATGGTGGGCATTTCAGTACCTCTCGAATTGACGGGCGAATACCGTTTCGATGGCCTCGAACCGGTCGCAGCCCTCGAAACCCAGGCGGGCGGGGTCATTGGTATATACCTCGTCCGCCGGATGCTCGGCCAGTTTGGATTGCACCCAATCCGCCGAACCCGGCAGGTGACAATCGCGAAAAAAGACGGCGATGGAGCGCCCGCGCCGGTGCTGGCCCAGCAGCACGACACCATGATCCTCCCGGTAGAGGCGGTCGACCTTCATGCCCAGGAGATAGGGCAGGCTTTCCACCAGGTCGACCGGCTGGGCTTGGGCCTCGCCACCGCCCGCCGCCCGTTGCAGTTGGTAACCGAACGGCGAGGAAAAACGGTCTATCCCGCAATACAGGGCGCGGGTGCTGGCGTCGAGACGGTAGCGCAGCGCAAATGCCGCATCCTCGAAAGGCAATTCTCCCGAGGTTTTCTCGAATACCTGATCGTCCAGGCTTGCCAGGGTGTCGTCGTATTGTTCGAGGGTTTGTACGCGCACGAAGGCGCCCGTGCCGCTTGAAGCGTTTGGTCTCCCCTTGAGCCACTCCGTTGAAAAGGCCGCCTTTTTGATGCGGGGCAAAACCAAACTAGCAAAGTAATGACCCGACTCGACACCCAGCCAACGAAGCCCCAAGGCTATCTTTTGATTGAGCCGCATGATGGCATGGGCCGTGGTGCCACTACCCAGAAAATAATCCGCCACGTGATCGCCTTTACCGGCTGCGTAGGGAATCAATTCCTGGAGAAGCAGGGAGGCTTTGGGGTTTTTGAATTTCTGTGCCTCACCGAAAAGATTCGCCAAGTCATTGGCGCCGGAACGCCCATCGATTTCAACCACGCTTGGAAGTTTCGCCTCGTATTCGCTGGCGTACACTTTGAGTTCAATCAACTTGGATTCATCCTTCCCGAAGATGACCCGTCCATCGGCGAGTAACTTCTTGAAGGTTTCTTCCGGAAACCGATAGCCCATCAGCGGCTGCTTGCAGGGCTTGTGTGTCTTCGGGTGGATGATGTCATAACGATACCCCTCCTTACCGGGGTTGTGGACACTTTGGCTACCAGTAAAAACACCATCGCCATCAATGTATTTATATCTATCGAGAGGCCCGAGGAAAGCCTTATTTTGACTGAACCACTCTTGGTATTTAGTTCTCAACATTTGACAGTCGCCATGCTTTTCCAGCAATTCACGGCCAATCTTGACGAGCAGATCCTTCGCGTCCGAATAAGGGCTTTTCCATTCCGATTCCAGCATCGCGCGGTTCTTGGCGAAGGTCTCGACATATTCGTGTTCAACCGCGACATTGGTGGGATTATTATCGGTGACATTCTTCCAAACGATGGTGCCCAAGGCGTTGCCTTGGGCAAAGGTGGATTCCAGAAGATTGCGCAGATTTGGGTACTCGTTCTGATCGATGCTGCAAAAGAAAGCGCTATCCGCCTGCATTAGTTCGGCGCCAAGGCTCAATCTGTCTTCCATCATGGCCAACCAAGAGGCGGATTGATAGGAGTCTTTATAGGGAAACCCATCGCCCCCCGTATTGTAGGGCGGGTCGATATAGACGCATTTGACGGTTTCCCGATACCGATCGCGCAAGGTATTGAGCGCTTGCCAGTTATCCGATTGAATGGCCACGCCATCCAGCGCCTCATCCAGGCCGACGGTGGCTGTCACGGCTTCCAGCAGCGACCATTTGAAATCCTCGTCGAAATGACGGGTATCCACGGGAAGCGGCAAGTAACGCTCGCTGGCATCCGTCATCAGATCGCCCTCGGTCCGCTGGCGGCAGGCGTCGGCGCTGACGTAGTCGCCCAGACCCAGGTCAAGCCACTCCGGCCGTTGCCGGGCGACGATGGCGTCGATGTGTTGGGCCAGCCATTCGGGGCAATGGCGCTGCAGGCGGTCGAGGGTGATGACGTAGCGGGTCTCGAAAACCAGCTTCTTCTTTTCCCACAGGGTTTTCTGAAAGTCCTCCAGCGCGGCCAGGAAGTCGATGATCCGCCCGCCCACCTCCCGGACGATCCTGGCCACCCGCATGGCGCGCCGGGGCAGGTCGGAGGGCCGGTCCGCGCCGGCCAGCAGTTGATCGATGTCCAGCACCTCGGTCTTGAGAAAGATGTCCAGGTCGTCGGTCAGCGCCTCCTTCAACCGCTTGTGGATGAAGAAATCGCTCTGGTTGCGGGCGATGAACCGGTTCAGCCAGCGGCGGATGTCCGCCGCGTGCTCGGCGGTTCCGCCCGCGCCGGCCGCCTGGATGGCCGTGACGATCTCATCCTTCTGCTTCTCGGTCTGCGCGTTCTTGAGGTATTTGAGACGAACCTGGATGTCCGGCTCACCCGAGGTCACGCCGTCTAGTTCGTAGTGCGCCTTGTCGTTGGGCTTCAGCGCGGCGCGGGTCGCTTGCAGGCTCTCGGGCTCCACGGTGAAAATCACCCGCCGCCCGTTGGCCAGACGGACGGGAAAGTCGGTGAAGATGTCCCCCGACTTGATGTAGTACATGTCCTCCGTGGCCCAGTGAAACTCGGTGTCCTCGCCGGTGGAGGGGATGTAGCGCGCCCCGCCCTTGCCATAACGCCGCTCGACGATGAAATCGCCCTCCTGATAGTGGCGGGAGAAGAACTGATACAGCCGGTTCAGCACCTCGGCCCGATCCTGCTGGACGGTCAGTTGGCCGCGCAGGGCGTCCCGGCGGTCGCGGTACTCCACGACCAACGGTTTCATGGCGGGGAACGCCTCGGCCTGGGTTAGCAACTCGTCCTTCCGCGCCTCGGTCATGCCCGGCTTGAGGCCCAGCTCGTCCGCCAGCGCCTTGAGCCGATACTGATCCTCGGCTTGAGCCTCATGGCCAGTGACCGTGAATTGCTCATCCAGCCGTTCGGATAGACGCCCACCCTGGAGCAATTTCCCCTCCCTGGTGGCGACCACTTCGCCCAGAAAAGCCCGCACCTCCCGGTTCTGCCGGCGGATGATGCGATAGATGCCGAAATCGAGGGCCTGGGCTTCATCCATCTGGAAAAGCTCGGTCATCAGCTCGACAAAGCGGGTTTCGGCGGGAGATGGGTATGTATTCGTCATTTGGATGGCGGCTGCCGGTCTGGCCCTGGTTGGCTCAAGGTCATGGGAATATCTTTCTCTAAAAACACGGGATAATTTGCCGGCGCGGGTCGGGTGGTGGGCCGCATCAGGCAAGTGTCTGGATTCAAAATGGTTTCTCGAAAATCCGTATTGACGGGTGATGGATTATAGTATCCCAATGTGGATGACTGAAGGGTTAGGCACAGGAATCGTAAAGGTTGAATCCGCGCTAGTCTTACGCGACTGCCACCTTGGCCGACATCCACGAAACCTGACAGGCCAGAATGGAATAAACCTTTTGGCTTGGCGGAAATCGCCGACTGGTAAAGTTTATTATATCGTCCACGCTGGATTTTGATTCCAGAGGGTAGCTCGCCTGAAGGTAAACGTTCACCCCCCTAGCGGTAGGGGCAAGAGGTCCAATCCCTGGCGTCGGCGGGCGATGGCGGTTCGCAGGTATTCCCAAGGGGAATGGCCGCGTCGGCGGCAGGTGTCGATGACA
>Ga0172373_10005240_pt1 | contig 17870 bp, 20 predicted proteins | sample Lak10m_2_FD_114546 | JGI IMG/M metagenome (GOLD analysis project Ga0172373, IMG submission 114546) | Freshwater microbial communities from Kabuno Bay, South-Kivu, Congo - kab_092012_10m | ecosystem: Environmental > Aquatic > Freshwater > Lake | place: Democratic Republic of the Congo...
ACTTTCTGTAACAGTGACAGTAAACAGCAACTTCTTTTTATTTCTTCTTGCGACTAACTCAACTGTGTAACAAAGCAACTCGCACAAATATTTATGCCTAGAGATTCGAAGAAAAGATTTTTCCGGGGATTTTGTGGCGTTTTTACGACATCAATTTAACCAAAATGAAGATCTGAGGCCTTTTTTCGGTTGTCCAAGAGGGTTTTCTGACATTAACTTTATGTGTGCCCATTAACCAAATAGGAGAAAATAAATGAGCACATTAAATACTTTGAAGCTAGTCACAGCAGTTAAACCACAACACATGCCAGATGTAGTGAAACGTCGTTACAAGCTCGGCAATAAGTTATGGGAACAGATTCAATTAGCACGTGCGCAGTTCTTAAACGAACCTTTCAACATTACCAAGATGAAGACTGCTAAAAATGTTGACACTGGCACTAGCGAAACCATTGCTGTGAACAAGCGAATTCGCCCATGGTGGTTTAACAGTGATAGTGGTTCGCTATGCGTAACAATCAAATACGGCACCAAAGTAATTGAGCTTGCTAAGGGCAAACCCAGCATTGAAGTCGCAGACAAAGATCAACTGATAAGTACATTAGAGCTGGTGAAGAAAGCCGTAGAAGCTGGCGAACTAGATCAACAGATTGATCAAGCCAGTGGTGCTCTTCGTAGCAACTTTAAGAAATAAGGGGATAAACATGTTAAATACATATGAATGCTGGGTGAAAGTGCCCATTAGTAGCACTAGCACACAGTCAACCAAAGTAAGAGTGCAGGCGATGAATGCACTGGCAGCCCGCGGTCAGTTAAATGCTATGTACGGCATTAAAAACGTCATTAGTCTGCCAACACAGATTAGAAATTAACTTGGCACTAGCGCATGGTAAATAAAAGAGTACTTAAGGAATCTTTACCATGCGCTATTACGAATTTGCAGAAACAACCATCAACCCTATCAAGCCACTAACGCCAGATCAGGCGAAGATCCAAGGCATGAAGAATCAAGTTAAGAACACACAGAAGGCCATTAAGGCTGAGAAGGCACGCCAGAAGATCAAAGCTGGGCAACAACAGTTAGCAAAATCATTTCAAAGCCTATCAAATTAAGGCTTGTGCTACCAACGCATCGGCTAATTTTTGCTGTTGCTGACTTGCTTGTTGAATGCAGGTTTTAAGCTTGTCGCAAAGCGACATCAGTTCATCGACTTTAGCGACGATGCGGTGTTGTTCGGCGAGTGGTGGAATAGGTAATGTAAAGGTTCTGACTTGATTTACATTTAAATTACCCTGCGAAACTCCCGCGCCATACACATGCTCAATAGATTTTTTTGTACCTTCTGGAGAGTTTAACCAGTGAAGTAAGTAATATGAGTTTAAATGATTATGAAATGGTTTGATAAGTGTCAAACTTACATAAAATGCAAATTCAATTTCCACATTAATTACTGCCGCTTCGCCGATGCCAGCTCCTACCCTTGTTAAAAGTATGTCGCCTTTTTCTGGATTAGCATTTTGAGTTATTTTTCGATAAGTCTCTTCATCAACAAATTTATGGTCAGCTGGCAAAAATTTATATGGCTTTACATTTTTTGCCGATAAAAAAATCCGACCTTTTTCTTTATATTCAGGGGTGCTTGCCATGCCGCAGGTTATTACCTTTGTAATATCTTGCAATTGAACTCTTACCCACCCTTTTGGCAATTCAAACAGCTTTTCATCGTCCTTAATCGGTGCAAGAATTTTTTCTTTTTTGAGTTTCCCTTCAGCAATCAGCTTAGCTTTTTCTGTTTGGATGCGTTTTAGCAACTCGCTGGCTGGCTCATCGCTCGGATCTTGCGGGACGAGTTTGCCCATGACGGCAAGCTGAAGCAGGGTTTGTTTAAGCGCGTCTATGCTAGCTTCAGTGGTGAATAACGTATCAAAATGGGCGTAGATGCGTTGCCATTGGCTGTTAAAGTCTTGAGCATTTTGTACTTGAGTAAGCGTGCTTAATAGATGCTCTACCAACTTTTCATGGGCTTCTGTGGAATTGCTGTGTTGCTGTTCTAATTGGTCACAAAGCGCCATAAGCTCATCGACTTTAGCGACTATGCGGCGCTGCTCGCTAGAAGATGGGAGAGGGATTGGTATAGAAAGAAATTCATTTAAAGATATACCTCCAATAATACCCGTCATTTTTCGTTGAAATAATGAATAGAAAGCAACACTCTGATAAAGATGAAATATATAAAATGGTTCAATCCCAGCCCAAACCTCATTAGCGAACAATTTATTTCCAAAACAAATATCTTGGTTTGTTATACCGACTTTCTTACCAGCGCTACCTCCTTCAGCACAAATCAAAACAGCACCTTTGTGGGCAATTTTTAAAACCTTCTCATCAAACGGTATTAACACCCCATTTTCATACTCAAGCTCATCTCTTCCATACCCAACGTCTTTCGTTGCAATAAATGGATAGCCAGTTTTACGATTCGTATATTTTTCTAACTTTTCGTTTTCATTAATACTGTTACCGTTAAATATACGTCCTACTAGTCCAAGCCTTACCCACTCCCACCCCTTTGGTAATTCGAAAAGTTTTTCATCATCAGATATAGGTGCGAGCGGCTTCTCTTTTTTGAGTTCACCTTGTGCAATTAGCTTAGATTTTTCAGCCTGAATGCACTTCAGTAATTCGCTAGCGGTTTCATCATTAGGATCTTGGGGCACAAGTTTGCCTCGCACTGCTAAATCTAAAATCAAACTACGTAACTTTTGAATGCCATAGACTTTGCCCGCAGCTCCGCTAGCACGGCCACGACCTGATTTCTTTTCCATTTCTGCGGCTGTCCAAATATCTAGGTACTCGGTGAGCAGTTGTTGAACTTGGCTCATGGCTTAACCTTGATTTCTTAAGGCTTGGGCGAGGATATTCTTTAGCTCGCTACGCAATGCGCTAATCTCTTGTTGCATGGTTTGGTATTGGGCTAAAAGCTGTTCCGGATCGTGGCTTTCTTGCTCAGCCACGTGCGGATTTTTACAATCGAGGTTGTAATTACGCGCTTTAATTTCATCTAAACTCACTTTCCACGCTTGAGTAGTTTCTTGGCGGCTACTGAAGCCATCCTCCGCACTACCCCACCATGCGACGAGCGGCTCAAACTCTTCCACCTTAAGTGGTTTGGTTTTGTTATAGGCTTTTACGCCAGCTGGCAAGGTGTGCTCATAAAACCAAATATCCTTTGTTGGTGTGCCTTTAGTAAAGAACAATAGATTGGTTTTAATACTGGTGTAAGGCGCAAATACGCTGTTTGGTAGGCGAACCACGGTATGCAGATTACAGTCTTCGAGTAGCTTTTCTTTAATCCGGGTTTTAATACCCTCACCAAATAAAAAGCCATCCGGTAAAACTAGTGCTGCACGGCCACTCGATTTGAGCAGCTGCATAATCAGCACTAAAAATAGATCGGCTGTTTCACGCGTTCTAAAAGCAGCTGGGAAGTTGGTTTCAATGCCATCTTCTTCATTGCCACCAAAAGGTGGGTTGGTGACAATCACATCCACACGTTCTTGCGGTGTCCAGCTAATCAGCGGTCTAGATAAGGTGTTGTCGTGACGAATGTTACTCGGCACATCGATGCCGTGCAGAATCATGTTGGTGGTGCATAGCAAATGCGGCATTGGCTTTTTCTCAACACCGTGAATGCTATTTTGTAACACCGCTTCATCTTCCACCGTTTTTACATCTTGGCCACGAATATGTTCAATACTGCAGGTTAAAAAGCCGCCTGTACCACAGGCTGGGTCCATGACCTTTTCACCCAAACGTGGGTTAACCATGCGCACCATAAATTCAGTGACCGCTCTTGGTGTATAAAACTCACCTGCATTGCCTGCTGCTTGGAGATCACGCAAAAGCTGCTCATACATATCACCAAACATGTGGCGTTCTTGCGCTTTGTTGAAGTCGACGCCTTCTTGGATTTTGTTAATCACCTGACGAATGAGCTGGCCTGACTTCATGTAGTTGTAGGCATCTTCAAACACAGAGCGAATCACATACGCACGCTGGTCGCCACCTTTAGCTTCGAGTTTTTGCAGGGCAGGGAACATGTCGTTATCGAGAAAGGTTTTTAGTTCATCGCCCGTCATGCCCTCAGCATTAGCTGCCCAATTGCGCCAACGGTATTGCTCTGGCAATGGGGATTGATAGTTATCTTGCAATAACTCCCATTGAGTTTCACGGTCATCAAATATCTTGAGAAAGAGCATCCATACTAATTGGCTAAGGCGCTGTGCATCGCCATCGACACCTACGTCTTTACGCATGATGTCTTGAATGGTTTTAATGGTGCTTGAAATACTCATGATGTTTTTCTAAATGTAGGAGTTATGCGTAAAGCTCTTGTTCTAACTCGTGCAAGGCTTGAATGTAAGCGGGCTTGCCACCAAAGGCTTGCACTAATTCAACAGCTGAACCCATGTTGCTAAAGGGTGCCAAAGTGAGGATTTTGATATCTTCGATGTTTTCTATGCCTGTGTCTGCATATTTCTCTAATAAACTTTCGAGCACTTTGCGTGCTTGGTCGCCATACTTAGCAAAGTAGTTACGCTTTTTCACTTGCTCGGCACGTTCACGGCGCGTCAGTGGCGGTTGGTCAAAAGCTACATGGCAGATTAAATCAAATGCATCGAAATCTTTACCTTCTTCTTGAGCAAGTGCTTCAATCAATACACCATGTTGCTCAAGTTCTTGTAGGATCGCTGCTTTGCGGTCCGCTTTACTCCAGCGTTTTAAAAATTCATCAAGCGACGTGTAGTCTTTAAGCACCGCCTTACGGGTGTAGTCTTTGAGTGACTCGGTAATCAGCTTGCCTTCAGGGCCGTAATATTGAACGCGCTGGGAAACAACATAAACGGCAACATCGCCAATGACGTATTTCACACGGCCTTCACTTAACTCGTCGCCACCTCTAGTAATGACGGGCTTATCGCCGCCTTGCATTCTACCCGTTTCATCTTCATTATCTGGGGGCACAGGAGCTTCACCAATTTCAGGCTCGTAAATCATGACAGGTTCACCATCAAAATCTTTATCCGCAAAAAGCTCAGTAGCCTTTTTGAAGTCCATGATGGTAAACCAATATTTGTCGTAATCTTCGTTAATACGCGTACCACGGCCGATAATCTGTTTGAACTCGGTCATTGATTTGATGTGCTGATCTAGCACAACCAATTTGCAGGTTTGTGCATCTACCCCTGTGGTCATTAACTTAGACGTTGTTGCGATGACGGGATATCGCTCTTCAGGATTAATAAAGTTATCTAGCTCAGCTTTACCTTCCATTTCGTCGCCAGTAATTCGCATCACGTATTTGCGATTCTCTTTCACACGCTCTGGATTAAGGTTTACCAAGGCTTGACGCATACGCTCGGCATGGTCTATGTCATCACAAAACACTATTGTCTTAGCAAATGGATCTGTGGCTTTTAAGAACTCGGTGATTTTCTGCGCAACGAGTTCAGTGCGCTTTTCCAATACCAAGGTTCTATCCATATCGGACTGATTGAAAATACGGTCTTCGATAAGCTGACCTTTTTTATCGACTTGCCCCGCCTGTGGACGCCAGCCTTGTAAGTCCTTATCAATGTCGATACGCACAACTTTATATGGCGCTAGAAATCCATCTTCGATGCCTTGCTTTAGCGTGTAGCTGTAAACAGGGTCACCAAAATAATGAATGCTAGAAACTTCTTTAGTTTCTTTAGGTGTAGCCGTTAGGCCAATATGTGTTGCGGTATTAAAGTATGAAAGCACTTCACGCCAAGCAGAGTCTTCTGCAGCACTGCCACGGTGACACTCATCAATTACGATTAAATCGAAGAAGTCTGGGCTAAATTGCTTGTAGATGTTTTTATCTTCTTCATTACCTGTTACCGCCTGATAAAGCGAAAGATAAATCTCATAGCTTTTATCGATTTGGCGTTTGCTGATTTTGGTCATCGCTGCGCCAAAAGGCTTGAAGTCATTATTTTTGGTTTGATCGACTAAGATGTTGCGGTCAGCTAAAAACAAAATTCTCTTTTTAGTGCCTGATTTCCATAAACGCCAAATGATCTGGAATGCCGTGTAAGTTTTACCAACGCCTGTCGCCATGACTAACAAGATACGTTGCTGGCCTCTTGCAACAGCTTCGACCGTATTATTAATCGCATTTGCTTGGTAATACCTCGGAGCGCGCCCTGTGCCATCATCGTAATAAGGCATCTCAACCGTTTGGCGCGCCGTTTCTGTCTCGATGCCCTTCCATTGGCAATAGCGATGCCAAAGTTCTGCAGGAGATGGGAATCTATTAAGGGCAAGCTCTTGTTCTGTTTGTGCAGCCAGGCCAGTCCGATCATGCAACAAGAAACCATCACCATTTGAGCTGAATACAAAGGGAATGCCCAGAGTTTCAGCGTAATTAAGTGCCTGCTGCATGCCTGAGCCCACTCCATGACTATTATCTTTGGCTTCAATGACAGCAATTGGGATATTTGATTTGTAGTACAGAATGTAATCAGCGCGTTTTTGCTCACCACGACTATGTAACTTGCCCCGGACAATAATTCGCCCTTTAGTAAAGCTCACTTCCTCACGAATTTGAGTATGCAAATCCCACCCTGCATTTATCACAGCAGGCGTAATGAATTTAGTACAAATATCTCTCTCAGAGAGGTTTTTCTTATCAGCCATATTTAGTCAGTTGTACTGTTTCTTCATATCATTAAGTTCACTAGCAATTAATTCAATTAGCTTTGGGGGCGATACAACCTTAGCATGGCTTCCATGCTTCATTATATCCATAATCAACTCACGCTCATCGCTATAAGGAACCTTTAGCTCATACGTACCATCTTCTAAAATGCAACCATTCTGATTAGGATGCCATTTTTCAGAAACTACCCACCTTGCTCTTTCAGGACTAAATCTTATGGTTGCCCATTTGACGTCACTACCAGCAAATATTCCATAGCCAGAGCCTAATTCTATATCAAGTATTTTATCGTCAATTTCATTAGCTTCTCTCTCTTCTAGCTCACAGGCGTAAATTTTATCTACCGAAAAGCTTCTTAAAGCTTCCTTAAAATGACACCATGCATCGAGATACCAGTTGTCACGATAATAAATTAGTCGCTGGGGAGAAATTTCGCGTTTTGTATTTTCATCCTTACTGCGAGATTGATATTCAATAACAAGACGTTTTCTTTTCACTAGCGCCGAACCAATTTCTTGGAAGTGCTCAAGATTGAATTGTCTAGAACCCATTTTTTCAATTTTGACGCGTTTCTGGATTTCATCTAGAGAGCTATCACCATCTTCCAACATAGCTAGCAAACGTGACTGAAGAGGTTTGATGTGCTTACTTAACAACCCATCACTATCCAGATTACTCAACAAATGCTGCATTGTAAGTAACGCATATATTTCTTCTGCGCTAAACCATAAGCCTGGTAACGCGTAGTTTTCAGTACCAACTTCAAACCGGTATCCATTGCGTTCTTTGTCATAAACAATAGGTGCATTTAGCCTGTCTCTCATATAAGCCAAATCACGTTTTAGAGTCGCTGGAGAAACTTCAAGACGATCAAGCAAATCTTGGAATGACACGATTTTTCGATCATTAAGCAGCTGATCTATCCGATAGATGCGTTCGTTATTGCTCATGAATCCAATCTCAATAAGGCTAAATGGGATTATGCGAGTCTAATAGCTCATATATTGAGCTATTAATTTATTTAAGTGGCTCATTCTATGAGCTTCTCAGGTATTCATACTTTTGACAAGTATTCTTTATAAAGGAGATTTCACATGTTTTGGGAAAAAGCACATAAATTAATGAAAGTACTAACCGAGTTCGGTTTGTTTGTGCTGGTCTGGGTTATTGCAGGCTCTGTGGTGTTTGGTATTGGAACAATAGCTTGGGATTTCATCAAACCTAAGCATGATGAAGTCAAAGTTGAGGCTAAGATCTCTGATAAAACGGACGGTACATCTGAGATTACTCTAAAAATCGGCCAGATTGAGAGGTACGGGGAAGTATGGGTAGCTCGCATTCAAGAACCTAAAGACTCTTACAGAGTAGATTATCAAGCTTCAAGATCTATTGATCGCAATCTGCTTTTGACCCCAGATAACAGCAGTGATGCGCACATTCTTTTTGATAGCTATAAAAATAAAATTTCTCAATTTAGATCTTTACCAGCAGATAACAAACCAAAAGTTTTTGTGGTGACCTACATTAAGAACTTCAACGATAGCATTGATGACGATGACGCTAAATTATCTATGATGTTGGTTAGTAAGGAAGGTAACAAACAGAAGGTAATCATAGAAGATGCAGAACGTGTTCTTAAGAGTGAGATGACTGACGACTCAACACTCAACGTGGTCTATTTCAAAGAAGGTAAATTAATTAGTTCGATGTACTCAATACAAGGTTTCAAAACCATATCTTCACCAGCAATTTTTGATTTGAAGGATACTAGTCTCAAAAGCTCTCCATTACTTATGGGCAAGGAGTAAGTGATGAAAAGAACATTATTACTTTTGTTGATACTTTCAACATCATCTTTCGCTGAAGGTTATTATTACCCAGTGCCAGCTAATCCACCTGGCTTTGTCTATGCACTTCCTCCAGCTTATGTGGTACCACCTCAGCAGACATACATTCCGCCCCCAATATATGTCCAACCTATTCAGCGTGGTTATTACCTACCACCAGCAAACGGATGGGCTGATAGCAAAATTGTCCCATTGCCACCAAGAATTAACTTAGTACCAGAGAAATGAAAAATGAGAAGTTAATTCGTATGATCATAACTTCGGTGACAGGCAATATCGTCTATCAAAACGATTGTGATGCCATAGTAAACTCAGCGAACACATCTATGCTCGCAGGTTCTGGGGTTTGCGGAGCTATCCATAAAGCCGCAGGAAAAGAGCTGGAGATAAAAACTAAACATTTAGCTCCACTTAAGGTCTCTAATGCCGTTATAACGCCAGCATTTAAGTTGCCTATGAAATATATCATTCATGTGTGCACCCCTAAATTCCATACTGACACAAATCCCTATGACTCACTCGCTCAGTCACTTATAAACGTTTTCAAATTAGCAGAAGACAATAAAATCGAGCGAATTGCGATACCTGCAATCGGAACTGGCATTCATTGCTTCCCTATTGATGAGTCCATCAAGATCTATTATGGAATTGCTTCACTATTCACTAATTCAATATCTCTCCAAGAAATAAGGTTCGTATTTAAATCAGAATCAGAAGCAATCAAAATGTCTGAAAGAATCAAAATTGATAAGCAAGTGATTTAACTGGTAAAGAAAATTACAATTTTCTTTACCTAACGCCATTTTATTACCTAACCTTTTGTTTTTTAATATCTCTTCGCTAGTGCCTAATTAGGTTGTCCTTAGCTAAATAAGAAAATAAGCTGCATTTAATATTTTCTTTATCAAGGAGCACTAGAAATGGCACAAGCAAAAACACTTTCTCAAGCAGAGATAGATCAAGTCCTTCGTTACGTCAGTAAAAGTCGTTATGCGGTGCGTAATCGCTGTTTAATTTTGACCAGCTTTTGGTCTGGCATGCGTGTGGCAGAAATTGCCAATCTCAAGATGCGTGACGTTTTGAATGAAGATCGCACAATCAAAACAGAAATACGCTTGAGTGCTAGTCAAACTAAAGGCGATCAAGGGCGTGTAGTGTTCATTCCGCAGAAGCTGCGTGATGAATTCGCCAATTATCTAAAGACAAGGCAGCTATTTAATCCAGATGTCCCCTTTTTCCACTCCAGTAATCGACTTGGTTTTACGCCTAATACGCTGTGCCAGTGGTTCTTTTGGACGTATAAACGTGCAGGACTTAATAATGCCTCTAGCCACTCAGGCCGCAGGTCGTTCATTACGGCCTTAGCAACTAAGGGTGTTGGTGTGCGTGTGCTAGCTAGTTTGGCAGGTCATAAGAGTATTGCGGTGACCCAGAGGTATATTGATGTGAATGATGAAATGAAGAGAAATGCGGTTGAGTTAATCTAATTACTCCTTCTCCAGCATCTCATCAGGATTATATATACGCGGCTTCTTGCGAGCTTTTCTTAAAGCTGCTGAAGGAGACATATATTTGAGCCAGTTCTTATGCTGTTTCTTGAATGTTTGGATTTTTTCCCAATCAAGTTCAAAGTCATTAGACTGATCAGCAATTCTTTCATATTCAAAGTCTAGCGCTGTCTCGAGAGGCTCTTGTGATGGGAAGATACCTCTAGCCGCATTCTCGGCAATATATAAGGCGATCTTGAGGTTTTTACTTGCAAGCATTGTTAGATAGGCACGCACCTCAACATTGCTGGATTTTCTTTTGCTGTTAATCCTGATCTCTTTACGCCGCTCAGATGGATACTGTCCCCACCTAATCAATTTCCACAGGGGCTCTTTCTCCCAGTGCTTACCCATCCGCCAAGCACGTTCATGAACTAAGTCATGCCTGTGATCAAGTGAATTCATTCTAATCTTATTCACCTGAAATACGATCTTGTCTGGCGTTTGGCTATTAGCCTCTAGCTTATCTAAAAAAGCATCAAATTCCTTTTGTAATACTTCACGGCTTTTGTTGGGATCTACGCCCAGCCAGAACAGTTTCTTCTTATTGGTCGCGAAAGCATCCTTCCCCCCTTCTAGCCACCATTCATAAAACTCTTTCTGAAACACACTCCCAAGTAATCGGTAAGTGTTAAGCACCTGATCAAAGTCAGCAGGTAGATCTGCTTTGGCAATTTTCTCACCTAATCCAATCACTCTATGCGCAAGCCAATAGCTAGTACTTATCTGCAGATAAGAAAACATGAACTCATGCTTGTAGTTTGGAAGATCTAACGTATCCCCCAGTCCAGAAGTTGTTTTAGACGTATTTTTATCCATATTTTTATTATACCAAATGATATCGGTATTAATTGATATAAGTTACGGACCTCCAAAATAAGCCGATGATACGACCTCAGTTACACCGCTCTTTAACAATTTGCTTGTTCCGTTTCCAAAACGTCGGAAATCCCGATTTTTTGAATTTGTCGTTTTTTTAAAGGAGAACTTTTGTGAATACAACGACTACTGTTTTGGAAAAAGATTTGGATGCTGTAGAGCATCTTGCGTCAAAAATTGGTGATAACACCAAGAACGAAATTAAGACTGCTTTTGATTATCTGATCGCAGAACGTAAAAACTGGCAAGAAAATGAATACGCTCGCAGTACACAGCGTCTTTATGAAATCTTGCAGCAGTGCTACGCGATGTATCACGAGATGAAAGGCGTCAGCGCAGAGAAATTGGCAATGAAACGTGCCTTTAACTCTTACTGCACTGACATCGGTGTTAATTTTAATGACTCAACACACTTGATGACAAAGATTGTGCGTTGTGTCTTTGGTGATGATCGCCGCCGTGTATCTGCTTACGCATTAGCACTGCGTATTGCTGACGAACAGAAGACTTCTGTACTTGATATCCCGAAATACTTCACTGAAGCAGGTGGGTACGAAGAGGTTCGACGTAACAACACAAACAAAGCTAACAAAGCCGATAAAAAGGCTCAAGGCTTAAGTTTGATGAATACGCCTAGCCTAGGTTCTGTGACAAGCGATGCGCTTAACGCTGCTTTTGATGAAGGCAACTATGATGGGGCTGTCTTGCTTATGTCTACGCGTGAGCCTGATGGTAGTTTTCAAATTAAGTATGTGATTCAACAAGGCGGCATTGTGGCTTCTGCGCTCGCTCATCTTGTGACTTTAACTAAAGAGAAACAAGAGAAAGTGAATACAGAAAACAAAGCCGCGAATGATGAAAACATGCGTGATGAGGCAATTAAGCAGGTTGTAAACGCTTAATTATTTTTTAATGTTGTTTGAGGTGTAACTCGGAAATGGAACAAGCAAATTCTTTTTTTCTAAAAGGAGTTACAAAATGGGTCTCATTGTACCTACCCCAACGATGCCTGATGACTTTGTGCTGATGGCTGCTACAAAACATAAATTACACGCTGTTCTAAACGAAAATATTAATTTCCCAGCAAACGGTGTATCCGGTCTGCTGCTATACGGCATTTATGGCACTGGCAAAACAACGATGGCTAACTTACTACCTGGTTGGATTGAGACAGCAAAGACAACATCATTCTTAGCTAACAATCCTGTTGGGCAGTTAGTAGATAAAGCTAATCCCTACTATAGCTTTCAGGCATGTGCGCAAGGTCAGAATGGCGCAAGTGTGATTGGCAACATTCAAAATGCGACTAGTCTGATTAGTTTGAATGATAGTGGTCTTCACTATGTCATCTTAGATGAAGTCGATATTTTGACGGCTGCTGCGATTACATCATTCAAGTCAATCATGAATCAGAAGAATGTGGTGTTTATCCTTACCACGAACAATCTGAACAAGATTGATCCAGGTGTGATGAATCGCTCGATCTTGCTGGATATGAATGCAGCACCGACCAATGATTGGGTAAGCAAGATCACTTCCATTTATCAACTATCAGGACTGACGGCACCTGCTCCCGCAAAGATTGCGGGGGTAATTGCTGCTAGCAATGGCTCAGCTCGCTCAATATTTACTGACATTGAGTTTGCTGAATCATTACGGGCATCCAAACAGGGAGAGCTGTCATGAGCGGTCTAATCGGAGATAAAGAAAAGGCTAAGTTTATTTTCTTTGGTGTTGAGGACGAAGCTGATTTGCCCAAAAAAGCAGAGATGATGAATCACTTCCCCGACTGTACTTATAACGTCTATAAAGCTTGGGGGCACTTTAGGGATAGCTTTGATTCTCTGGAAAGTCTGCTTCATATCAAAAATCGAGGCATCGAAGCTGGCAAATGCTGGGCTACGCCACGGTATATCAGCCACGCATACCGTATTAATACAAATGTTATGCCTGACTCGTTCTTTGCTATGAAGTATGCAACAGCACTTGTGGGATTCTATGAGCTAAGTCATGAAGACCTTAAAGAGCTTGAGATCTTGCTTAAGTATTGGCGAGCTCAAATTGACCTAATGGAGAGTATGGATAAGTCTGTTCACAACTTTGATTTGGGTAAGAAAGCTGTTGATCTGCTTGAAGTAACCGATAACTCTATGAGTAATCCTGATGAAGAAGCTATCGAAAAGCTCTTTGGAAAATATGGTGAACAAGCTGCTGAACAGCTCATTCAAAGGATGTTGGCGTGGCAATCTAAAGTGAAGTGGCAATAACTCTAGGACACCTTCGGGTGTCCTTATTCGAAATTGTCTGGAATCACGACTTTTTAGAATTGGACTTACAGTTGACTTTGATTATCAAAGGGATAAGCATAGACTCCTTCATTCCAAGTATCAATCCAAAGGAGTAAGTATGACAATGATCTGCTCATGTTGTAAAAAACAAGAACTGAAGCTTACTAATATCAGATTCAAAGTTGGAGAGGAATTGTGCAATGCTGATGCATTGCAATGCGTTAAATGTACTCACATTCAAGAAATCATGAATATAGTATCCGAGACAATTCCAATAGAAGGCTCAGGTGCTGGATCTACTAACGATATGAGAAATCTTATTGATAAGACTAGCCGGGCACAAAAAGAAACAACCCCTCAACAACCTATCAATCAAGCTACCTTAAAGGCGTTGTATGATCAAAACATTAAAGTTTCTTTCGACCCACAAGGTAATCCCTCTATATCTGTAGCAGACCCCCAAAAACCTGTAATGAAAAACTTTTTCCCCAAGGATAATCTAAGCAATCAAACTACCCCCGAAGAAGATCCTGAGTCTTCTGGCCCCGAAGCTGATCAATCGCTTGAATAACGCTTAAGTGAGAATAGTGTTTTTCAATCATTAAGACACTTGTTCCCATCTGCCGCGCTAGTGTGTGGATGGGAACATTATCATGAGTAAGAGCGAGCGTAGCATAGGTATGCCTCAAACTATAAAACACCCTCTTCTGCTCAGTCTTAGGATCTACAAGCAGATTATTCTCCTTTAAGAAAATTGAGAATGTCCTCTGAAAACTGCCAATAGGATTGATCTTGGTCGATGTTCTAAAGATAAATTCACTTGAGGTCTTGGTAAGGGTTATTAGACCGTCTATAGTTTTGACACTGTAATTTCTATCTGCAATGGCTTTTAGAGCGATTACTGTTCTTTCCATGCCCAATATTTGCCTAGCACCTGTCTTGCCACTAACTCGCATTACAACTGATCTGAAATCCACAGCAAATTCAATCTGTCGCCATTTCATCCCGAATAACTCAATGCCAGGTCTCGCTCCTGTATCTAACAAACAAAATACATAATCTCGGAGCAGGAATCTGCATTCAATAAGATGTTTGCTTTTGCCTCGTTCAGGCCAACCCTCAAAGGCTCGAATTAGGCATTTAACCTCTTCTAGATCAAAAGCAGGTCTGCGATCTCCTGTCTTTCCTTTGGCTTCTAACTTGGGCCTTGTGATGTCATTTAAATAACCTCGCATCACAGCTTCATCTAATACCCTATTTAAAGCTGCGTTATGGGTCATTAGAGTGCTTTGGGTTGGCGCCTTTTTCATATTGTCTAATCGCCACCCATCGAATTCATCTAAAGCCTTGTAGTCGATGTTAGTGATCATGCGACTTCCAAAGAATGGGATGAGGTACTTCTCTATGACAATCATGTAATCGTTGTATATGACTTTACCTGTGCCAGCACGTTTCTCTTGCTGCATACGTTGAACAGCAAGAACGGCAATATCTTTGAACTTACGAGTAACTACTGGAATGTTGGATCGCTTGCGAATCTCGGCTTCGATTAATAACTCTTTAGCTTTAGCGCAGGCTAAGTCGAACTTATACTCACGGGTACTTGCTCTTAACCACCTATGATCTACTTTATATCGACATTGCCAAACAGAACTTCGTGGGGACTTATAGAGCACAAGCTCTCTATTCATTAGAACGCGGGTTGTAGCTAGTTGCGGTCTGCCCATTTAGGGCTAATTTATGGTCTTTTGAAGGAATGGACAACCGAGAGGGGTAACATTTTTTCACTACATTTAAATGAGCCAAGCGTTAGGAGGTCCGTTATCGCTAAGAAGACTCACTTATAAATTAAATTTATAGGATTTAATCTCTCGTTTTGTTACGACTGTAACAATTGATTGCCCATCACCGTGATTAGTTGAGTACCATGCTTCAGCATGGATATCAAATAACTTCCCAGTTTGTTTATCTGGATGCCCATATTGGTTATTAACGCCCGCACTTACGATAACAGTATGTGGCTTGATTAATACCATTGCGTCAGAAGAAATACCATTTTTTGAACCATGATGCGGAGCGTCAAGCACATCCGCCTTAATCGAATCCCCAAAATAACGAACTATAGAATTCCATCTATCATTTTCTGTGTCGCCAGTAATAAGATAAGTTGCCCCCGTTGAGCGTTCTAGCACCTTACATACAAGAGAGCAATTGTTTGACGAGTTCATATCACTGGTATGTGGTGAAAAGACTTCAAATGAAAACTCAGACGACAGCTTGTTATAAAACCTTTTTGTATTTTCTGACAAAGCTACTGACTTTTTATCGAAAATTTTCGAGGACTCAAATGATTTAATTACAGCAAAACAGGTATCCGCATTCAGAGTTTTTTTGAAATATTTTGGGTACATAATCCAATTAGGCCGATATTTATTAAGTACAATTTTCAAACCTATTTCATTAAAATGGTCGGCATCGAATCCGGTCACCATAAGTCCTATCAACTCCTTACCATTTAATATCGTTGCTAATGCGCCCTTTACGTTAATAATTGGATATTTTGGCTCTAATGGAATGTATGTATCGACAATAAACGCTTCTTTCTCACCTGCCACCACAACGAATTGTCCTTGCCCTACATTCAATGTGTAAATCTTCATGTTGCATCTTTATGATTAGAAGTTTTGGTGGCGTTGATTCGCTTTGTAATATAGCTGGTTTGTTTTTTATAAGAAAAAAGGAACAGCAGGAGTAATGATGAGATCAGAAAAGCGTGAGTAATATTATTGGAAACTTCGTATGTGATTTGAATACATCTGTACAGCTTGAGAACAACCAGAAGCAATGCCATTGCAAGAATCGTACGATAGGTGTTATTCACCTCAGAAAACAATTCCACCTTGGTATCTTTTTCTGAGGCTTTGACAAAATCATTGTAATCCGCAAACTCTACAAACTTTATATACTTCAAAAATGGTTCAATAACGATAGAACCGAATCGACTTATCACCATACCTATAAAATAGTAAAGAAAAGCACCAAGCAACTCTTTATCTTGGACGAAGTCATAATCGGTGAAATATTTTGCCGCGCAAACAAAAACAACACCTGGCAACAAGTAATTAAAGAGATTGTATGAGGAAATTTTATCTAGTAATTCTTTCATATTATCCTAATTTTTAATGAGCATTCCGCATAAGGAATGATCCAAGAATAAACTAATCCCAAGACTCTACTTCATCGGCAAATGCTACAGAAGCAGCTGCCGACCAGCCATCACGAGTTGGGGTGCCATGATGGCTGCACTTTGTTTCACCCTTAGTTTGTACCACAGTTGAGCCACGACGTATAAAAGCATTAGTCACCATTTTCTTTGGATGTTTACTTGCTTCTTTCCCAACCGACACAAAGGCGGTTTTTATTGATGTTGATCCATCTTGCAATATTTGGCCAACAATTCTATTCAGTACCGATGGTGATACATTATGACGACCACCATGATGGGGAATTTGATAAAACTTTGCATTAGGCAAATTCAAAAATAAAGTGTCAGCATAATCAGCGGCATGACTTAATCCTCTGACTCCAGCATCACCACATAAAAATATACCTCTACCATCTATGCTTGAATATAGAATTGCACTACTTTCATTATCAGCAGATGTACTTACATCCTCCCGCAAGCTCTCAATGTGCCATGCCTCTTTAACCCTATCAACAAGTGCTTTTAAAGTCTCAACTGCTTGATCCATAAACGAGGCCTCGGCAACTCTATTCGGCTCAGGAGTTTTATCAAATTCAGGAAGTAGCGTATGTAAGTACCAGTCTTTTGAGGGTGATAGAACCTTAAAGCAACCTATTTCAGCCCCTTGGTATGGCTCAAATATTTTAATGCCATTCTCAATTGCCAATTCTTCTAATGCCCAAACATGAGGCATTTTATCTTTGAATCTTTGGGCAAGACTTTCTTGAGTTATCCTACCATCTTCAAAGTGTCTAAGTACTTCACCAGCGTGTAACCAAGGACGATGAATCCAAAGCTCACCTACAGTGAGTTTTTCCATCACAACAGACATACCAGAAGCATGATCTTGGTCAGGATGTGAATTTACCAAAAAATCAACATGCTTAGTACCATAATACTTTTCAATATGATCAACTAAAGCTTGCCCTGAAGTTTTAGTCCCACCGTCATACACCATGACTTTCCATTCAATTCCATCACCATATCGAATAGCAATTGCATCACCACTTGTATCACCTTCCCCAACTGGCAAAAAATCAATTTCATACTGTGTTGGTGCGTTCATAAATCACATCCATTTAAGCGTTTGAGGTGTATAGTGTACTCCATAGATAAAAGGCACAAAACACAATATGTTGTGTGTACTTGGTATATTTTAATCATATATAGATAAAAATACGTGCCAACCCAGATAAACCGTAAAAACTTTTGACACAAACCCTGAATAAAAACCTATCAAAGGTTTGTATTTGGTATGTATTGAAATTTTGGACATAAAAAAACGAGCATGAATTAACATAACTCGTTGTTTTAAATTG
>Ga0172373_10005243_pt1 | contig 17858 bp, 7 predicted proteins | sample Lak10m_2_FD_114546 | JGI IMG/M metagenome (GOLD analysis project Ga0172373, IMG submission 114546) | Freshwater microbial communities from Kabuno Bay, South-Kivu, Congo - kab_092012_10m | ecosystem: Environmental > Aquatic > Freshwater > Lake | place: Democratic Republic of the Congo: South-Kivu...
ATTGAGAATGTTGAAGTTGTCCGAAGACGTAAGCAAGTACACAATGGCCTCGTGGTACATGACTACCTTGCGACTTTGGGAGTGTCTGATTTGCTTGAATGCCGCGTAGGTTTTTGGAAGCCACGGGGTCTTGAGGCAAAAATGAACGTGGTCGTATTTGGTGGACAGGGATTTGGTGGGCTGCACTACGGTGGTGGCAATGTAGTTTATGTTGTCGATGCTGAATCCTGTCTGTTCCCACAAGGTGCTTTCCGGGTCTGGAATTTTGAGTTTTGGAAATGAAAATTTGCCGTAGAGGTTGGTGCCTGCAAACAAGTTTGTGTTGACAAAGTACTCACTCCACTTTTTGGCCTGTTTTTTGTTGAGCGGTGCACTGATCATTTCTTCCTCGTGGGTAACCGTGTTCTTCAACACAACCCAATAATATTTGTCATTGGGTATATCTAAATTGGATGCGTCCAGGAGACTCTTGGTAGAAAGAGAAGGATCTATAGACGAGGTGGTCGCGAGGCACTGGGCTAATTTGGCAGGTGGAATGGAGCTGCACGTAAAGATTCTGTATGTGTATTTATTTTTTTGAATGTGTAGATTGTTGATTTGTTTTGTTATAGTTTCCAAACTCATATATTGTGGTTTTGTGAGGCAAGTATATATGCTCTCAATTTGCGTATATATATAGTGTTGGTATTGGAAAATGCAAAATTTATGTGAAGGTAGCTCAGCATGGAGATCCATCAATAACAGTAGTCTGAGTGAGTTGATCCGAAATTTAGCAATTCTAATTCACGACGAACCTGTGGTACAAAATGCAATCCGGATTTTGCAAAATTATTGTCTTGGCGCAGGCGGGGTCCAGTTGCGTTACGCCAAGGAAATAACCCCTTCGCCCAATTTTCAGAGATTCATCGATAAGTACTTTTATCCTTTTTGCAAAGACGCCATAGTCTCCTATTTGGCAGTTGGGTTTGTTCCTTACCGCCTGCGGAAAAACGACAAGGGGGGGTTGGTGCCTGAAGTTTTACCACTGGGAACGTACACCTGGCATGTGGGAAAATCCAACCAGAGCAACCTTGCGACTCCTTGGAACAGTATAGGAAAACCGCCAGCTGCGCCCTCCGAGACTGATGAGGAAAGTAGTGGTTCACAAGACAACCAGCCGCTTTTAAAGTACATTGTGAACTCCGCGTACTGCAAAGAAAAAATTTACGTGTACGCCTTTGTGAGTCCGCAAATCTTGTTCAGTTGTACGTCGCCATTAGCCTCTTTGATCCAGCCCTTCATGGCACTCCAACATAAGAGAGACTGTGCAGTTCGCGCAGATGCCTTCAACAGCAAACCGGCTCTAGTGTATGAGCAATCTGAAAAACTCTTGATTAATGACGTGAGCAATTCTGGTCTTGCTCTTCAAAATCCAAAAGACATCGAGGGAAAAAGCAGCCTGGATCACAAAAACATTGCAGAGAGACAGGTGATGCTGCAGCAGCTTATGGAAGAATCTAAGCATTTTTCTAGGCTTCCAGGGGAATCAATTTCAGTCATTGCCCCCAAAAATCATTCCGTCCACAGTCTCGAAAAAGCACTGACCCCCCAAGAGCTCATGAAAGACGAATTGCAGTTTTCTAGGCTGGTGGGCACAGCATTTGGGATTCCTGTGAGCCTGTTGTTGCAAGGAGGAAATGTGGTGGGGGGTGGGTCTGGTGGCGGGGGGTCGAACCAGCATTTTTGGGAGAGCATGGAGGGCAGCAACCGCTTCTTATTGGACACTTGCAAGTCCATTAACCGTCATTTGGAAGAGTTGTTGTATGAAGTTCACAAAGAACTGTACGGTACGCAGGGCAACCCGCGATTTTCCATTCCAGTTGTTCCAGTGATTCCTTTTGAAACGCTTTTGATGGCTTACGAATCTCAAATCATTGACGACAAGTGTATATCCATGGTCCTCAAGGCCACGTGGGGTTTCGGACTCGGGGAGGAGGCTGGAAAAGCACGAGCTGAAAAACGAAAGGCCGAATATGTGATGCCTTTTAAAGACAGAAAAGATAGCGCCAACACCAAAAAGGCAAACAAAAAATCTTGAATGTAGAATCTATGGAAGCATGGTGGTGGGATGGCAGTCTTGGATGGAAGTGGATCCCATGGTCTGTGTGGTTTGGCCAGAAGAGCAGGGAATGCAAGGGGCGTTTCCAAAGTTGGATGAGTAAAATCCACGGGGACACGGCCTGCAATCTTGGTCCTGTACTGAAAAAAACGTGCCGGGAATGCACTCGCACCGTAAAGATAGGTCATTATAAAAGGCGCGTTTTCGCATGCAGGGGTATTTGGAATCCATGTGGTGACAAGAAAAGTAGGTTGTGTGGTAATGCCTTGAATAGGACAACGAAGAGCAAGAGATGGGTGGACTTGATTCGTTTTTATCGTCGGACATACATTTCTTGGAGTTGCCATGCGTGAGAAAAACTGTATTTTTTATGCAAGTGCACTCTGTAGATGCGGAAGTCGAAACTGAATATTGAGGACACAAAACGCAAGAGCCCTCGGAACCGTATGTGCCAACAGGACACGGGTTGCAAAATACAGAGGATGGAGTCACGAAACGGCTATATCCATTTTTGCATGAGAGTTGAAATTCGGGGCGGGGAATGCAATCAGAGTAGGATGCGGATGCCTTGCTAATAGTCACTGTCGATAAAGGACATGGGTACTTTGAAATGCCATTGCAATAGTGGCCAAACGGACACGGAATGCAAACTTTGGACCAAAGGTACAGGGTATAATATCCTGGGCTGCATTCAGAAGGGGGGGTGGCCTGCATGAAAGTAGAAGAAGGCAAGAAATTTTGGTAAAATGAATCCAAGCTTCCACTACCTTTGTCGTCGGTTCTATTATTTGCGTTTGTTTTGTCGGTGTCTTCATAAGAGGAAATGTCGAATAAAGGAACTAATGTTTCAAAAATGTAGTTGGAAAGCAGGCGACGTCCTGGAAGTGAGTAGGGTATAAATATGAATTTAACCTGAAAGATTTTGGGGAGTAAGTTGGCAGTAGTAGAAGAGGAAGAAGAATTGATCATTTGCAGCACGCCTGGGGTCACGTTGTATATGACTATGGATTTTGTGTCTTTTGTATAGCTGACTTTTTCAGAATTTTCATTTTTTGGATTTTCGTTGGCACAAATAAAATATGCGTTTGATTCTGGGTGAAATAATTCAGGAGACAAGTCATCGATCGGACACGGCCAACATTTGTTGATTCTATCTTCAGGTAGTAATTTATTTGTCATTGGGTCATAAAATCTGGGTCCAAGGTGTTCTGGATCATACTTCCTGTCCCACCATCGAGTCACGGGAGTTGCGTTCCATAGAGAGTAAAAACGCGAGAAGGGGTAGTTGGCTGAAAATCTAGCAGGCGGGTACAAAAGTGCGCAGGGAATACACGATCCATTGGCAAATATGCTATTCGAGACACATGCAGTCGGGCAAACCAGAGTGGAAATATTCAATGGAGAGTAGAAGTGTGTCATGTATTCAATGGAGCGGTACAGTGCATCGAGGGTGTTGGGTAAAAATCTTCTCGCCGGCCATCGACCCCAAAAAATGTCTTGAGAATAAAAAAGCTTATCATAAGTTTGGCATGCTACACAAAAAAGTTGCGGAACGCGGCCTGACACGCACGGACTGGCATAATAACCTGGGTAGCAATTCATTTGCAGAGAAGTTTTACATGGCGAACAGAAACTTCCCGATATGTCGATAGTTTGTCCTGGCTGACAGGTAACCAAAGACCTGCACATATCCAAGGTACCTTGACAGGACCTGCACTCTATTTCATTCTCTGGGTAACCAGTGTCTAGTTTAGGATCCAAGGGAGCATAGGCAAGTACTCCAAAAAATGTAGTGTGGTAGAGGTGATTGCAAATAACAGAGCACCTTGTTGAGTTGGATGCCACGAAAGAGGATATACCCAATAACCCCAAATGTACCGGGGTACATGGCGTACACGGATTTGGAGCACACTGAAATCGAAATCCAGGGGGGCATCGCTGTGGAGTGGGGCAGTGAATGCAAGGCGTTTTTTTTTGGGTGAATGGATTCGGATTCGAATAATAGTGTAGCCCTTCATTTTCGCATATGTACAAACAGGTTCTCTGCTCAATGCTTGCATGTTTTAAAAGTATGCTTCCATTCGTATTGTTAAGGCATGGTGTACACATTGTTTTCAAGGACGAATCAGGAAAGCAATTGGAAATTCCAGTATAGATACTCAAATCTGGACAGAGAGATTGCACATTAGCACACGATATACAAGAGGAGTCCTGGTATTTGAAAAAACCAGTGCTGCATTTCCAGAGACATATGTTTTCATTAGAATTGTTTGCATTAAACCCCAGGAAAATTGAATTGAGAGGAAGGCTGCAGTTTGGTAAACAGCCGTGCTTTGTGTTTTGCAAGCATTGGTTCGGTGTTAATAAGCAAGGAGCCCCGCAACCAGTAGAATAAATGGGCCTCTGCATGGGCACTGAAAGGTTAGTGAGGGGCTCAACGTAGGATGGACAGGGTCCCAAATCACAAGAATCGCAAACGGAACTCCACGACGACAAGAAAAGGGCTTGATGTGGTATCGAGAGCGGGAACGCGTTTTGTGAGTCATTGAATGTGGACCAATAATAAGAACGTTGTTGGTTTGCTTGAAATGTTTGAAATATTTGGAAGTACTGCAGAGCGGCGTCTGTATTCACTGAATATTTGCATTCAAAGTAACAAAATTGGGGATGAGGGCCCGACGTCCACTGCCATGGATCCGTAAACTTGGCAGCAGGGCACGGCAGATATTGCAGGCGATCTTGCGAAAAGTCCACGTAAAAACCTTTCACTGAATAGGCCTCATTGATGCAAGCATAGGGCTGGAAAAGTGTTGTTCCGTCACATGGATTATCTAAGGAAAAGGGAAACATGTAGGAACTGGAAGGACATTCTTGACATTTCTCGCACCTATTGTCACTAGCAAGGGAAGTTTGAAGGACGTAATGGCGAACTGGACATCTCATCATTTTTTTTGAGCAAGAAGTGGACATGTACTTTGTGGAGAATGTATACTCGGGACAAAATTTGCACTCCCATCCTCCATTCTTGCCAGAAGATGAAGCTTTGTAGGTAGAAGGAGGACACAAGGGACCCTCTCTGGTAGGAGTAGAGCAGGTCAAATCATAGTCGTTGAGTGCGTACTTTCCATGGGGACATTTTTCACAGCGATAGCTGCCCAGTACATTGAAAAAGTACGTAGGATCGTTGCACACGTACGTACCCGGCCATCCTAGCATGCAAGTTTCAGTGTTTCCAGAGGATTCGGAACTGGTGAAGGGCGAGAGTTCAATGTAGTAAGGAGGCATGGACGAATTTTTAATGAGTGTGGGAATATTCGGCATATAATTATTATTAGAATTAGGAATTCTGATTGCGAAAAGGGAGTCAATGGTAAAATTATTTGGATAGAAAATGGACAGCCTTCTGCGCTGCTGCTCCCAGAAATTCAGTTGGTTTTGTACAAAGGTGTGACCCAAGGACAAGGAAAAATACTCGCATTTGCAGGGTTGTTGAATTTGGACGGGGAATGAACATGGAAACCAAATTCCTGGGAAAACTGAATTTGATGTAGTGGAAGTCAAGGCTGAGGGTTGGAAATCCCAAAAAAAACCCAATTGATCAGAGTCTGCAAGTATGTTATACACCTTCCTTTGCTTTGTGAAAGAGTAAAAGAAAAGAGATTCTGATACCACGTCCATGTTTTTTACTCGACTTTCCAGGCCGCTTTGAATGTTGATCTGTATATCAAGCAGGGATTGCGGTGGAAGTGCACCGGGAATGTATTGGGATAGTGAGTTTATTTTTTTGCAGGGTCCGTACATGGGGTGGTCTGACCATAACAAGGGTGGACAAGGAAAACAGCCCTCTTGTTGGTCTTTGGCATAAAATCCAGCCGAACAAGCGCTGCACGATCTCGAACCTCGCATGGAATGCTGGCCCCTAGGACAAGGCAGACACGCCGTAGTGGATACATGAGTAACACTACTCGTATTGTCGATCACAGCTTGTTGTTGTTGCACGGAATAAAAATCCTCGTCGCATTCACACACGCTTGGCTTGTATACTATATTGATGGCATTGGCACCACCAGTCAATCGAAAAAAGAGTTCTTCGTCGTTCAGAAACGCAGTGGGCCTTGCATAGTAAACCAAGAAGAAAGCTGTGTTTAAAAACGTCGCAAGCACCCTGAACGAGTGGGTGGAAACCATGGGGAAAATTAAAGTATCATTTTTAACTTGGTAAAAAACTTGCAGTACATATTTTTTGTTCACGTAAACATAAATGGATTGTCGGTTTGGATGGTTTGCATTCAAGAAAAGTTGCACGTCAAAAATGTCGGAACTATCCTGCATGGAAATTTGAATGGTATTGTTGTGGTGATTCCCACTAGATGTTATATTATAGTCCAAGAGAAGCATGGCAATAGGGAGATTTCTGATGTGTACCATTACTCGTCCTTGTGTTTCAGTTGCCCATCCAATCCAAAGATTTTGTGAAGATGAATCAGACGCCACTGCGTAAACATGCAAAAGACCTGAAGTTCCCAAAACGCGTTCGAGCCAAATTTGAAGTGGGACAGCAGATGGAAAAATCACGTCATACTGAACAATGTACATTTGTTTTGAATTTTCGTCCCAAAAAAATAGTCCCTGTTCTGTGCAGCACAGGTGTTTTGGGGCCATGGTATGGTTGGCCAGAACATACGTGATGGAATTGTAGGGGTACGTTGGGTTCCAAGAGTGAATTCGCAAGATAATCCCAGTGGACGCATCAGACAACATCAAGAATGATTCGGAAGGGCACAGGCTCATGGAACTTATAGACTGTATGGAATAGGTAGCAAACGGAAAGTCGGAGAATTTGACTCTGCTCGAAATAAATTGTGAAGAAGAAGTGTCTTGCTGAAATAAAAATTCAATTTCAAGCAGTGTAGAGTCTGCATTTGATATGAAAATGGATGAGTTCTGAAAAAGCACCATGGAAGTCGGATTCCAGTTTTCCACTGCATTTTCCATGTTTAAAAATTCGTACTCTGTCCATTGGGGTGGTGTCTGCTGTTGTGCGCATGCAAGTTTTCCATTAGGGGAACAATATCCAGAAGCGGTGGAGCAGGTCTGTGAACAGTAGGAAGATCCTGGCAGCGCAATGGTGAAAAGAGGGCACGGCATGCATGAACTGCCTTTCACAGAAAACGTGTTGGGGGGACAAGGCGCGCATTTCTGCTGGATACTCGAATAGAAGAATCCATCCACGCAGGTTTCGCAGGATTTTCTAAGTGGATTTTCATACTGGTGGGTCGGACATGCGGAAACACATGATGTGCCGTCCGAGTTTTGAATGGGGTAACCTGAAAGGCAAGGCAGGCACTGAAAAGAACTCGCTGCATAAAAAGTAGGGGAACATTTCGCACACGCTTCCGGTGAAATGGAATTTTGCTTGGTGTTGACAGTTCCAAGTGGGCACGTTTGGAAGGTAGAGTACATACTGAAGCCGCCTACTGGGCTTGGGGTGCAAAAGTAGCTGGTGTTGCCGAAATGCAGCTTCATAAAGACCTCACCAAATCGACAAGGATCAAAGGTGTTGTGTGGAAAGTTTCTGAAGAAGCAAGATTGAGTGATTTCTCCATAGTTTTGATAGTGATTTTCGAGGGTAAGATCCTGGGAAGCTATGGGCAGCATCGACAAGTTGGTCAAGAATGCTGTGAAGAGGCCACTTCCAGGTATCCAAACCATTTTCGACATAGGAAAGGGCTCTGAAACTTGAATGGCGTACTTGTATTGGAATATAGAGGCATTGGAAACGGACCATTGTTCCCACGGCATATGAGCTTCGTTGGGCAGCGCGGTGGGTGTAAATGTATCAATGGGAGCGTGCACTTGATACACATTGAGGTAATCGGAAAGAATCCACATAATAATGTGTTTTGGTGTCAGTGTGGAAACGTAGAGAGAAGACACCATTTCGATTCTGTTTTGAATGAAAATGGAAGTGTGGTTTATTTCAAATGTGTTGGTGTGAAAGATGGGTGAGTAGCCTAAATAATCACCACTTGGATGTAAAAAAAAAGTAGTGCAATGCAAAATTTCATTTGAGAGATAAAAGGTAACCAGCATGAGGACTGATTTATTTTCGGACAAGGCAAGACTCGACGCTGAAATCATTGAAATTTTTTGGTTTGAAGGAGGCGTCGAATTGGTAGAGCGCAACGGCCTGTTCCTGTACATGATATTCAATTGAGAGTAATTGGACACTAAAAAAATAAAGGGCTGTGAGAAAAAAAAGGGGTCTGCTGCAGTGGCGAATGCTGTATAAAAATTGGAGGAAGACTGGCAATTTTCATAGAGAGGAGCAATATATTGAAAGGGAAACTGAATTTGGGCCACGCATGATTGAGAAAGAATGTATGCCCTGTCGTGCTGCACAAACACTGCATCAAAAAACGTTTCCGATCCAAAAATTGGAAAAGAAAGTGCATCTGATCTATTGTATACTGCAAAAAGGTAAGAGGTTTGGTGTGGACAAAGTACATTGGCCATTGAGTCACTGAAAAAAATGCATGATGAAGAAGAAGTCAAAAACATGGATTCTTGTTTCGCAAAAGAATTGTAGGATGCACTTTGCCAGACTTGCTTTGGTTGTTCCTGTGATGCGACAACTCTTATTAAACTGGAAAAAAACCACCAGATAATGAATGTGTGTGAAAAAGTCAATGACAGTGAAAAGGTCATATGAGTGCGTTTATTCCATAAACTGTGGACTTATATACATGACTGAAGGCCATGAAAAGGGCCCCTGCTAAATGATGTATATTTTTGTCCTTGTCTTCGTCGAGAATTTTGACTATGTCTAATATGGGCATAGCGTGGGCTTCGTCAATGGAATTAATTTTTTGCTTGCTGAATGTTTTTATCAAAAAGTCAATTTTATAGACTACCCAGAGATCCTGAAGAAAAAGACCAAACTTGCTGTTGATGGTAAATGGCTGAGCACCTCTTCCCTTTCCGCGAACAATCACGCATGGAATATTCTTTCGCTTGGATATCATGCAGGTGGCAATGGTGAGCTGGAGATCCACGGGTGGCAAATTGCTTTCTGTGACGTGCTGCCAAATAATGTACAAGTTGGACAATTGAGAAGTTTTGAGCTCAGCCTCCTTTTGCTCGAGCATTTTAATTGCGTTTTGGAGATTGTGGATCTTTTGAACCATGTCAATGGCCCAAGGATAGCCTTGTTCTTTGCGAGCAATCAAAAACTTTTTGTAAGAGCCGTTGTTTTCCAGCGAGTCGTACATTTTGAATCTGAGGTAGGCCTCGACATCTTCCAGTGTCAAGGGCATGGAAATCGAAAAACCAATGTCCGACATGATGGACGATGAGGACTCGGTCATGCTCGAGATTTTTCTGTCGGGTATAAGTCTAGTTAAAAAGAATAAAAAATAACTTAGAATATTTTGTTAAAAAAAAATAAGGTGTTTAAATAGGTGCTTGTTGTGTAGGTTGTTTTTTTATCATGGGGGAAACATCAATTTTGAAGAATGACGTTGCAAAGGGTTTGTACAGAATCAAAAATTCAGCGTGGCAGGACCACGAAGACGTTGCTCCATATACCTGTATACCATTTCGAATGGTAGATAAAACTTCTCTTCATCCACTGTGTCAGAAAGCCTTGTGGGCCGTTACCAACGTGTGCTCCATGATTGAAAGAGGCGAAATGAAAAACGCTTATGTGGATAACATTCCGGGTTTTGTGATTTCGAAGCGAAAGGATGATTTGCAAAAGTTTGTGATTTGCAAAGATCCCACCCATGAAAAAACACTGAGGGATGCTTTGATGATGAGTCAGGCAGGTAGTACGTGCGACGACGCGTCTGTGGCTTCTGGTTTAACGGATTGCCTGGAATATCTTGAGGCCATTGCAGAGTGCCAAGATGATGATGGAAACGACGATTTGTTTGACAAGATCAACAACAAAACAGCATTGATTGGAAAGCCTTTGAAAGAAGTCGAGATATTCTTGCGGATATATGAAGCGATGGGAGAAAATACTACTAATGGTTTCCCAGATGAGGTGCGCGAATATTATGTGATTTTGATAGTCAAGTCGCCTATCTCGTTTTCTTTTCGGAGGGCAGTTTTGGAGAGCGTGCAGATGCAACACAAAGGGAAAGATCTCTATGTAGACAAGAGGAGGGAAATTTGGAACGCGCTCGCCATTCACGTGAGACAAGAGCTGAATGCCCGGAAAGACGCACGTGGAAAAAAAAGGTATCGAAACGAGAGTATTCGTTCCACGCTCAACGATTGTGACATTGATTGGATAAAAGTTCCTTTTGATGATTCATTTACGAGTTTGTTTAGTGTGCACCAATGCGTGGAATGGATCAAATGCAACTTTTTTGGAGTGTATGAAGGATGCAAGGAGGTGAAAATAGAAGGGTTTGGAAGTTTTTTGAGATACGAAAACGTCATGAATGCCTTCTTGAAGAACCAGTACTTGGAGTATGACAAAGAAATTGAAAAGGCCTTTGCGTTGAATGCTTTTTTTGAGAATGAGAGAAAGGAAAAAAAGCGGAAGGCGTCTATACCAAAGAAAGCAAAAAAAAAGACATCGGGGGACAATTTGTTGGAAAGTTGCCTTGAAGATGTGGTTGCCGTGGAAGCACAAGCGCCGCAGGGTTCCATTGCACTACCTCTGGTTCGCGGTTTTCGATTGCAAGGACACGAAGGAACAGAGGCCACTGGCAGCGTTTCATCTGATGAAGAAACTTGTCTTACCACGAAATATGGCTTTCCTTCGTGTAGACTTGGTATGGTGGTAGTTTTACCGGTTTGTGTAGAAAAGTACATGTCGTACGACGAATTCCAAGGACATATGAAATCATTTCCTGCTTCTGTTGTTTTGAGTATTTTGCAAAGCACCAATACATTTGGGGTCGACTTAGTGGACGAACCGGGAGACGTGGACGATTTGACCGGGCACGATGAGGTGTTGACGCTTTCTGAGTTTCGGAATCTGGTCTCTGGTAAGGATTATGTTATGAATCGCCCCATGCTGGCCGAAGGAGACAAATCCTTTTATAAGTACTGCGAAAGGAATATCATGAATAAGAGGCTGGAGCGTGGGGGAATTCCAGAATGTGGCAAGATTGTGGATATGCTGAGGCGATTTGTGCGACTGGGGTTTGGGTTGTCTTTGACAAGGGCACACGGGAGCGATAATTACTATAATGAAAGGATTTGTATGTATGGAAAGTTTCTAGAGATGGACAATGGAGAGTACTCGAAAACAGAGTGCAGCAACTGTTACCATGACTTTGTGCGTAGGTTTCCGAATATGGGCCACTCTGATTTGTGTCATAGTAGTATGAGTTTTCTTGGGTCGGTTTTTGACTCCTGCTGTTCCACAGGTTGGGATTTTCGACCCGACAATCTGCATTACATGTTCCAGTTAATGGTTTCCGATGTGATGATTTCGCTGAATTTCCACGGTTCAGTCATATCTGGCGCTGAAAATGGGATTGGACAAACCATCATCATACGGGACGGCGGTGGGAGCTATCGCAGGTGGTACAAGCATCCAGACTCTTTGGAAAAAAATATTCTGGGGCAAATTTACCAAAAGAAGTATGGTTCGGGTGCAGACTTTGTGTTGGGAAAGTACAAGGAATACATTAACATTGGATTGTATCATGACGCGCTGACACTCCATCAAAATTTATTCTCTGAGTTGAAAAAGACTTCGGAAATGGGACTTATGTCGGATACGTGCAATATCACAGAGACGTTGGGGGGTGAAAAAAGGCTGGTGCACAGCGTAACGAATACCATGCAAAGGCTGTACTCTACGGAGTTTAAGGCAGGAGCGGACCAGCAGTCGAACAGTTGCATGACTGCCATTGCCTGGCTCGTTCCCAGAAATACCATTGGAAAGGATGTGAATCTTTTCAAGACGACGAGGGAAAACGAGAAGACGAAGCAGAGAGTCAATGTGGAGTACCAGCAAGTCATCTCTGGTTATTTGGTAATATGCACTAATAATGTCGCACTGCCGTCTAGAGAGCGCTTCCGTGCCATTGTGAGTGTTTCCAGGAGTTTGATGTCCTCTGCAGGCACCAAGACCATGGAGCGCTGCCAGGAAGATTGCATTTTAAACGTGATGGGTTCCCCGGATGCTGTGAGTTTTGACAAGCTTCAGCGAAGCGGAGGGGTCCCAGATGGATCCGTGAATTCCAAGGTAAACAGCAACCAAAAGTGTGTGGAGTATGCCAAGCCACTTTTTTATACGGGTATGTGCACGTGTATGCTCACCGCGTTTATGCAGTGGACAGGTTGCCTGGGAAAGCTAAGGACGAGTCCGGTAACTGAGGCCATTTTGAGTATCTTTTACAATCAATTGGATTTGAGCAAGGATCTTTTAAATCCAGAAATGTATAGCGCTGGTGAAAAGGCGAGGTGCTTTCAAATTTCCAAGGCGAGGGGGGTGGCCATGTCTTTGATTGTGACTTCACTGCAAGAGACTGTGGAATCGGGAAGAACTCGACAAGGACACGAGCAAGCTATCGAACGAACTTCGATTCGTTTTATGCTTCAAAACATTAGTTCCAGTGTGGTTCCCATGATTGCCGCGGACACGATTGACCATATGTTTCGGTTAGACTTTCTGATTCTGATGCAGATGCTGTGCATGAAATTCGATGTGCCATACAAGGATTTTGGATTGGAGGACGTCTTGTCTTGGTTGAAGACCGGAAGTTTGAGCCATTGTTCGAAACTAAAGCGTTGGTTGGACTCTAAATCTAGTAGTCTGATTCCCAAGACTTGTGATGAATTTGGATTCCGGGACAAGACTTCGAATATTACCAAGCTCAAGTATGGCATGTACTTGACGGACGCAGGTGGTTTGCAGTGTTCCGTTCCAGAGTACTCGTCTGAAATAGACTTTATGGTAATGAACACGGTAGGACAAATGCTGTTCCGTCAATTTGAAAGGCAGCTCTCGGACTATTGCCAAATCGATCAGTCGTTTGCTGGTGAAGAAATAGTGAGGGGCATGGTATGCATGAATACGAACAAACAATTTGCGTGGCCTTCTGTGTTTGGCACATTTGAAGAATTGTCTCACTTTTGGATGGGGACTGTTGCAGCAGCAGATCAAAAAGAAGACTTTTACAAAAAAATGATGCTGGCGCCATTGCGCGTGGTAATGGTCGAGGTCAAAAAGGCAGCGCTTTGTGTGGACGTGCGGTGGCTCTTGTTAGTGGCTAGTGTGGCTGGGGGGGTGCCATGTCAAAGTTCAAAATTCTTGGCGAATGCTCATTGGATCAAGTGCTTTTACGAATCTTGCATTCCGCAGTACATGGTCACCACACCAAAACTTTTTTTGGCTTTGCCGTTCCCGTGGACGGAGCATGGTTCGAGTTTTATAGAACCTCAGTTGGATTATGGAAAAGAGTCGAGGTGCATGCTGAAGCGACCGGGGTTGCAAATGTGTCTCGACAATCACCTGGAAATTTTGGGCACTGATGTGGAGTACATTTGCACTGGGGTGGTAGAAGATCTTGGACCCGCAGAAATGAGATACCAGTTTGGACACTACTTGAACATTCAGGAGAGATACGTTCCCACTCATGTTTGTCCTCATTACGGTTTTCCGTGCAACGTGTGGGTTCCTGTTTATTTGGTCACGGAGGGTGAAGACTGGCTGCAAGGACGGGACGACCAGCGCTACTTTGGATCGTTTATGTATGATCCGAACAATGACGGCATGTTTTTTTTGATGTACGATGGAAAAAAGTATAATGTGACTTTAAATGACTTTAATGTAGAGCGCTTGAAAGCAGATGGACTTCTTTGCAACATTTCCACGGGACGACCCTTTGTGAATGCAATTACATCATACGAAAATTCGTCTTCTTATGCACAATGCAATTTCTTGAATGGGAGAGTTATTTACGAAATTAGACCCTTGTGTTTGTTTTTGAGGCCTGGTGTAGTTTTAAAAATATTTCCTTTTGGAGAATTCGAGGACCACGACTCTTTTTTCGCAGGTATCGTCATGTACTTTCACGCTGATTTGTCCATGTACGCGGTGGCTACTGAATTTGGAAAGGACTGCTTCATGACTCCTTATCAAGTGGAAGATTATGCTATAAGAGTGAACAGCAAAGTGTGGATTCGAGCCTCTTTTGTGTTGGATGTCTGTAGTAGTAATGGTGATGAGTCCAGTGCTTTTGAATTGTGGATGTGGAAGGAAGACGATTTTGCATCGCAGGACTGCATCAAATTTAAGAGTAGTGATGTCAGCGAGCTGAAGGACTATTGGATTGAGGGAAAATTGATGATTGCAAGGGAGGATCTGCAAAGGGTTTTTGAGGATAACAATTTTGTAGGAAGTGGTGATTGCACAGTGTCGATACGTATGTATCAGAAGGCAAGTGAATATGAGGAGAAAGGCAGCAGTAGACTATTGATGAGTCTAAACGGCACAAAAAGGAAAAGAATTCGAAATACTTTGATCAATGTCGACATCCAGAATTTGTCCATTGAAGTGGATGAAAAAAAAAGTTTTTTTTACGTGCAAGTAAATAAATTGAGTTGAGACTGGTGTTGTTGTTATTTTTTCCAGTTTTTTATCTTTTTCATGTCCACTCAAACCTATTTGTCCTTTTCATACAAAATCTTTCATGGACAAAATGACTATTTTGAGAGAGAACTTGAAGAGCATCGCAAAAATAATCAAGATGTGTCTTTTTTCATTTATTCAGTGAAGAAAAGCTTAATGCTCATGCATAGGACTTTTTTTCATTTGAAATTTGGGGAGGATAATCTATTGGAAATTTTTTTTTTGCATGATGGTTTAGAGGACAATGTGAAAACCATTCATGTATATGGTAGTTATTGCAGCGAATTGGTGCGAAGGATGCTTCAGTGTCTGCCAGTTTGTGTGTACGTGTTGCTAGATAAAACAAAATTGTGCAGGGGCTGTTGCATAGCTACGTTTGAAGAATTGGTGCTTTTGGCGTGCAGTAAAAAAGAGTTTGCAAATTTTCAAGAAAGAGACAAGGAAATGGTACATTTTTGCATTCAACTTGTCAAAAAAGACGTTTATTTCCAGCGTTTTAGTTCGGCACACTGTTTTTTGCAAAGAATCATGGATTTGCTAAACCTTTTCGGAGAAACACCTCTCATTATTCATGAAGCCTGCAAAGGAGCTTGGGACCTAAGCACAGAGCACTATGTGAATGATCAGATCAGAATGTTTTGCAAGAAAAGGGAATTACCTGAACCCACTGACTCTCACCACTTATGCGACAATTTTGTGGCGTGCATTCGAAAAAGGTACAAGGCTTCGAAGAACTCGTTTTTTTTTGGAGCAGATGGGGTTTTCCAAGAAAATTCTGAGTTTCATTATTTAGACCACGAAAAAAAAAACAGAAATTTTTATCATAGTGGTTGTTCATTCTGTTTACGTAAAAAAAATTGAAATGAGTCACGTGAAACACACTTGTCATAAGGCATATTTAGTTAGATTATTCGAGTACGTGTCTTGTAGAGGAAGTGGATTCATAGTGAATAGCAGGCAATTTCAAAATTGCTGCGAACACAAATGGAATATATTAGATGGAGGTTTGGCCTGTTGCTCAGTGTGTGGCATGGTCCACGATTGCGACGACGAAAATTGTGTCACCGAGCAAGGAAGTTCGTATGGGCAAGTGTGCAATATTACTGGTTGTATAGTAAAATGTCACGAATACAAGGAAGAAAAAAATTGTTTTGAACGAACGAATTGTCTGGTGTCATTTTCTTCGTGCGACAGCGAGCATGCAGCAGAACCGGACCGTGTTTTATTCAAAGACGAATTGCCTTCAAAAAGGAAATGGAAATATTCTCTACAAAATTTGATTGAAAACAACCAAGAAGTGCCAAAGAAGAGAGACAAGAGACGAAAGTTATCAGTGGAAAGTTTTGATTTGGATGTTGATGATAAAAAAAGTGGGCACTTGATGAGCAGCCTAGGCAATGCAAATGATAGCCCAAATAATTTTCATGGTTCCAGTAATGAAATTTTTTTTTCGAATGCAGTGCAACAACCCAAAAATATATTTTGTGTTTTGAGCGTCTTTGATAATAACATGAACAAGTTTCACGACTGTATTTTGGAAACTGTCACAGAATTACTGTTTTCTGAAAAGACCAGAATTTGTTTTCGGGAAGAAATGAGACGAAATGAGGCTAAGGTGTTGAGTGTGTTTTCAAAATTGCTGAAGACGTCTGCACATCACTGTTTGTGCACGCGACCCAACATGGCCAATATTTTTTGCGAGTTGTTTCATGTCCACCAAAAGTGCAGGATGCTTTACTTTGAAAATGAAAGTAATAAAAAACAGGAAATCATTTTTTTGATTGAAAAGTGTGTTTCAAGCATAAGCTATTTACTCTTGAATTTTGGGGGTTGTAGGGTAGCACGGCAGATGCAAAACGCTACCCGGTGCAGAGAGTTTATTTGTAGTATGTTATTCTTGATGAGAATGGGTGTGACTTACCAAAAGAGACAACTGTTACCAAAAATCGAGTTGTTAAACGATTATTTGCCCATGCAGGTTTTGCTTCCCAATATATTTAACATCCGCGCAAAAAGCATCACGGAAGGCGAAAATATCATAAAGCTAGACATTCGCAAAATTCCGTGGATTTAAGAAACATGCTCTAATTTTCTCTTGCGCGTGGTGTGAAATGATATAGAAGAAGTAATCATGATTTTTTGTTCATTATTCAAAATCTTGACCGACAACTCCACGCTGGGATGATTGGAATTGCGGCCAATGCTAATATTTTCGATGCGCGAGGGAGAAATGGACTGGAGAAATAATAAATCCTCCAAATGCACGTTGAAAATGTCTACATTGGGAAGCCTTGCAATCAGGTGATAACCTGTGGGAATGGTCAAGATCTTGTATTTTCTGCAGAGAGGCATGTCTCTAGTTCCCAGAGACTCAAGTGCATTGATAATGTTTTCAACTAAAACTTTGTCATCCTCGTGAATGTTCTGCATGACGTCGATCTTTATTTCTTGGTTCATGTTTTTTTTATCTTCCATTTTATTATTTTTATTATTCAGTTTTAAGAAAAAAAAACAAAGCTTAAATAAATGACAAACCTAAATAAAATTCAATCATTTCAACCAAGAGTGTTTTTCGATCAAATGACAAGTGTCGTCATTACTCGATCTTTCCCTTTTTTTTGCAGTGAATTCACACCTGTTTTCAATCCTTGTTTGAAGGGCGGAATTCCCAATTTCAAGCACAAGAGGAAATTTTCGAGATTCCAGCTTCTAAGCAACATATATCATCTGGTCATTGAAATGCGAATCAAGTGGAGGAATGGTGATGTTCGATTGGAACACGTGTGCCTCCCGATAAATTTTCAACCAGAGTACGCCTACGACAGTATTGATTTGTGCTACAAAAACAATTTTGAAAGTTGGAACTGCTTCTTGCCCAATACTATTATAAAAGTACAAGAGTGGGACTGTAGTGCTACGCGAATTGAGTGTGAATTGCATTTTGACAAGTTTTATTATGATTCTGAAATGCAACATTTCAATTTTACGGAACGCAACTTTGAAGAATGGATTGAAAATCCTCACTGCACCGTCTTTACCTGTTTGTACCTTTCTGATGGAATCAGGCAAAAAAGAAATATCGAAACTATTTCGCTGCACATTGCCAGTCCGGAATTTCATGAGAAAAATGCACCCCATTCCAAAACGTTTGCGTCTATC
>Ga0172373_10005244_pt1 | contig 17855 bp, 13 predicted proteins | sample Lak10m_2_FD_114546 | JGI IMG/M metagenome (GOLD analysis project Ga0172373, IMG submission 114546) | Freshwater microbial communities from Kabuno Bay, South-Kivu, Congo - kab_092012_10m | ecosystem: Environmental > Aquatic > Freshwater > Lake | place: Democratic Republic of the Congo...
CTTCGTGATTGCAGCTGTCAACGTCGTCTTTCCATGGTCCACGTGACCAATCGTTCCTATGTTACAATGGGGTTTCTTCCTCTCAAATTTCTCTTTTGCCATCCTTATCTTCTCCTCTAGGCGTATTTAGATTTCACTTCATCAGCAACATGCTGGGGAACTTGTTCATAATGATCAAACTGCATCGTAAATTGCGCACGTCCTTGGCTCATGGACCTTAGGGTATTAACGTACCCAAACATGGAGGCGAGTGGTACAAACGCTTCTACAACCCGTGCGTTTCCTCGTTGATCCATTCCTGCAACCTGACCTCGACGGCTATTCAAATCACCAATGATGTCTCCCATATACTCTTCTGGCGTTACAACTTCAACCTTCATGATTGGCTCAAGAAGTTTTGGGTCTGCTTTCGGCACCCCTTCACGAAAAGCTGCACGCGAGGCAATTTCAAAGGCCAGAACGCTTGAGTCCACATCATGGAACGCACCATCAAAAAGAGTGACTTTATAGTCAATCATAGGGAATCCTGCGATGACGCCCGTTTCACTGGCTTGCAAAAGACCTTTTTCCACACCAGGAATGTATTCCTTGGGAACCGCGCCTCCTACAATGGCATTCACGAAAGAATAGCCCTCTCCTGCTTCAACAGGCTCGAAACGTAATTTGATACGCGCAAATTGACCCGCACCACCCGTTTGCTTTTTGTGGGTATAGTCCACTTCGGCTTTTTTCGTAATGGTTTCACGGTAAGCAACCTGAGGCGCACCCACGTTGGCTTCCACCTTAAATTCACGACGCATACGATCGACGATAATATCGAGGTGAAGTTCGCCCATTCCTTTAATAATTGTTTGCCCTGATTCAATATCGCTAGCGACTCGGAAAGAAGGATCTTCTGACGCCAACCGCGCAAGAGCGAGACCCATTTTTTCTTGGTCAGCTTTTGTTTTAGGCTCCACAGCCACTTCAATCACAGGCTCTGGAAAGATCATACGTTCAAGCACAATCGGTTTTACCGTATCACAAATGGTGTCTCCGGTTGTGGTGTTTTTCAACCCACACAAGGCCACAATGTCACCTGTCCGCGCTTCTTTGATATCTTCACGAGAGTTTGCATGCATTAACAACATACGCCCTACGCGCTCTTTCTCATCTTTAATAGGATTCAAAAGATAGGATCCGGAATTCAAAATACCGGAATAAATGCGCACGAATGTTAAAGATCCCACGAAAGGATCGGTCATGATCTTAAATGCTAATCCGCAGAATGGCTCATCATCGGAAGGATTACGTACCAATTCCTTATCCCCATCCACAGATTCACCCTTCACAGCTCCGATATCTAAAGGAGATGGAAGAAAATCTACAACAGCATCAAGAAGAGGTTGAACTCCTTTATTTTTAAAGGCAGATCCACACAAAACAGGAACGAATTTAGCGCCCACAGTTCCTTTACGAATACACTTCTTCAAGGTATCTATATCTGGCTCTTCTCCGCCAAGGTAAGCCTCGAGCGCCGCATCGTCTTGCTCAACGGCCGTCTCTACGAGCCTTGCTCGATAATCTGCTGCTTGGGCTTGAAGATCTTGAGGAATATCTTCGATGACATACTCAGCACCCATGGTTTCGTCTTTCCAACGAATCGCCTTCATTTGGATAAGATCAACGAGGCCAACGAAATCGGATTCCGATCCGATAGGCAAATGGATAACGAGAGGATGAGCCCCCAAACGATCAATAATCATATCAACCGTACGGAAGAAATTTGCTCCAATCCGGTCCATCTTGTTGACAAAACAAATCCGTGGAACATGATATTTGTCAGCTTGACGCCATACAGTTTCTGATTGAGGCTCTACTCCTGCAACGCTGTCAAAAACAGCAACCGCCCCGTCAAGAACACGCAAAGAACGCTCGACTTCAATCGTAAAGTCAACGTGACCGGGGGTGTCAATAATATTAATACGATGGTCATTCCAAAAGCATGTGGTCGCAGCGGATGTAATGGTGATTCCCCGCTCTTGCTCTTGCTCCATCCAGTCCATGGTGGCGGCGCCTTCATGAACTTCTCCGATTTTATGGGATTTCCCAGTGTAATAAAGAACGCGCTCTGTGGTCGTTGTTTTGCCCGCATCAATGTGGGCCATAATGCCAATATTGCGATACTTTTCAAGGGGAGTTTGGCGTGCCATGTCTGATTATCCCCTTACCATCTAAAGTGCGAGAAGGCCTTGTTAGCCTCTGCCATTTTGTGGGTATCTTCACGCTTTTTCACAGCAGCACCCCGATTATTTGCCGCATCCATAAGTTCTGCCGCAAGACGAGCCGTCATTGTTGTCTCGGACCGCTTACGTGCGCTTCCAACAATCCAACGAATACCAAGAGCTTGTGCCCGCACACTCCGGACTTCCACAGGAACTTGATAGGTTGCTCCTCCGACGCGACGAGAGCGAACCTCAACAGAAGGCTTCACATTATCAAGCGCTTCATGGAAAAGCTGCAAAGAATCTTGCCCTGTTTTTGTCTTAACCTGATCAAGAGCGCCATACACAATGGACTCCGCAACAGACTTCTTGCCTTCATACATAAGGCAGCTCATAAATTTTGATAAAACCACATCTCCATATTTCGCATCTGGCAAAACGGGTCTTTTTTCTGCGGTGTGCCTTCTTGACATGCTCTATTCTCCTACTTCGGACGCTTTGCGCCATACTTAGAGCGCCGTTGACGTCGTTTTTGAACGCCTTGGGTATCTAGAGTACCGCGAATAATATGATAACGCACACCTGGCAAGTCGCGAACGCGCCCCCCTCGAATCAACACCACCGAGTGTTCTTGAAGGTTGTGTCCCTCACCAGGGATATAGCCGGTGACTTCGTACCCATTGGTCAACCTGATACGCGCAACCTTACGCAACGCCGAGTTTGGCTTTTTTGGCGTTGTCGTCATCACACGCGTACAAACGCCACGCTTTTGAGGATTTCCTTGCAAAGCAGGAACCGTATTGCGCACTTCCTTATCTTGCCGTGGCTTTCTGATCAATTGGTTAATCGTCGGCATTAAACGTGTTTCCTTTCACATTTCATTTTACACCTACCGCATTTAAGCGAAATAAAGGTGGAAGGCAAGCCCCCACCTATTTCAAAAAATAATTTTCTTTTTCTAGCCAATCTTTTGCGTCGCGTCTATAGAATAAATCAGGAATTGAGCAGATAACATCTGTTCCGTCCTGAAACGCCTATACCACCAACGCTCTAATGACGAGCGAATAATAAGCCGACGCACAAACCGAGTCAAGAGTTGTCTTTCTTTTTTATGTATTTTTCTTTGCTTACACAACCTCAGAAATGTGCGTGTTTTTTCACATCCTGCTGCTTCTCTTAGCTTACTGCTGCTCTTTTCTCACATTTAAAATATCTAAAAGGAGGGAGATGTTCCCGTCTTCATTAATAACATTAGAGACGACTTGAGAAAGATTCATATTGCCCCAAGAAATAGCACGATGAATAAGATAAGGAGTGGGACTGTGAGGCTCGATACGTTCCAAGTAATTGGCGACTTCTCCTAAAATCGCATAAGCTTGCTCTCGATTTTCGATAGGACCCGCAAAGGATTTTTTAAGGGAGCGAGGCTCGGAAACATCGAGAGGGGGTGTCTTTTTTTTCTCTTTATTGTCTCCTCTAGCTTCTAAAATTTGATGGACAAATCGATGAACAGCGTCCACTTTTTCCTTTAAACGATAAAAGGTAGGGGCATTTTCACCCAAATGAAGACGTAGCTCTTCTTCCAGCTCTCCCATAAGCTTTAAAGCATGAATACAGGTTTTATCCATATATCGATAATAAGCGGTTGGTGTCTGATTAATGCTTAAGGAAATTTTATTCAAAAGAGCGGTTCTTCCTTCTGCGATTGAAGAGGCTACAACCCCTTGATTTTTTTTAGAAGGAAGGTCAACGCGATTCGCTTCATTGAAATCTAACAATCGGTAGGAGGACATCGATTTATCGGGCGGCAAACTTATAGCAACAAAATGAATTTCATCACTTAGTTTCAAGTTTATCCAATCATAAAGGCCCACCCGAAGGTTATATCCCCCTCCCCCTTCTTGAGGGAAAAGAGTATCCCAATAGGTTCGCGTGAGAGCTAAAACAAGTTCAAGACCGTGAGCTAGGCCTCCCATTCCTTCAAGACGAAAGCGAGCTTCCATCAACCAAATGGCAATCTGAAGGTCCTTAGACTTCGTTTTAAGAGCTTCTTGGCACAGTTGATCGACTTGATCCCAATCAGCCTTTTTAAGATCAGCTTTCCAAATTCCCTGAGGAAGAGTCTCATCGTCCTCTCGACGTGCTGCTTTAATTTTATCATACACATCCGTATAGCGAACCGATTCTCCAGCCGGGTTATTGCCGGGAATAGGCAGAAGAAGGCGAGACGGATCAAATTCTAAGGACAAGTCTATCATCGTGATCAACTCTCCGAATTGTTAAGTTTGGGCGCTTGGAAGGGGAAAACAGGCAATCTGAGGACTTGGGTTCCTGTGGATCCTCCTTGAGCTGTTTGTGTCGACAAACTTCCTAAAGGACAATCAGACGGATTCCCGCCACAAGGCGGAGGTTTAGAGACCCCTGCTGCTTCAGAATCTTTTCCTCCAGCCGCTGCAGCCTTCTTAACCGCTTGTTGCGGCGCTAAGACTGGAGAGAGGGCAAGGCGCATGAATACTTTTGCTTTTGGCAAGCACCCTATGGAGTTTTTATCGTGATTAGAAACAACATTAGTCAACGGAATATCAAACTGCAACGTAATGGGGTTATCGTCTTGCAAGTCTTTAAAGATGGACAGATTGGCTTGATGTTGACGTAAAAGTCGTAATAAAGCCCACGTGCCACCATAAGAATAAGTTGCATTGACTCCTTCAACCGCAAGATTGGTTGTACAATCTGATGTAGGTTGCAAAGGACTGTTGGCTGCCCACCGGAATATAACTTGGAGAGGGTCCCCAGCCGTCCAATATCCCTTATGAGAAGATGAGTTCATAGAGATAGTGGTGCCTTGAGAAACGACTGACCAGTCAAGAATTGCATTACCACGACATTCTTTGTCTTTATGCGTCCTAAAGGTTACATCAAATGTAAAGGCGGGAGAAGGTAAGGCACAACTGGACGCTAAATATCCTCCAAAGAACTCACGTAATTGTTCCATTTGCTCAATAAAATTAAGCGCGCTTTTACCAGCAGCACCCAAATTAGTGGCTTGTTGCAAGGTCGACTTAATACTTGCTGATTGAGTATCCATCATTTCAAAGAAGGTGCGAATATCTTCTGGGTCTGCATCAGGAGCACTGCAATCCGTTTTTTTGACAAAGGGGAACTTCCCTGCCAAATTGGCATTAAAGAATTGTGAGACTTCCGTATAATTATCAATAGAGACATATCCCGCAAGAGACACGCACTGTTCATGAAGTTTTTCTTGGATATTCACCAAAATACTTATAAAAAAGTCAGTTCTCTCTGAAATCATATTCACTGTGCTCGCATATTTAGCACAGGTGGCTAATGTGACTTCATTAAGAGGCCCCATGATAAAATCTTCAAGCTCTACAAGCCCATTTCCGGGAGCCTTACGTTCATAATCATTTAATTCCTGAATAATTCCCTGCCACTTGGTAAGGATAGGCAGATTATCAGGCATTCCTTCTTTATTAATTTGATCGAGGAAAGCGACAAGCGGTTCAGCAAACTCACGCGCTAGATAATTAATACGCTCTCGCTGTAACTGTAAGTAGTTTTTGAGTTCGGTAAGATTAGAAACACCGAACGCTTCAAGAGCAGCCAAGTTTTGACCATTCCACCACTCAAAAGAATTCATTTTAATGGCGTAGGGAGACTCCTCCATTAAAATGCTATCTAGGCTTTTCAAAGGCGTATAAGCCTGAACCGTCAAAAGGCTTTTGAGCGTACTAAAGGCGGAGTTAGCATTGTTTGCTTTTAAAGCAAATAAAATCTGTTCAAGGTAAGGAGCGGAGGCTCGATAGTTTTGCACCTGAGAGAGAAGAGCGTCTTCGGGAGAGAGTGCGCTAGCCGTTGGCATTTGAGAACTAAAAACTTCCGCATTTGCAATATATTCCACAAGGTTTTGAGTAAGACTTTCACGCGCCACCTTCTGAAGAAGCGGCTGCAGTGACTTTGGCATATTTAACAGACGCGAATTCACAAAATCATTATAGGAGTTTATCAAGCTAACTGCTTCTTGAAGACGTAAGGTATCCCACAATAAAACAGATCCGATGGGGATAGCCGTTATAATACCCTTGTTTGTTGTAGGCGCCATGAACGGCTCCTTGAAGAAAGAACTTAAGTTATTTTCGAGAAGAACAGCTCCTCGGGAAGGTTCTGAAATAGCTAATCCATTTTCGAGGACAAAAAGATGGTCCCCCTCAAACAGAGGTGAAGTATACCCAGCAAGACGTTGACGAAAATCCTTAAAGTCTTTGTCAATATTAGCCGTTAGATCTGATCCCATTGTCTTCGCAAAAAAACTAGAGTTAACGATTAACCTCATCACATGTTCATAGGAAGCTCCAGGATCAAAATAGTCGGCGTCAATCCATTGAAGCTCAGGATTTAAAATGGAATTAATCGTTGTTTGTAGGCTCTTAAAAATCTCACGTAACATGTTTGTATCGTAAGCGGTGTAGTTACGAGCTCCTGAGAATTCATAAAGAGTGATTCTGAGTTTCGCCAGCCCAGGAATCATTTGATCAGGGTTAAAACTGGCAAGTTGGAATTCATCAAAGATCTTCATTAACTTAGCAGAGGCATCGCTTTGATAATTATCAAAATCAAACATCTTCACATTAGTATTTTTCAAGGCGTAAAGATAATAATAGTCATTTTCAAAAAAATCCTCTGGCATTGTGTAATTAAATAGATATTTGATTATATCCGCCACATCTTGCAAACTGGAGGTTTGCCCCAATGCGTTAAATTTACGTGCTGCTAGCTCGAGGGCCTGAAGGCTAATAACGTAATTTCTTAAACGATAAAATTCGGTTGTTTCTAAAGGATCAAGCCCGTTTCCTGGAGGTGTTGTAACAGGAATAGGCACATTCAAAGAAACAAGTTGTTGCGCTTTATAGTTTAATTGAGAACTCATGGAACGTAAGATCACTTTATCATACACAAGGACCATTACTTGACGAATTTTCTCATCGAGACGACTAAACCAAGAGGGGGGAACAAAAGCTGAAAAAAGGCTATTAACATTAATTTGAGTCATTCCATCAAGGAGAGATTCCGCTTGTTGATCAAAATAGAGTCGGCCTATATCTGCTCCTTCTGCTTGGTCACGAATTTTCGACAATGTGACATCAATTTGAGGAAAAACACTCATGAGGTTCATGCGCGCATTTTGAAGCTTTTCGTTGGCACGTAGTAAACCAAGTGTTCCTACAATTGCGGCAATGCTGATAAGGATTTTTGCAAAGCGAATTGCAGTTGTATTCCCTAAAAGAAGACGAGACACAGGACGTGCAAGACCAACCTCTCGAAAGATTTTGTCTTCAAAAAGGTCGTTAGCAAAATAAATGTTCCGCTTTTCATCTTGTAATTTTCGCTGAAAATGCCAAGGCATTTCCAAAGAGGACATGGGAGGAAGATCAGGTTCATCCAAATGGCTGTCCCCTAGAAAATAAATACCTCTCAAAAAGAAAGCTTCATGATAGCTGGAGGGCTTAAAAAGGTGATCTGTATAAGTTCTGAGCTCAGACTTTAACTGGTTAAAGGCCAAGGGAAATAAAAATACACCGTCGCGATTCTCGATCGTTTTCCCATCTGCATAAATTTCTTCTTGCACACGACTGAGAGACTCATTGATAGAAGAAAAAGCCTCATCTATCCATTCAGTTGTATAAATTGAATCGACGGCTTTATCATTCGACCATCCGAAAATATCAGATTTATTACGTGTGGGAATAGCCTTGCAAAAACTTTTAAAGCCAGGAACAAGATCACATTTTGTAACAACAATATAAATAGGAACCCTAAGTTCTGTAAGACGCTGTGCTTGCCATAATTTATTATAGAGATAGTCCGCTCGAATGAGAATATCATCATGAGAAAGCGCTGTTTTCCCAGTCAACTCCGAAGCTGGAATCGTTAACACAATTCCATCTAGAGGGCGTTTTGGACGATAATGCGCCAAGAGGTTTAGAAAAAGCTTCCATTTTGATTCATCAGAAATTGGATGAGAGGCATTTAAGACAAGTTTACCATCCAAATCTAAAACGGTTCCATGGTCATAAAAATACCAATCACATGAGGATTCCTCTCCTCGCTCTTCTTCAAAATGTGCTTGATCAATAGGTCTATCTAAATCTAAGTTTTTAAGAAGAATGCTCTTCCCAGCATCGCTTGCGCCAAGCATAAGAATCCACGGCAACTGGTACTGAGATTGCGTCCCTCCAATAAATGTACGCATCATTTTTAAAGCATATGAAAAAGACTTGCTTAGGGGGTCATTCGCAAAAAAACCAAAACGAGCCAGAAAAGTTGCGCATTTTTCTAGGAAAGGATGCGGTTTTTTTTCAGCATGATCCCCTTCATCCTCTTTTGTTGTCGCGCTTTTATAGATTAGAATTCCAATGATCGCAAAAACAACCGCTACCAAAAGAGCAATCACAAGACTCCAAGGAAAAAAATATGTTAATCGAGACATATATCCGCTTGTCATATTTTCACCCTATCCATCTACACTATTGTAAGTAATAATATGATTGACAACTTTTGTAATATCAGAAGTCGCATTATACCAAACGACGTACGATGCGAGAAAATACGCAAAACAGATTCCTGAAAAGACAAAGTACCAATTGCGCATATTAGAAAGCTCTTTCGTCTCACTCCCTTCTAGGGTATGCGCGTAAGCATCAGAGAAAAGATGAATCTTTTGCCGAAATAAATAAGGTTCCCTTCGATTGATAAATGTAAAAAGTCTTGTGCGATAGGAAGCTAACACACTTTCATCATTAAAATGTCGATACTTCCCCTGAAAACCCAAGGCTAAAGCGCTGAGATAAAGAATGGCTAAATCTATACGAACAGGGTCTTGATTTTGCAACAAAAGGTCTAGTTTTTCAAAAAAAGTTTGCCCTGCACTATGGGTATTATAAAGACGTTGTTCTAGCAAGTTGCCTTCCCAATAGGTTTTCCCTGGCCATTCTAAATTTAAGAAAACCTCATCCGCCAGAGCAACCATGACAAACTGTGCGTCCGTGTAATAGTTTTCCGCAAAACCATTCCCACCAAAAGAGGCTGAAACCGCCTGTTCTTCAAGAAAGGTCTGTAAATTCGAAAGAATATACTCAGCCGTCGCATTGGGAGAAGACTTCCCCTTATCTTTTTCTTTCTCCCAAGGCTTTGAGAATACAAATTGCTTATGCTTTAAAACTTGCTTATAAAATTCTTCAAAGCACTCAACAATAAATGACTGAGAGTTATTTTGTTTATTAACTTGTGCCACGAACTCTATGGTCTCCCTGACTCTCCCCTTAAGGGGATGTTATATTTTTAAAAAACCTATCAAATTTTATACAAATTATTTATTAAAATTCAGTTAACGCTCAGTCGTCATATTTTGCGAATTTGCATTATAGAGAACTATCTCTGCGGGGCGGGTCAAATCATCATCCGACACATTAAAAAGACACAAAACTCCCTTTGGGTCAATATATCGGGTATCAACCTCAACAACAAAAATCTGCACCCCTTTTGCTGGAACTAGGTTCATTTCAGGAACTTCCGCCACGATTCTCCTGGGTGCCCCCAAAACCCGATTATCCTTAGCAAGCGTAATATACTTATCCGTAACAATCACGCAGTTATTCACCCAATCTAAAAGGGCATCTTCTGTCATACCGGGTTGTATCCTTGCTCCTAGAACAAAACGATCTTTGATCCAAGAGGACTGGAGCTGAAGGGTAAAGACACGATCATTTAAGGCAAAGGGGATGACTGAGTAACTTTCCTCGATCTCATCAAGAACTTTTCCAACATAATTAATGACTTGAGAAAAAGTTTTTCTAAGGTCTAAATGATCATATCCCTTAAAGCGGGGCGGGATTTCACCATATTTAACCCCTGAAATCTGAGCTGCGAGGGTGCATAACGCCTGATAAATATCAAAAGGGTGCGCTTTTCCAGTGGAAAGAACTGTTTCAAAAGGCAAAAGACCTACGACAAGCTTTAAGCGTATTTGTTCCATTTCCTCGAAAAATGGATCTTTTGTTACCCGATCACCTACGGATTGAACCTTTTGTTGAAGATAGGCCAATTTTTCACGTAATTGTTGAATGAGCTGATCGCACATCTGCCCTAAATCAGAAAGTAAATCTACTTGTATTTGTGGAGGTATATACTGCGCCAATGAGAAGCTTTTTGCATCGCAGGTTACTTGCGCTAAGGGAAGTGAAACATAATGCGGTGGAGGCTCTGTGCCAACTTGAAGAGACAGATTGGGAATAAGACGAGGAATATCAATAGCTTGCTCTCCTGTATTGATATCTGCAACATTCGTATTCACAATAGAACGATAGCGGGGCAAATCTCCCGAAACATCTGTCCAATCTCCTCGTCTGGAGGGCACACACAAATAAACAAAATGAGGAGTGGCTTCAACTTTTTCACGCAAAGGGAGAAGATTTAATTGAAGCGGGGAATCTGTTTGAGGAAGGCTGGTCACTAAAAGGCCATCTGGCATAATCACTTCAAGCTCAATGGGACGAAAAGTTCCCGACGTCAAAAGAGACTCATTAACTTTAAATTGCGCGACCCCCCAAAAAAAAGAAAAAACATGTGAGATATAGTACGTCATCATACTTTCTGTACGTATATCCGCTTGTTGAAAGTGCTGTGGCATAAGGAGCATCCCCTCATACCATTGAATTGGATTTGTATTTAATTGAGCCATTAATTCACCTTATTACGCTTAGAGTTACAGGGAGAACACGGAGAAGAAACCTTCTTTTTAAGAGGCGGAAGTGATTGAGCCACAATGGGAAGAGGACCTTGCCTACCCCCGCCTCCAACCTTTGCAGGAGAAACTTGACAGGGTTGAGACGCCACCTGTCTGCAAGGTTGGGAAGGAGGTTGACAGGGTTGAGGCGCCACCTGTTTGCAAGGCTGAGGCACCACTTGCTTGCAAGGTTGAACAACATTTGTTACTGGACCGAGCATGATACTCGCTTGCCCTGCATTTTGGGCACCTGTTGTAAGGCCTTGCTTTAAACTTTGGCCCGAAGAATCCCCCCAACACGAAGGTGTTGTCATGGTCGCTCCTAATTGCATATCATTGGCACTCATGGCAGATAGATTTTTAAGATCATCTTTCATAAAAAGGACACTTACAATTCCATCAGGTGTGACACGTAGCCGATGATCACCGGGCGTAAAGTAATCAGCAAACACATAGGCCCCAAATGCATCTCCCTTGTTTTGAGGAGGTTGAAAACCCATAACTCTTTGACCTGGCACAAGTTCCCAGTGCCAAATCTCTAAAAGAGTTGGGTTATCTAAGAGAAGTTGCTTTGAGGACGCAAAATAGGTTTTAGCTGACATCTGATTGAGAGCACTCATAAGCTCTGAACTGTAGACAATAACAAGATCAACCGCGAGCGCTGAGTTTTGGTTTGTGTCAGACTGCGTATAGAGAGAAACCGATTGCATCGTGAGTGATGGCTTAGGCGTAGAACTGCACGCAGCGAGAATTATTGAAGAAAGCACTATAAGATGCTTAGAGAGTTGTTTTACTAAAGAAAGTGGCAAAATTATTCCCCAACTTTTTGCATATAGCAGTTTCTGTTTCATGATGCATCATTACCATTTTTAGATATTTTTATAACAATTGCCCCGGGAATATTACGAGAGGTGAATTGCGACGCAGCCTCTGTCGCAGTTGCATAATTCTTATAAGACCCGCTATGAACATAATACAAAGTATTGCCGTCAGAAGACTTTCCCGCTGTTATGTAGGTCGTATAATTCAAGGCTTGTAAGTTGCTTTGGAGAGCCTCGGCGTTTTCCTTAGCTGCGTAAACCCCAAGTTGTACTGAATAATCCCCTTTCCCCTGAGAAAGCGACTGAGTCGCGGAGGAAGAAGAAGAAGACGGCGCTCCTGGAGATGTTTGTGTTGGCAAAAGACCATGCCGTTGAGAAGACGCAGGCGATTGAGATTGGGCTGCTGTTTGAGGTTGAGACGACGATTGAGGTTGCGCAGATGAGGGAGGTTGAGAAGACGATTCACCAATATCTTGTGTTTGTTCTACAGCTTTTTGAGTTTTACTCGCAGCTTGCTGCGATGCTGCATCTTGAGCTTCTGTAATGAGAGGAGTTAAAAAATCAGGGACATCGGGAGTTTGAACATCTGAGACAGCTTCGCCAACTGTATCTCCTAACATGTCCGCTATTTTGCTTTGCTGCTCTGTATTGTCTGCGGGCTTCGTAACCTTAGGCTGTGGTTGAGAGGATGACGCAACAGGAGGAGCGAGCGACACACTTTCTTTCTCTACCGGGGCAGGAAGACGGGGGGGACTTTCAAGCCACATCCCTAATAAAAAGCCTCCTAAAAAGGTAAAGGTTCCAAACAAAATTAAGCTAAAAATTATAGCAAAAAGAGAAAAATTTCCTATGCTAACGATAGACTTAGTCTTTTTTGAATCCCCCTGCCCTCCCATTCCTTGAGAAGGAGGATATGGTTGTTGCACATAGCCACCAGCCCCCATCGCCGCAGGATGGTATGGCTGTTGCGGATAGTACGCCGGCCCAGCAGCATTAGGAGGCACTTGGCTTTCTTGTGGTCGAATATCTTGTGGTGATGGCTCTACCATCTTCTGTTAACCTTTTATTTTTGGCTCAGTATACAAAAAAATTTGACAAATGAACAGCGTCTTATGTGATTCATTGTAAGATAGACATATATCATTATCTAAGCAAAAATGGATCAAGAAAAGATAAACTGGAGAACGCTATGCAGCAGTATATTGTGGGAAATTGGAAAATGAATGGAACAAAAGCAGATGCCAGAAGCCTAGCCTCTGCTTTTTTAAAACGTGTGTCTGAATCCAACCGCCCTCTTCCTCATATCATTTTATGCCCTTCTGCTCCTTATCTTATGACGGTTGTAGAAATTCTTAAGGGGTCTTCCTTAGAAGTAGGAGCTCAAGATTGCCATCCTGAGAGAAGCGGCGCCTTTACCGGAGATGTTAGCAGTTTCCAACTTAAGGATGTTGGGTGTAAATACGTTATCGTAGGCCATAGCGAAAGACGACAACACCATCATGAAAGCAGTCTCCTTATTCGCCATAAATTCGAAGCCGCTATTAAGGCGGGACTTCGACCTATTTTATGCATTGGTGAAAGTGCCGACGACCGCCAGCAGGGAAAAACATTTGACATCATTGCAAAACAACTTGTGTCTGACTTGCCATTAGACGTTCACCCTCAGGACTGTCTCATCGCTTATGAGCCTTTATGGGCCATTGGAACAGGTCTTATCCCCACTCTTATAGAAGTTGAAGAAACTATAGGGTTCATAAAGCACGAGCTTTCCTTACGCATGACAGGAGGAGCTCTTACTCCCACTCTTTATGGGGGCTCTGTTACAGCGCATAACGCCTCAGATCTTTTAAAGCTTCCTCATTTAGATGGTCTTCTTGTAGGTGGCGCGAGCTTAAAGCTTGATGAATTTTGGAGCATTATCAATGCCTCGAAACGTTAAGGGTAAGCTACGTTGTGTCATTGCGAGGAGTGAAACGACGATAACCAATTGTTTTGTAAGAAATAACTTAATTTATGTGATTGCTTTCTCCGTCTTCTCTGAACCTTTCTTCGGCGATAAGATCCGCCGCTTCGTTGGTAGGAATTTCGAGAGTTTCAGCCATCTGAAAGACCTGAAGAAGAGTGTCAGGAATTTTCTTAACGTGCCGCATAACTCGCTCAGCATCATAAGAGGCCCCTTCACAGGAAACGTTGATAAGTCCTCCTGCATTGATGACGTAATCAGGAGCATACAGAATTTTTTGATCAGCTAAAATCCTTCCATGAATCTGAGAATCAAGCTGGTTGTTGGCAGATCCCGCTACAATAGAACACTTGAGTTGAGGGATAGTATAGTCATTAAGAATGGCTCCAAGAGCGCAAGGAGAAAAAACATCCGTTTCAGCTTCATAAATAGCCTCGGGAGCAATAGCTTGGACTTTATATTCTTTAACAACTCTCGTCACAAGCTCTGGGTTAATATCTGTCACCATTAAGATGGCTCCTTCTTTCACCAAACACTTACAAAGATGATACCCAACATTTCCAAGGCCTTGTACGGTAATTTTTATATTTTTAAGAGACGATTGTCCGAGGCGATATTTCACAGTTGCGCGAATACACTCACAAAGTCCCACCGCTGTGAAAAACGATGGATCTCCACTTCCTGTTGACTTGCCCCTAACATAAGATGTTGTCTCTCCAATCGAATCCATATCTGCAACAGAAGTGCCCACATCTTCACCTGTGATATATTCTCCTCCGAGACGTTCAATGCATTTTCCGAGAGCCCGAAACAACGCAGGAGATTTATCTGTATAGGAATCTCCAATAACAATGGCTTTTCCTCCCCCAAAAGGGAGATTTGCCATTGCAGCCTTATAGGTCATTCCCCGAGACAGCCGCAATGCATCTCTAATGGCTTGCTGTTCAGTCGTATAAGCCCACATACGACATCCCCCTAATGCGGGTCCTCGATTCGTATTATGAAGAGCTACAATAGCTTTTAATCCCGTTCCTTTGTCATAAAAAAAGGCAACCTGTTCATGAGTATCAAAATCAATGGCTGTAAAAATGGGCATTTCTAGTTTCCCTTGTTCTCTCGTATCCAAAGAAAAGAATAGGCAAGTAAAGTTAATTTTTGGATAAATTTCGATTCATAGAAATATGAAATATTAAGAAATTTTTAGATCTATTTTGATATAAAAGAATGAAAATTATAGGAGAAGACACCGTGAAAAAAAACACCCTTACTCTGTTAACAACAGCATTTTTACTAAACTTATCATGTGCACAAGCAGCTGATAAAGCACCTCAAGGTGAATCACTTGACACAACTATTAAGGGGGTAATCTCTGCTCTCGTTGAAGATAATGCTGCATTTACTGCTGCGACACCTGAAGAACACTTTCACGGTTTTCAAGATGTCCAGAATCCTCGCGTAACAATGGTTATGTGTTCCGATTCACGGGTTCAAATGGATAACTTTTCTCAAGGTGCTGAAAATGACATCTTTGTTGCTCGGAACATCGGCAATCAATTTGCAACAACTCAAGGATCCATAGAATACGGAGTAGATGTTTTAAAAACACCCGTTCTTATGTTTGTGGGACACTCTCATTGCGGTGCGGTGAAAGCTGCGAGAGGAGATCTAAGTCAAATTCCTTCTGCGATTCGAAAAGAGCTACAAACAATGGATGTAAAGTCAGCACACGATGAAAAACAAGCAACAGCTCTGAATGTACACAACCAAATAGACAAGGCTCTGAAAACATTCAAAACAAAGGTTGACTCTCAAAAGGTTGTGCTAATTGGGGCCTTATACGATTTTCGGAATGATTATGGGTATGGGAAAGGTCATCTCATTATCATCAATTTAAATGGAGAAAAGGACCCCAAAAAGATTCTCGACTCCCATTATTTTGATGGACTTAAGAACGTTAACGTTGGAATTTGAGAATAAAAGAAGGGAGTTAATTCAACGATTCTGTCTCAGAGTTAACTTTCTCTTTTTTTCTCACAGCCACGATGCTGACCATAACCAAAGCCATACCAAATAGCTTTGCATAACTTAAGCTTTCGGCATAGAAAATCCATCCTAAAAAAGCGCCTGTAACGGGAGCCAAAAATAAAATTATCGCGGCATAAGAGGCGGGGATTTTCCCTAAAGAATAAGCGATAAGCCCCTGTCCTAAAGTATGAACTAGAACAGCCTGCCCAAATATACTCATAAAATCTCGCAAACTTAATGGCCAAAACGCTTCTCCCGCAACATACGAAAAGAACGCTAAGAACAGAGCTGCACACCCTCCCGTCCAAAACATGAGAAACCCTGTTAAAACACGATCACGGATTTGTTTGAGAGAAATAAGATAAAGGGCTACCATAAGCCCAGAAAGGAGAGCCACCATGTCTCCTAGAAGGGACTTAAAGCTAATCGAAAAACTTTCTCCCACAAGAAAGGTACAGCCTACAAAGCCCACAAATGCAGCAATGAGAATTCTAAGAGAAGGTTTCTCTTTAAAAAAGAGCCACACGAAAAAAGGAACGTAAAGAGCCGCCGTATTATTTAAAAGGGTGGAGTTCACAATGGTTGTGTGATCAATCGACCAATTCCAAAGAGCAAGGTCAAAAGCAAAAAAAACGCCTGCTATTATTAATACCCCAACATCACTCAGAAAAAGTCTGCTGCGAGGAGGATGTGGGTTTTCTTTTTTTTCCCACTTCATCCATAACATCAGAAGAGGAAGAGCAAACAGCATTCGATAAAACCCCGTTGTTAGCGGGCCTAGATCAGAAAGGCGTACAAAAACAGCAGAAGATCCAATCAAAGCGCTCCCCAAGCACATAAACAGCACAGATGTTAAAGTGGAGGAGGCGTTTAACATGGTATATACTTCTTCTTTAAATCTTTTTCTGTATCCAGTCTTCTTTGCATATCATTTTGTCCGTGCTTTTGGCTTTCTAAAATCATACGCACAAGCGTTTCTTCATTAAGGCCTGCACTGGGCCGTACTTCCACATGCTGAGAAAGACCCGTTGTTTTTTCAAAAGCTGTTACCGTTAAGAGTCCCTCCACATCTACCGCAAAGTCAACACGTATCCTAGCGGCACCTGCAGGAAGAGGAGGCAACCCATAGAGTTCAAAACGTGCTAAAGAACGACAATCGGAGACGAATTCTCTCTCTCCTTGAAGAACATGAATAACCATCCCTCCTTGTCCATCTACATGTGTTGTAAAGTCTTGAGATGCAAGAGCTGGAAGGGGCGTATTTCGTGGGATAATTTTTTCGATAAGCCCGCCCATAGTTTCAAGACCTAAAGAAAGAGGAGTTACATCTAAAAGAAGTGTATCTGATCCATGAGTTAACCCATGAGCCGTTAGCGCAGCTCCTAAAGCAACAGCTTCGTCGGGATTAAGATCACACAAAGGCATTTTGTTGAATAAAACTTCCACTTGTTGACGTACCAGAGGCATACGTGTCATTCCTCCTACAAGCACAACCCCTTGGATGTGCTCAGGGGTAACCCCAGCTTCCTTCAAAACATCTTGCGTGATAAGAAGTGTTTTTTCTACAAAAGGATAAGCAAGAGTTTCCAGATCTCTACGGGCAACACCTCCGCAGTCTTCAGCTTCTGTAAGTTTTTCTTTAATAATACAGGCTTCCTGAGGCGTAATGCCTTTTTGAGAGGCAAGTGCTTGGTCAATATCATCCCCTCCTAGGTTTAAATCACCCCCAGTGGCAAGAACTTGAAAGACACCTTTTTCAAGTTTGAGGAGAGACACATCAAAGGTTCCGCCTCCAAAATCATAGATGGCATATATTCCCTCAACATCTCGCTCAAGACCATAAGCCAATGCAGCAGCTGTTGGCTCATTAATAATTCTTAGAACTTTAATCCCTGCAAGGGCTGCAGCTTGTTTAGTAGCTACACGCGCAGCTTCATCGAAATAAGCCGGGACAGTAATAACAGCCGCGTTGAGAGGTGCTGTTTGTTCAATGAGATGGCGCAAATGCTCAAGAATTTTACCTGCAACCTCAACAGAAG
>Ga0172373_10005245_pt1 | contig 17849 bp, 36 predicted proteins | sample Lak10m_2_FD_114546 | JGI IMG/M metagenome (GOLD analysis project Ga0172373, IMG submission 114546) | Freshwater microbial communities from Kabuno Bay, South-Kivu, Congo - kab_092012_10m | ecosystem: Environmental > Aquatic > Freshwater > Lake | place: Democratic Republic of the Congo...
CAGAAGGGCGGAAAGATCACTTGGCTGATCGACCTAGCGTGCGACCGCTGCAAAGAAAAGACAGATGATCTAACGCCTGTAGCTGTATCACAGCGAGGGACATCTGCTAATCATGCGACAGGATTCGACGCGTTGCTCTGTCGCAAGTGCCGCGAGGAAGTGTGAACAACATTATTCCGCTTCTTGTGATCGGGCCGATCGCGGTGCTACTATTTATACTCAACAACAGGAGCAAGAAATGACTGACGAAAATGTCTACGATCCAGAGAACAAAGAGAACTACGTCTACGATCCGGAGAAGAACTCTGGCTGGGTGGAGCTTGAAGACAAGGCCGCGTCAGACTACAGACCTGTAACTCCAGAAGATCAAAACTACCAGATCGTCGAACCGCAAAGAGAAATTGGCAGCGTTCAAGACGCCTCGTTTGAGATCGCTCGACTTGTCAGAGAGACCTTCGGTGATTTTGGTCTTGAGGATGTGCTCATTCTCGTCTCGTATGAGACAATTAGCCGTTGGCAGGACACGATCGTCACTCGCCTTCAGGCGATGGTCAAAGAGTGGGATAGCACGATCACCGACGACAAGAGCCTCTATACTCTTGGTCTTCGAAGAGCGATCGACATCGTGCAAGGCAACAATCCGGTTCTCTGATAGTACAATGAAAATACAGAGATGCGGACGCCCTTGTAGCTCAGTGGCAGAGCTCCCGCCTTGTAAGCGGGTGGTCGTGGGTTCGATTCCCACTGAGGGCTCAAACGACGATACGGAGCGTGGCTCGGCTTGGTAGAGCACTTGGTTTGGGACCAGGGGGTCGCAGGTTCAAGTCCTGTCGCTTCGGCATGGAAATAGAAACACAAATAGCTCTTGAACGCATCAAGAAAAAGATCACTCCTGGATACTCGTACTCGATTGATGTTGGACCCGGTTGGTACCAGATCGTGATCGACTGCGACAGAGAGCTTTCGGCCATCGATCCAGACTACACGGTCCAGCAAATCAAGGAGAAGTACGGCGGACTCCGGTATTACTTCAGTCGAAGCAAGTCGAACGCCTACGACGAGACCTTCAAGAAGATGTGTGACGTCGTTGACAAGTACGAAGATCTTGCGTCGCGCACCTGTGAGGTGACTGGAGGACCTGGAGTTCTGATGGTGTCTTCTGGCTGGTACAAAACTGTAGATCCGAACAGTGAGCACTCTGAAGGTTTCACAGCCGTCGAGTAAGACCGCTTCCGCTGGTAGTTCAGAATCACTTTTAGCATTGGTCGTCTTCAACCGCTAAACCGTGTTTCTGAAAGGCGTTTGCTCCTGTAAGTGTGATCTCACCGAAAAATCTTTGCGACTCTCAGCCTGAACTTCTTGGCTTACAGTTATCCTTGTGTCTCTCATGAGACGCAGAAAGAAGAACATCAATCATGGACAAGCTACTCACACCAGCGAACAAGGCGTTGCTCGCGTCCTACGCGCGCTCATTCGTCGGAGCTGCCGTTGCCACCTACGTGGCCACAGGAGATCCGAAGGCGGCACTCAATGCGCTTTGGGCCGCGGCACTTCCAGTCGCTATGCGATACATGAACCCGAAGGATCTCGCTTTCGGACGTTCGTCCAAGTAACCAACCAAGGAGAGAGAACAATGTCAACACCTCAGAAGAAGACATCAGCGAAAAAAGCTCCAGCAAAGAAAGCTCCGGCGAAAAAGAAATCGGCTGCCTCCTCTGCTGTCAATAAGGCACCGGCTGAAACTATAAAACTTCCCACTCCTGAAGCAGTGGTGAACAAGTTAGTAGTTCCGGCGCTCAAGAAGCAGAGGGGCTTCTTCGCTCGTCTTTTCGGCCGCTAAGCAAGGATCGAGGGTGACCCGGCGGATTGCCCTCTCTCCCCTCCGTCGGGTCACCTTTCTTCTCTCAGCGCGATTCCATTATATACAACGATGAGATCTAGATGAGTATCACGATAAAACCATTTGAAGAACCGGAGAGAGAACGTCCGGAGGTTCAGGTCGATGAACCCGTGAACCTACGGCCGATCTTGTCCGATCTTGGAATCGACGAGATCGAGCGCGGGATCTGCCAAGACACGTTTGAAAACCGCCAGATCTTACGCCGCGCGAAGATGGGCTGGGAGACGGTCTACTCGTCGAACGGAGTTCCGACCGGCATGATCATGGCCCGGTCGCAGGAGATGGCGAAGGCTCGCCGCGTCTTGAGCCTTGCCGAGAAGAAACCGATCTTGGTCGAGAGCGACCGCATGAACTCGGACTATCTCATCGGGCTTGATCTATTGGCCGAGTCCGCGTCCGACTATCTCGTTCCACCGTGGGTGATCGCCGCGACCCGCCTGTGGGTAAAAGAGCAAGAGCTCGGCGGACCTGCGTCTCCCAAGAAGGGACCAGCTCCTCTTCCCACCCGCTGTCGTCATGTCAAGGAAGACGGCATCCGCTGCATGCTCTGGTCATCGGGACGGGCGAAAGATGACGGTCTCTGTCGCGTGCACCTTGGATCTATCTCTCGCAAACCAGGTGAAGACATCGAGCGCGCACGCGCGAAGCTTGTTCAGGCGGCGCCGTACGCCGTCGACATTCTAGAAGATCTAATGGAGAACGCGATCAGCGAGCCTGTCAAGCTCAAGGCGTCGACAGAGATCCTCGACCGCGCGGGCGTCCGTGGCGGAATCGAGTTCGACGCGTCTCTGACAGTCACCGACGGAAGAGCACCGAGCGACATCGTCGCCGAGCGCCTCAACCGTCTCGCGGCGACGGCGATCGACGTGACCGCTCGTCTAGCGAGCGATGGAGTTCGAGTAGAAAGCGAAGACGGTAGCGACATCCCGAGAGAGCTCGAGGCTGCGCCCGATGAAACCAATGAATGAAATCCTGACCTCCGCAAAAGATCTTCTTGACCGTCTGCTTGAAGACGTGTCAAAGGCGAAGACTCGAGAGGAGCATATCCGAATCACGGCTCGTGCGAACGAGGCGGCTACAATTGTCTATGAACTGGAGAGCTTAGTTACCAAGGAGTAACATGTACTGGGAGAAATTAGTGACGGCCGACGATTTCATTGCAGAGGCCAGCAAGTGGTTGAACTACAACAGCAGGCCTGGGGGAGGTAACATCTTCTCTGAACGGGTCGGCTACACGGCACACGGCGCTCCGTGGGACGGCGCCTTTATCGACTGTGTTGCTCAAGACGCCAACGTCTATGTTCCGTCGCTGATCAATTCAAGTTCAGGCCTGGCAGAGTTCTTCTGGTCTAGACGGATCAGGAATTCACCCAGGCCTGGGGACATCGTCTTCTTCGCCTTTGGGACGGATGCTGATTTCGGGCCTGGGCATGTAGGAATAGTAGCTGATGTCAAGTTGTGGAAGAGTGACGGATCATTTATAGCGATTGAAGCGAACGTTGCAGGCCTGGGGAAGATGGACAATAGAGACGGTGTGTATTTGATGACTCGATGGCACAACGATGTAATCGCGTTTGGCAGGCCTGCGTTTCTACGTCGAAAAAAGAAAGCCCGGCCTGGGATAGCACCAAAAAGTGAGACGGATCAGCTTTTTCACGAACCCCGGCCTGGGATGGACTCGCCGGTGTTGACGGGTCTCGTTTTCAGCAAGATCGAAAAGCTGAGCCGAACTCGCCGAAGATCCGAAGAAATCGAGATAATCCAGAGATCGCTAGCCGGATTCGGCGGAATGCGAGGAGCGAATCCCGGAATATGGGATTCAGCGACGAAATCCGCAATGGCTCGATTTCAACGCCGAATCGGATACGCCGGAAATCGAGCGAATGGAAAACTCGATATCGCGAGTCTTGAAGTTCTTGGCCGAATTACGCAGAATTTCTCGATCCTGCCCTAATTGTTACTATGCAGATAGTACAAATTATTGCCGATCATCACGTTTCTCGAAACTAAAGTTGTTATAATTGAGTCAACCTCGGCAGCCAGCCGAGCGACAACAACATAGGAGAGACACATGACGAAAACGTCAGTACGTCCAAAGCGTGGTGCGCCACGTTTGAAAACAGCAACATTGGAAGAGACGATCTACTCGGTCATCTCGGCAGCCGCTGAACCAGTGGCCGGTGGAGAGATCCGCTTCCGAGCAAGCCAATTGCTCGAGCGCGACCTCGATACATCAAAGGTCAGCGAGATCTTGAAGCTGCTGCAATCGAAGGGGCTCGTCTACAGCCGCCGAGAAACCAAGGAAGAGCGATACAACCGCGCAGGCAAGAAATCAGCGCGTGGATCAGTCGCCACCTTGTGGTGGTTGAAGTCCGACATTCCGCCACGCGTCGTGCGCTCAGTATTCAAAGGCGTCGCTCTCGGCGATGGAAACTCGATCAGCGAGAATGACAAGCAGCAGCGCCGCGAGTACTACCGCAAAAACAAAGAGCGCCTCAAGAAGATGTCTCGTAGGTACTACAACGACCACGCAGATCGCCTGTCTGAGCTCGCTCGACTGTCAGAGAAGACCCCCGCGAAGACTCGCACGACCAAAACCTCAGTCGTAGTCGACCACAAAAACGACACAACACTCGAGAGCATCATTGAAGGACTTCTTGCCGAGGTGTCAAAAACTCGCATTGAAAAACTTCAGCAGCGCATCGTGGAACTCGAAGCTCAGCTCACAGAGATCCGCAAAATCGTCAACGCCTGATAATGTGAGCGCTATGGTGCGCTCATGATCTCATACGAGATGGTGATCGTTGAAGACCTGGATGACGCGATGAAAGTCGCGACATCTGGCGTCTTCGACTTCGCCATCAACGACACCGAGTGCGAGAACTGCGGGATCTTGGTGGGGCCGGTCTCGGACACCTATCTCCCCTGCGTGGTGATGATCGACAATCATGCTGAGATGGCATGGCCGATCTGTCTTGACTGCGCCTTCCCCTCTGTCTTTCCAAGGTTCTGGAAGTTGGAGTTGTAAAACTAAAGATGTTATAATGGTATCTACCAAACAACCTGGGAGGGTGAAACATGGGAGAGACGCAAGTAGTGCAAGAACCTGAAAAGACATTCCACGAGATCATCACTGAGCTGCGTGGCGGAGACGACAGCTACAAGATCTTCGACCCGAAGCAGGCCGAGGAGATTCTTCGAAAGGCCGTCGACGTTCTCGGACTTCCGCGAGCGATCGTCGTGCTCAGCAGCCGTGAGAGAGGACTCGTCCCGGCGGCAGCTCGCAAGGACATCTTCGGGAATGGTCGGCAAACCAACGTCGATCCTGACGACGTCATTCGACGCTGGATCAACGACAAAGCCAACCACTACCAGATTCACACCATCGCCGAGCTCTCGGAGAAGATGGGCGTCACGCCTGGTCAGCTGCGCGGGTTCATGAAGAACTATGGCTGGCGATTCAAGAAGGCAGAAGGACGCCGGTGGGAAGTCCGCCCGGACGAACGCAAATGATGTGGTACAACATCAGCACGATGTTCGCGATACAGGCCGACGAAGAGAAGGCTGAAGCGATCTCCGACTTTCTTACAAAGTTCATCGCCGAAGAACTCGAGGCAGAGCTCAGCTACGTCTCGGTGAGGGCTGACAAAGATCGCCCACTGACGCCAGAGCCCGAGCCGGAGAGGCCTGACGCGAAGGTCATTCCGTTCCGGCCACGCAACGAAACCCTGTAACACCCCGTCCTTATTATTAGGGACAAGGAGCCAGGGCCCTGAAAAGCCCGAACTCTGAAACTAAAGTTGTTATAATGGTATACGCCAACAAGAAAAGAACTGGGAGGTTCAACAAAATGGCAACCACAACCACAACCACCACGACGACAGCGGTCACCACGACCAAGTCGGTCGCGGTACTCGACGACAATCGTGACATGGCAGAGGCCTTGATCGCGCAGTTCGCTGAGGCCAAGGCAGGCATCAAGGCGCTCGAAGCGCAGAAGGATGCCGCTGAGAAGGCTCTCCGCGAGATGCTCGGTGACTGCACCTCAGCCACCATCGGTGGTGTCGAGCGAATCACGATCTCGCTCCGCAACATGAGCAAGATCGACCGAGAGGCACTCAAGGCCGCGTTCCCGGAGGCATACGCCGCGACGCTGGTCGAGGGCAACTACACGGTCCTCTTGGCCAAATAACACCTCACGAGATCGGGGTCCGGGCAATCCCGCCCGGGCCCCACTCGAGAGTTCAATCACCACAACACGACTGGGAGGTCAACAACATGGGTGACAGAGCAGTATTCGGATTCAAAGAAAACAAGAACTCAACGCCGGTGTGGCTGTACAGCCACTGGGGCGGATCAAGTCAGAGGCAGGATCTCGCGCAAGCGATCGTCAAGGCAAAGCCGCGATGGTCAGACGCGAGCTACGCGACACGCATCGCGATGTCGACGATCATCGGAGATCTCTGGTCGCAGGAGCTGAACTTCGGCATCAGCACCGGGGAGAGCTTCTGTCTGCCGGACTACGACTACGTGCTAGTCGTCGTCTGGGACAAGTGCATCGTCGAGATGCGCGAGGCGTCCGACACTTCAAACATCGTCGCGCGAATGAGCTTCGACGACTTCATCAGCCTCGCGGCTGGCGACACGATCAACAACAGCGACGAGTTCGTCAACATGATCGCCGGGCTCAGCGACGAAGAGGGGGCAGTGGTCTAGCATCACCTCCCATGCGGGAGCGGAGTTCACGTCCTTGGTGACACTGAACTCCGCCCCTGGGAACCTAGACACAAACATCATGATGAAACCAGACCTGTCAATCGACACCTGCGAGCTCGACGACGAAGAGCGTCGTGTCGTGCGAGTGTTCGTCGGAGACTACTACGACGAAGAGCGAGAAGAACTCGAGATCGGCATCGGCCGTGACGAGATCACATTCTCGTTCTTCAGCTGCGGCACGCTCAGCCACGAGCTGACGCTCAGCCACGAAGACCTGTTCAAGGTCCTTGCCGAAGGGGTACGACCAGAGGAGTTGTGAAACTAAAGTTGTTATAATGGAATCCATACCTACCACGAAAGGACAACACATGGATACCCGTAAGCGATACACCTGCCGTCTCAAGGACATTGAGATCACGATCATCGAGCGCAAGCTCTACGCCGGCGAGCGCTACTCCGAGTACGTCTCGGCTCCGCGCATGTACGTCGACATCAAGGACGAGACGCTCGTCGAGAACCTGATGAATCGTCGCAGCCGCCCGTACAACTTCTACAAGACGCTGATCCACAGCTCGCTGCTTAGCGAGATGTTTGATCTCGGCAAGTTGCAGTGGTCGCAGCGAGCAGGCTGCTCGTGCCCGTGCTCGCCAGGATTCATCCTGCCGAAGCAGACGCTCAACGTCGGCGGCAACACGTTCAACCACTTCGACGTCTGGATCACATTCACCAGCGTCCCGTCTACTCAGCTCGCGGCGGTGAGCTGAGCAGACGTAAACTAAAGTTGTTATAATGGAATACGTCAACCACAAAGCCTGGGAGGGCAACACATGACAAAGCCACTAGTTACATTCCTCAGCGACGACATCGTCGACAGTCTTCGATCACAGTCGAAGAAGAAGGGACCAGAGAGCAAGTACGCTCGCAAGCTCAACGCAATCAAGCGCCGTGCCGGCGAGTGGGGCGTCGTCTACCGCGGCTACAGCAACGCCTACTGCCACACAGTGCGGTACAACCTGCGCAAGCGATTCAACGAGTCCACCGGGTACAACCTTGAGTGGGCGCTGATCAGAGAAGCGGACAAGGCCGGGCGTACGATGTGGACCCTGGTCGCCAAGGCCAAAAGCTGAAACTAAAGTTGTTATAATGGAATACATACCTACCAACCAAAGGGGAAAGACACAATGACAGACATCAAGAACTCACTGATCGGGCGAGCTCTCTACTTGGAGTTCGAGCGACCAGGGCAAGTCACTCAGGTTCTCATCTTGCCTGAGGGCCGCGCCGCAGACATGGCAGTTGTGCCGATGACGACCTATCGTCGTCGTCTCACTGTCGCCTCACCGAAGAAGAACTGGCGTCAATTCGCCAGCAGCAAGATCATGAATCCCTCACTCGCACCAACGACTGAGCACACATCACTTCAACTCCGCGAGGCGACCCGCGACGTCTTGTCTCTGACAGACTCGCTCTACGTCTCCTTGATCAACAACAACTGGAAGCTTGTCAAGCACCCGCTTGTCGTTGAGGTGAGTGCTGACGATCTGCTCGCAGTTCGCAAAGGCAACACGCCGTACAAAGTCATCGGCAGAATCATGAAGTGCCGTAAGTCCTGGGGCTTCCCTGAGAAGATCATCCCCAAGGCTTCGGTCTGAAACTAAAGTTAGTATAATGGAATCCAACACCTACCAACCACAAAGGGGAAACACGAAATGACAACCACAATTCCGGACTACGACAAACTCAATCCGGGTCTTGCTGACCTACTGGTCTCGGCCGTCGCTCAGGCGTTCGACACCGGTGCGGCAGAGAAGATGGCGAAGCACGTCATCGCTCAGGGTAAGATCACACCTGCCCGCGCATCAGCGCCAAAGAAGAAAGCCGCTGTGACGACTACCGACGCACTCACTGGCATGGACAAGTTCATGCGACCCAATGGCGAGTCCTACTACACTCGCAAGTGGGGTGAGCACGACGACGTCATGGTCCTCCGCAAAGCGCGTGAGATGTCGAGCTACATCCTCCTCTACGGAGCTCCTGGCTGCGGCAAGACTGCACTCGTCGAAGCGGCGTTCTACGACCAGTTCGGCGGCATGCAGACTGTGCTCGGCTCGGGCGACACTGAAGTCGCAGATCTCGTGGGCGGCTACGTCCAGACTCCGAGCGGCGGCTTCATCTGGGAAGATGGTCCGCTTGTCAAGGCTGCTGAAGCTGGCGGCGTCCTGCTGATCGACGAGATCGGTCTCATTGACCCGAAGGTGCTCAGCATCGTCTATGGTCTGATGGATGGACGCCGTGAGTACACAGTCACTGCCAATCCAGAACGCGGCACTGTCAAAGCCGCCGAAGGCTTCTATGTGATCGCGGCCACCAACCCCAATGCGCCAGGAGTTCGCCTCTCTGAGGCTCTGCTCTCTCGCTTCGCGGTTCACGCCGAGATGACAACAGACTGGTCGCTGGCTCGTAAGCTTGGCGTCCCGACTGCCGCCGTCACTGCCGCGCAGAATCTTGCGAAGAAGCAAGACTCGGCCGAGACGTCGTGGGCTCCGCAGATGCGTGAGCTCCTCGCCTTCCGAGACCTCAGCACGACATTCGGCACCAAGTTCGCCATCAGCAATCTGCTCGCGGCAGCGCCCGAGCTTGATCGCCCGGTGGTAGCAGATGTCTTCACTCGAGTCTTCGGAGAAGAGTGCAGACCAGCCAAGATCTGAGCCTCACCCCTTCGGCTCTCTTGGATGGAGGGGCCCCGGCTTCTGGTAGGTAGTCCGGGGCTCCTCATGGGGTTCTCAGAAACTAAAGTTGTTATAATTGATACCAGGGACAAGGACAAAGGACAAACAAATGGGACACATAGATTACAGACGACGAGCCTCCAAAGGTCAGCGCACTTCTGCCGAGTGGCTGGTCATCGGCTCGAAGATCGGCATCCTCACCAACATGTGGGCAGGCCGCGGCGACATCATCGCCTACGTAGGACCAGGCGCAGGCGGCAATGCGCCGGCTTGCTTCACTCCAGCAACTGCTGAAGTAGAGGTCAATGTCGAAGCCGCGTTCGGCAAGACGATCAAACCAGAGCACATTGGTGATCTCACTCAGGCTTCAACCATGTACGAGTGGCCCAAGGCAATTGGCGCGATCTATCACGAAGCGATGCACGCTCGCTACTCCACTTGGGACATCATCGAGATGCAGAAGCAACTCACCAAACTTGAGTTCATGGCGCTGGTGTATCTCGAAGAGGGACGCATCGAGAAGCGTGGCGTTGCTCTCAACCCAGACATGGCGGCCTTCCTCAAGGCCTGCGCTCTCGAGCTGGTGGTCGCTGACATGCGCGACAACCCGATTGAGGGATCCAAGACTCGCATCGCTGCAAACATGGCAGCTCTCACTTACGCTCGCATTGACGCTGGCGTTCTTGACTTCGACGACCTTGCCGATCTCGGCACGATGATCGTCGGCATCTTGGGTGTAGAACTCTACGACAAGCTCCGCGCTCTCTGGCAGCAGGCTCAAGACACCGAAGCCGGCGACATCAACACGCTCATGGACATCGCACGACGCTGGGAAGCGTTGCTCAAGGAGACCTCTGAGGAGCGTGGCGAAGACGACTGCGAAGATGGTCAGCCCGGCGATGGCAGCGGCAGCGGCAGCGGCGAAGGCGGCGAAGGCGATGGCGATGGCAGCAGCTCGGGTCTCGGCAGCGAAGACTTTGAGAAGATGATGGAGGCACTCGAGGAGGCTGCTGAAGCTACCGCGGTCTCTGTCAATGACGAACTCGCCGATCAGCAAGAACAACAGGAATGGCGCGATGAAGCCAAGTCTCGTGCAGGCGCCGCTCGAGAGGCCAAGGAAGCCGCTGACACTGCGTCTGAAGTATTCGGCAAAGGCACTGGTCCGGTCGCTAGCACGACTACTGGAAGCAGGCTGGTCGAAGAGCGTATGCCCACAGGTCCCGAGCGCTCGGCCGCTGTCAAGGTCGCGCAGATGCTCGACAAGGCGAAGTACCGCGATCGTGACGAGAAGGAGATCCACTCGATCTTGCCTCCTGGTCGCTTGCGCACTCGAGTGATGGTGCAGGGCGCCGCACTCAAGAGCAAGGGTGTCATGACGCAGGTCGAGCCGTGGCGCCGCACCGTCCGCAAGCACGTCGACGACCCGACCCTCTCGGTCGGCATGATGGTCGACATCAGCGGCTCGATGAGCGACGCGATGCAGCCGATGGCCATCTCAGCGTGGGTCATGTCTGAGGCAGTCCGCCGAGTGCAGGGCCGAGCCGCGATGGTCTACTACGGTCAGGGCGTCTTCCCGACTCTCAAGCCCGGTCAGCACCTCGACAAGGTCCGCGTGTACAGCGCGCCTGATGGCACAGAGCGGTTCGACACAGCGTTCAAAGCTCTCGATGGTGGTGTGCGGTTGCTCAGCGGCAGCGGAGCACGACTCCTAGTTGTCGCAAGCGATGGCTGCTACACATCCTCCGAGACCCGGGCCGCACGCAAGTGGGTGCAGGCGTGTGATCGCGCTGGCGTCGGAGTTCTGTGGCTGACCTTCGGTGGCCACCAAGCGTACGAAGCCAACGCCATCTGCCAAGGCACCAAGGCGCAGGTCGTGACGTGCGGCGGAGACGTCGTCAGCGCGGCTCAGATGATCGGCGCGGCGGCGGCCAAGGCGTTGACCGCGGTAGGCGGAGCAGGAAAGTAAAGATCGTGGTGCGGGCTTGATACCAGTCCCATGTCCGTCAGGCCCGCACCATTGCAATCAACTATGACCGACAGGAGGTCGTAATGGAGAATGACAACATAACGGAGCCATCAGTATCAGTCGAGATGTCGGCGTACGAACTCGATGTAGTGGTGACGGCCTGCATGAACAGGCTGCAACACTTGACGGTCTTACAAATGGGCAAGCCCACTCATCCAAGTGTCGGCGCGCAGCTCGCTTGCTTGGACACGATGATTGAACGGATCAGCAGGCTGCAAGACACCCTTGAAGCGCGTGAAGCGTTGCCCAACGTCCTAGCCGGGATAGAGCAGATGCTACGAGAGTCCTATGAGTGAAGCTTCAGGCCCGGCCCGGATGGATGAAGAATTGTTGACGGGTCAGGCCAGGGCAGGGTCTGAAACTGTTGACGGGTCAGCCTACGCGACTGTGTGCCCGCGCTGTGAGTCGTCGTTCATCCCGACAAACGAGAACCCGGGAGCGTACCCAGGCGCGTTGTCACGCACTGATGACAAGACTGAGATCTGCTCAGAATGTGGAACTGAAGAAGCGTCACCTTGGCGAAAATTTGAAACGCAAGACGAATGGCCGATCTTCCGCGAAACGAAAACACACGTGAGTGTGATCCCGGGAGGGACTTGGGTTCCGCTTCCCCCGCATGTGGATGCTGGTCTGTAGCAGAACCAGAGTCTTGAAACTAAAGTTGTTATAATGGATCATACAACCTACAAAGAGGGGGAACACATGAAGAAAGTCATGGTCATCGTGGATCAGCCGAATGGCCGATTCATCGGGGTCTACAAGAATCCGCGAGGCGGTCAGACGAAGATCGTCGGCCCGACGTTCGATGGATTCAAGACTGCCGCAGAGGCGCGCAGGGTTGCGCGTGATCTCGGGTTTGAGCCTGTCGCCTGCGAATGGTGACTCGGGTTCATTAGGCGTCTAGGTCCGGGCGGGAGGGCCCGGGCCTGGCGTTGAAACTAAAGTTAGTATAATGGAATCATGACAACAACGACGAAGGGGACAACAATGAATCTACAAGGACGAGTTGCGAAGTGCCAATGCGGTCGTACCGAGCCGTCGAGCGAGAAGCTGGCGTTCTTCGACTACCGTGGAGAAGGATCACAAGTCGCCCAAGAGCGATGCGGGACCTGCGCGTACCACGAGATCGCTCACAAGCGAGCGAAGAATGATCCGACTGCGACACACCTGCGTCACATCGCCGGGCACGACTTCCACGCGATCGGCGCTCTCGAGTACGACATCTTCTACTGCGGTTGCAGAGGGTGGGACTGAATGAAGGTCTCACACGCAGACTTCAGCGCGCTTGTCGCGGCGCTGAGCGACATCGACACTCCAGAACTCCGCAGCCTGTATCGCATCGAGCTGGCGTGCGGGCGGGTGAAGGCCAAGGACCCGGAGAAGTTCTTCCGCTGGTACCTCTTCAATCGCGCGAGTGATCGCGGCTTCAAGTTCTCGACCCGGTACCGGGACGCTTGGATCGACACTGCCCTGCGCAACGCGGTCGACCCGGTGATGGATGAGGCCGGCTGAAACTAAAGTTGTTATAATAGATTACAGCCACAACGAAGGGACAAAAGACATGGCAACAAAGCAAGAACTGGAACTGAAGATCCTCGACTTGGAGAACGACGTCCGTCAACTCTCTCAAGTCCTCACCGAAGTGTACGTCTTGGCAAAGAGCGTCGACTTCAGCGAGTCATCTCCGATGGAGACCTGCCCGGCCTACCTGCTGGGTCGCATTGGATCATGCGCTCGCATGGCGTTCATGCGCTGCTTCACATTCGTCGGAGAGAGCTGGATCGAGAAGCTCGATCGAGCAGTCGAAGCAAAGGATGCGGCATGAGCTTCATCGTCGACATCTACACGCGCAAGCGCGACATCGACACGTGGGACGTCTTTGCGAGGTACGCCCAAGATGATCCGATTCAACTCGGCATCATCACATTCAATGACAAGGGCTTCAACAAGCCGGACCCGTGGGTCCCGCGCGGACTCTACGATTCTCATCCGATGACGTGGTGCTCGACCAAGCGCGACGCGGTGCAGATGCTCTCGGCCAAGGTGCTTGAACACTTTGACTCGGCGTTGTGCCGCTACGGCAAACACACTTGGTCGTGGGTGAAAGTGCAATAACTTGCCTGCGGTCTGCGACGCGTGCGGCTTGCCGCAAGAGCCCACGATGTCTGGTGACAAGTACCTAGACAATGGGATCACGCTTCCGTTCAGAGCGTGCGGGCACTACAACGGCTTCACCGACAACGAGCCGTGGGAGGAGATCGAAGATGATGAGGTGTGGTCGCTATGCCATGACTGCGTCCTTCTATTCTTGCGGACATTCCCTCGCCTTGCGGCTAAACTGCCGCCAGGTCTGCATCCGTGTGCGGATGAAGTGCCGTGCTGTGAGTACGCGTGGAAGGCTCATCCCAGTGAGTCAGGCGTGCTGGTAGGTCGAAAAGATAAGACGGGTCGCCTTGTGTGGTCTGCTGAGTGATGAAACTAAAGTTAGTATAATGGATTACGAAAGGAGAACAACATAATGCTTTACTACTTCGCCAAAGACGGATCGTACGGTGATGCTGAAGACATCATCATCACAGACGTACCGGGCTTCACCGAAGACGAGTGGGACATCGTCGCGCAAACGCCCGACATGGAGAGGCACAACGTCGTCGCGCAGCTTCTGCGCAAGACTTCAGGCCAGGATACACTTCCATTCGTTGACGGGTCAGACTCTTAGTGGGTCTGTTCTCGGCCTACGTCGCTTACCGGATCGGCAAAAATGCCGGCCGAAAGCGGCTCAGGGAAGAGATCGCTCGTGAAGAGAAAAGACTTTCCGAAGTCTGCAAACACTGCGGCTTCGAAAGACGATTCCACGCGAACGACTGGATCAAGTCGTGCCCTTGAAACTAAAGTTGTTATAATAGACTATACCAACGAAAGGACAATTCATGAAATACAAGTCAATCATCAATCCTGATTATCCGTTTCAAGTCACTGTTTCCGGTTTCGAGTTCAACTCGATTCCGGCGGTCTTGATCGAGAGCGATTCGTATCAAGCACTTCTTGATCTTTTGAATCCTGAACAACGAGAGACTCTGTACAACCTGGCGACTAGCAACAAGTTCGTCGGCTTCAGTGTGCGAGTGAACAACGCGTCATGACCACCTACAACCACATGCTTGAAGTCATTCAGACTCCAGGCCTCAGCACCTCTCAAAAACTCCACGAGCTGTTCAAAGGCGCAAAGTCAAAGCCACTTGACGAGTGTTACGACCACGAGCAGGATCACATGATCCCCGCGTTCCTCCATGAGAAGAATGCTGAGTGTGTTCACACAGATAACTACGGCCAGACTCTGACCTTCCGACTCAACGACGACACCTATGTCATGGTCGATTCCGGTACCTTCAATGAGGAGGGCACAGAGTTTGCGGTGTTCCCCTACGACGGGGTCGATGAAGATGGCATGTGGGAGTACTTCATGAGCGGAGACGACGTCCCGCTCGCGTTCTATCAGGGAGGCTTTATCGACGCCGACTTCGAGAAGTCGTTCCTAGCCTCATTCCCAGAGCAGAGTGTAAACTAAAGTTGTTATAATAGAATCATGACAATCATCACAATGGCACAACTTGCCGCAGACATAATGGAAGACCTGGCCAACGACTACCCGGACTTTGACTCCGAGCACATCGAAGAGATGATCCGGAATGTCATCTGCTGCGAAGGCCTTACCAGGGCGCAGCAGAGAGAGCTCAGGGAAGAGATCGCCGAGCTCGGTTTCTAGAAACTAAAGTTAGTATAATGGATCTTACAGTTCACAACGAAAGGACAAACTGATGAACAAGACAGCAACAACCCGAGCGCCGTGGGGCTTCACGACGACACGCGAAGAGGTGCCAGGCTTCGGCATGATCACCTTCTGCGTGGTAGACAACAGAGAGCCAGAGCGTCTGCCCTGGTACAAGAACGCGAGCAAGATCCCCGCGGACATGCTCGCTGAAGCCGAAGCGGTCGCCCGCGAGATGTCGGAAGACGACAAGGACTTCGAGTTCTTGATGCTCAACTGGCGAGGCGCGATGGTCGGCTACAGCTACGCGGTCCGTCTCTACATGCCGTGGTTCATGATGAGCCCACGACAGGCGATCGCCTGGATGCGGAGCCTTTGCAACCACAAGTGGGGCGAGCGCCGTGAACACACAGCGCACAGCAACTACCACCTCGGGACGTACGACACCGGCTACAAGCACAACTGCTTGCGATGCGGCAAGGAAGAGTACGTGACCACCGCGTTCAACAACTACTCGGGTGACTGACATGAGCGACCCGATCATTGGAGCGACAGTCGTCGAGATCCGTCCCATGACTGCGGACGAGATGAAGGCAGAAGGCTGGATGAAGCGTGAGGTGCCGGCGTGCGTCGTGCTCTCAACAGGTGTGATCCTGTACCCGTCGATGGACACCGAAGGCAATGATGCGGGTGCGCTGTTTGGAATCGACAACGCCGGCTCGACATTCTGTCTCGCTTGAAACTAAAGATAGTATAATGGATACTATGAAGAAGCCGATCAACAAGTGGAGCGATGCAGATCGCAGAGCATTCCAAGCCGGAGTGCGGCTGCGAGCGCAGACGATGCCTAACAAGCGTCGCGAGGCGAGCCGCAAGGCGTGCCGCGGGAACGACTGGGTTGCATGACGCGCCCGCCTCTCTCTACAGACGAGACAGCCCGGATGATGGAGATACTTGGCACGATGCGGGTTCCGCCGTTCCGGTTAGATCCGATCGACAGCGGGTGGCTTCTCCGCAACATCGCGGTCGAGAACTTTGGTCGCCCAGAACTCGCAGAGGTCATTGGACTATTGCGCAGGGTGCCCCGTCTAGGAGGAGTGTCACGATGAACGTGTGGCTAAGTCCTACGAAGGGAGTGCGGAAGAGCGTGAGGCAGACTCTGCACGACCACGGCCTGCGGTATGCGCTGGCCGGTCATCCGCACGACGACATTCTCTACGTGCGGTCGTTGGAAGATGGCTGGTACGGCTGGTTCGACAGAGAGGACGTTGAGGTTTCCTACGACTTCGTGTCGTAGAATAAAGATCGAGATCGCGTCCTGGTGGGGATTGAGTTTCCTTTCCTCTCCCCATCAGGACGCTTCCACGACAGGAGAGAGACAAAATGAATACAGCGACATCGACATCAGTACGCACCGCGGTCATTCCAGTCGCAGGCGTAGGTTCTAGGTTTGCTCCAGTAAGTTATTACGTACCAAAAGAGTTGCTACCGATCTACAACATACCTGCTCTTCAGTACGTCATCAGCGAAGCGCTCAGCGCGGGGATAGAGCGGATTATTCTCGTGTCAAGTGATAGCAAGCCAGCGATCAACACGTTTGCTGAAACTTTGTGGTGCTCGTCGCAGATCGAGGTTGTCTATCAAGAAGAGCCGCTAGGGCTCGGACATGCGGTCCTGTGCGCGCGTCACGCGGTGGCTGGCGAGTCATTTGCGGTCTTGCTGCCAGACGAGATCATGAGTTCGTGGGAGCCTCTTCAGCAAATGATCAAAGAGCACACAAGAACAGGTAACTGCGTTGTCATGCTTCAACAAGTCCCGCAATCAGAAATAAGTAGGTACGGAATCGCGGACATGCACAGCGACTCGATGATCTCCCGGGTCGTCGAAAAGCCGACGCCCGAGAATGCACCAAGCAACCTTGCAATTGTCGGAAGGTACGTCCTGTGCTTTGAGATTATGAACTACCTGATGGACTGCCCTCCAGGAGCCCTAGGAGAGGTCCAGCTGACAGATGCCCTTCAGGTTGCTGCAGATGCGGGCTTCCTGCGTGGACACACCTCTGGAGTCCTCCGGTGGGACACTGGCAATCCGATGGGCATGTTCTTGGCCAACTACGACCACGTGGTCAAAGACCCCAGCCTGCGCAATCGTCTGGTCGAACACCAGTCCTGGGGGCAGTGAAACTAAAGTTGTTATAATGGATGTTACCAGGCCGAAAGGCCCCAACGAAAGGACAAAAGGACATGGACAAAAAGATGGCACTTCTCAAGGCGAGTGACATCGGCCCGATGGGTCGAGGCCAAGCCGGGAAGAAGAAGGTGTACGAGATCCAGGTAACTGGTCGCGTCGTCACCTTCGCGTGGGGAATGGCTGAGAAGATTCAGCGCAAGACCCAAACCATCGTGTGCGGCAGCAATCAGGCGGCACTCGCGATGGCGAGCAACAAGAAGTGGGAGAAGCTCTCGAGCGGGTACACACTCGCCTACGAGGTCTAAACCCTCTCAAGGATCTGGCTCGGGGGGAAACCCCCGGGCCGACTCCTTGTCTTATCAACCAAACAACAGGAGAACAACAATGGAGATCCAACTGGAGTTCACCAACACCGCAGTCGGCGTTGCGTGGGCAATCGCAATGTTCTTGATCGTGGGACTCATCGTGTCACGCAACAAGAGCGGAAAGAAGCCGTGGTGAAGAAGTCAATCATCGCGG
>Ga0172373_10005246_pt1 | contig 17848 bp, 15 predicted proteins | sample Lak10m_2_FD_114546 | JGI IMG/M metagenome (GOLD analysis project Ga0172373, IMG submission 114546) | Freshwater microbial communities from Kabuno Bay, South-Kivu, Congo - kab_092012_10m | ecosystem: Environmental > Aquatic > Freshwater > Lake | place: Democratic Republic of the Congo...
ATGGTAATGTTGTAGAAGTTTCGTGTTCATTCGTGCTGGACAAAGAAAAACTCTCATTTCAGCTGGGTAAATACGACCCATCCTTTCAACTCATTATCGATCCCGTGCTCGTCTTTGCAACCTACTCGGGTTCTGTCACTGATAATTTTGGAATGACGGCAACCTACGGCTACGACGGAACAGCCTATTCCGCGGGAACTGTTTTTGGAAATGCATACCCCATGCCTGACAATCAAGCCTTCGATATTGGGTCTAATTTCACCGTGCCCGTAAATCCGACTTACGGTATTACAGATGTCTATGTGTCTCGTTATGCGCCTGATGGCACAGCAATGTTATGGGCAACCTATCTCGGTGGAGGTGATCAGGATCAGGGATCCGAAACAGCGCACAGTTTGATTTGTGACAAGCAAAATAACCTTTACATCTATGGAGCAACATCGAGCACGGACTTCCCGATCGTTAATGGATATCAGACCACGCATGCAGGTGGTGTGCCAAATGCCAATTTTTATTACAATGGCGTTTATTTTACGAATCAGGGTACAGATATTTATGTAGCGAAATTGAGTGCCAATGGGCATAATCTACTGGCGTCTACCTTCATGGGAGGAAGCTCTAATGATGGTGTTAATACAAAAGTTACTTCCGGCACGTACAGTTCTGTCTCAGCCTACGATTCGTTGACTTCCAACTATGGTGATCAGTTTCGAGGTGAGATTATGCTTGACTCCGTCGGAAATTGTCTCGTGGCCTCCTGCAGCAGGTCTCTTAATTTTCCAGTTCTTAATGCCTTTCAAACGGCGAATGCCGGCATGCAGGATGGGGTTGTATTTAAACTTACATCAGACCTGTCAACCTTGATGTGGTCAAGTTACTATGGCGGTAGCAATAATGATGCATGTTATTCCGTAAAGATCGATTCCAGCGAGAATATTGTATTTGCCGGGGGTACCAGTTCTACCAATTTGAGTGGTACTTCAGGCTCATGGCATCCAACTTACAACGGAGGAAAAACAGATGGATTTGTGGTAAAATTGAATCCCGGGGCATCATCAATTACAAAGGCATCTTATGTTGGGACACCGAATTATGATCAGAGTTTCTTTGTTGAAATAGACAGAAATGACAATGTGTTTTTGGTGGGACAATCGGCTGTTGGACAGTTTCCTGTGAACAATGCAGGTTTTGTTAATCCGGGAAGCAGCCAGTATGTGATCAAGCTCGATCCTACATTGACAACGAATCTTAATTCAACGGTCTTCGGAAATGGGAGTGCATCGGTTAACATTTCGCCCTCGGCATTCTTAGTAGACATTTGTGGGAATATGTATATTTCCGGTTGGGGAGCGAATATTCTACAAAGCGTTGCACTCACTGGAATGCCGGTAACTTCAAATGCCTTTCAACAGAACCCTGCCAACGGATTCGATTTTTATTTATTGGTGATTGACAAATCTTTTGATGCGATGCTTTATGGGTCCTACCTCGGTGGAGCTCAAGCCCGGGAGCATGTTGACGGCGGAACTTCTCGTTTTGACAAAAATGGCGTGGTATATCAATCAGTCTGTGGAGGTTGTGGTGGGTTTTCGGATTTCCCGACGACAACTGGTGCATGGTCTAATGATAATTTAAGTTCCAATTGTAACAACATTGTTTTCAAGTTCGATTTTCAACTCATCCCAAATGCTCAGTTTACAGCAGATCAGACCTTAGGATGTTCAACGTTTAGTGTTACGCTGGATAATTTTTCCACGGAATCAGATTCGTACGTTTGGGATTTTGGGAATGGTGATACCACTTCTATTGTTTTTAATCCTGTCGTAACCTACAATACACCAGGTATTTATGATATTTACTTGTATGTGACTGATAGTGTCTGCTTACTGACAGATACTGCACAGATCACGATAACGGTTACCGACTCCATTCAAATCGATGCTGGATCCGCCATTGAATTGTGTGCACCTGTACCTGTTCAATTGGTTGCCAATTCGAATGGATCAGCGGATTATTTTGTGTGGTCAACCAATGCACTTTTCACAGACACCTTAAATGCGAGCTTGAGCGATTCTGTTCTAAACATAACTCCTCCCGGAACCACGACCTATTATGTAATGGCAGGTAATCAGGGCTGTTATCAGATAGATAGTGTTCAGGTAGCCTTTATCAGTTCGGCGATACTTCTAAGTGGTGGTGACTCCATTTGTGTGGGAGCGACAACGCAGTTGCTGGCAACAAATACAAATCCTTCATTCACCTTTACGTATGATTGGGCACCTGATTCAGTGATCGTATCCGGAGGAACTTCTGCTCAAGTTACAGTTGATCCATCCGTATCGCAATACATTTATGTGACCGCATCGGCATCAAACGGATGTGTTGTAACGGATTCCATTTTTGTAGCGGTTGGTAATTTACCTGCCGGATCTGTTGTTGCCAGTGCATCCTCCTATAACGTTCCCGTAGGAACTAGCGTGACATTGAGTGGGCAACCATCCGGGATGGTAAGTTATCAGTGGTCGCCGCCAACAAGTGTTACGAATGCAATGATGCAAACGACGACTACCACGATTTCTCAAAATACTCTTTTTACGTTGACCGTAAGCGATGGTGTCTGTAAGCGTTCGGATACGGTTCTTGTCAAAGCATTTACATTTATTTGCGGTGAACCTTACATCTTTGTTCCGAATGCGTTTACGCCGAATGGAGATCACGAAAATGATGTGCTCTATGTGCGTGGTCAACTGATCGAAGGAATGCTTTTCCGTGTTTTTGATCGCTGGGGTGAGATGGTGTTTGAATCAACTGACCGAACCATAGGTTGGGATGGCACATTCAGAGGAAAACAACTCGATCCGGATGTCTATGACTACTATTTGAAAGCTGTTTGTATCAGTGGTGAAGAGTCCATCATCAAAGGAAACATAACATTGATGAGGTAGTTAACAAATTAAGAATCACGAATCACAAATCGAGAATCACAAATCGAGAATCACGTATGAAAAAAATAATTACTTCCAAATCAGAAAAGTTTCTTCAGCAATACCTGAACAATCCGAGTCCGACTGGCTTTGAATCCGATGGACAGAAATTGTGGTTGGAATACATTAAGCCCTACATCGATGACTATTTTACAGACAACTATGGTTCGGTGGTCGGTGTGATAAATCCGGGAGCAGAATACAAAGTCGTCATCGAAGCCCATGCAGATGAGATCTCTTGGTTTGTACATTACATCACGAAAGATGGATTCATTTACCTGCGAAGAAATGGTGGCTCAGATCATATGATCGCCCCTTCAAAACGAGTCAATATCCATACGGATAAAGGGATTGTTAAAGCTGTTTTTGGTTGGCCTGCGATCCATATGCGTCAACAGAAAGAAGAAACGCCAAGTATGAAGAACATCTTCCTTGATTGCGGCTGTGATTCCAAAGAAGAAGTTGAAAAACTGGGAGTACATGTGGGCTGTGTCGTGACGTTTGAAGATGAATTCATGATTTTGAACAAGAATCGATACGTGGGTAGAGCATTGGACAATCGCGTTGGTGGTTTCATGATCGCTGAAGTCGCACGTTTGTTGAAAGAACAAAAAGTCAAGCTTCCTTTCGGGCTGTATATTGTAAATTCTGTTCAGGAAGAAGTAGGATTGCGTGGCGCCGAAATGATCTCTCGCAGGATAAAACCAGATGTCGCTATTGTAACCGACGTGTGTCATGATACGCACACACCGATGGTAGATAAGATTGAAAATGGCGATCAGAAATCGGGAGATGGCCCCGTCCTGACTTATGGTCCTGCTGTCCAGAATAATCTTTTAAAATTGATCATTGAGACAGCGAAAAAGAACAAAATTCCTTTTCAGCGAGCAGCTGCCTCGCGAGCTACTGGTACGGACACGGACGCATTTGCTTATTCAAGCGAAGGAGTTTCAAGTGCTTTGATCTCTCTGCCATTGCGCTACATGCATACAACAGTTGAAACGGTAAGAAAAGAGGATGTGGAAGAAACCATTCGTTTAATCTTTGAATCTGTTCGGAGTATCAAAAAAGGACAAGACTTCAGGTACTTTCAATAATAAAAATAAGAATACAAGGATTTCATGAATTTGAACCAGACGAATGTGAATTTAAAATCATTACTTTGTTAACCAATTTTATAGAAAAGATGAAAAAGAATACGTTACTACTTGGATTATTGTTAGCCGGATCAAGTGCTTTTGGTCAGATCTTCACGGATAACTTTGATTCCTACAACACAGGAGCTGTAGGTCCACAAAGCACCTACTGGACCACATGGAGTGGAACAGAAGGTGGAACAGAAGAAGGTATTGTGTCAACTGCTCAGGCCAACAGTGGTACAAAATCCCTGTACCTCAATTCCACAGCAACCAATGGCGGACCACAGGATTGTGTGTTGAACTTCGGTTCTGTTTACAATAGTGGTGTTTTCACCTATGAGTCTGATTTTTATGTGTCTGCAGGTAAGACAGCGTATTTTAATTTTCAGGCCCTAAATCCAATTGGTACCACTTGGGCACTGAATGTTAACATGGCGAATGGCATGTTAACGATTGATGATGGTGCTACTGCTGATCTTGCTGTTGGTTCGTTTGCACACGCTACATGGTTCACTTTGCGCATTGAAGCGAACCTTACTTTAGGTATTTGGGAAGCCTTTGTAGATGGCAACTCTATCGGTGTTTGGCAAAACAGTATAAACTCATTGGCGTCGCTAGATTTATTTCCATTGCAGGGAAGTCAGTTCTATGTAGACGACGTAAGCTTTGATCATCAACCTTACACGATCCAGAACCTCAATGCTGCGATGGCTAGTTTAAATATGGGAGGAAACATTGCGACTCAAATGGTAACACCAACAGCTACCATTGTTAATGCAGGGTCTACAGCTATTACCGATTTTAATGTCGTTTTAGATTACAACGGGGTGCAAACACCACAATCAGTGACAGGGCAGAATATCGCTTCTTTGGGGAGTTACACAGTGACCTTTCCAAGTATTACACTATCCGCTGGTTCATTGCCAGCAACAATTGCTATTGTTGACGTGAACGGCATAGCTGATGATGATCAAACGGATGATACAATTACGATCACTGTAAACCCTGTTGTACCTGCTACAGGAAAAATGGTAGTGGGAGAAGAAGGTACAGGTACATGGTGTCAGTGGTGTCCAAGAGGAGCAGTCTACATGGATCGTTATGAGCAGGAATATGGAGATTTCTGGGCGGGCATTGCTGTACATAATGCCGATCCGATGACAGTTGCTGCTTATGATACGCCAATTGGGGCTCTGTTCAGTGGTTATCCAAGCGCATTGGTTGACCGAGGCACAGAAGTAGATCCCTCTGGAATGAGCACCGACTTCTACGACCGATTGCAAACAGCCCCTGTAGCATTTATTACGAATGGTGCTAACTGGGATCCATCAACACGTGTACTGAATGTTTCTGTGAGTGCTGATTTCCAGTCTTCAGCAAATAATAATTATACACTTGCTTGTGTATTAACAGAGGATGGTGTAACAGGAACAGGATCAGGTTACAATCAATCCAATGCCTATGCTGGCGGTGGAAGTGGCGTAATGGGTGGATTTGAATCCCTACCAAATCCGGTACCAGCTGCACAAATGGTTTACAGTCACGTAGCTCGGGCGATATCTCCTGGATTCGATGGTGAGTCCAATAGCTTCCCAACAGTAGTGAACAGTGGCGAAACACATACGCTCAATTTTAGCTTTACGCTTCCTGCTGCATGGGACGAAACGAGCATGCACATTATAGGTTTGTTGATTGGCCCAGATGGTCGTATAGATAATGCAGGAAAAGCAACAATTTCTGAAGCAGTATCAAATGGTTTTGTAAATGGTTCTGCGGTTTCCGTAAATGAAATTTTCTCTCAACCGGATGCCTTGATGCAAGTTTATCCAAACCCGACATCATCCTCTGCGACAGTTGCATTGAATCTGAAAAATGAGGCATCGGTAATGATAAAATTACTTGATCTTTCAGGAAAAGAAATTGCATCTCGTAACTATGGTATGATCTCTGGAATGTTAGACATGACATTGAATACAGCTCAATTACAAGCAGGAGTTTATGTTATCCAGGCGGAGATCGACGGTAACATGATCACTAAACGATTAATCAAAGAATAAATAGGTATATCACCGAATGAAAATGGTCGAAAGGTAGCTTTCGGCCATTTTTTCTTATGTACCTTTGCCCTATGAAATGGATTGGTAACCGCGTTAGCTTTGTAGATGAGAAAAACCGCATGACTGTGGTCATTTACCCTGAAAAAAAAACATGGGTTACCGGACTTATGGGAGCATGGGTATCTATGTGGATGGTAATCGGAGCGACCATGACCTGGGCTTTGTTTACACTTGATCTTACCGACAAGGAAGAGATCATTCTTTGGGTTTTCTTGGCTTTTTGGGTGTATTACGCCTTTAAGGTAACCCGTTCTCTCTTTTGGATCTTATGGGGAAAAGAATTGATCAAGATCGATGAAGTTGCTTTACATATCAAACGTTCTATTCGAACGTATGGTAAATCAGCTCCTTACTACTTCGAAAACATCAAAAAGTTCAGTGTTCAACAACCGAAAGAGGGCTCTATTCAAGCAGTTTGGGAAGCCTCACCCTGGGTTGGTGGCGGTGAACGAATAGAATTCGAGCATAAGGGTAAAGTGGTTCGTTTCGGACGCAAACTTGATGAAAAGGATGCGAAACTTCTCTTCAACCTGATTACCAAACGCATTGAAGAGAGGATCCGAAAGATCCGCGATTAAAATTTCTGAACACAACTTGTGTTACTTAATTAGATTCTTGGATTCTAGGATCAAAATTTAGTGGTATGAAGCTGTTCCCTCTTATTCTTTTCTTTTTATTCCTTTTTGTTCAGTGTGTTCAGTCAAATCCTGCGGTAACGGCTGATCCTGATATTTCCGATTCACAACAAATCGATCAAACTGATTCTCTGAAAATTATCGATACATCGGGCATGAATATTTTGAAAAGATTCAACGTACCTGTAGGTTATAAACGTGTGGAATGCGTATCACAGCAGTTTGGCTACTACTTGCGAAACCTCCCTTTGAAACCTGCCGGTTCGAAAGTCAGGTACTTCGATAGCACCACAAAAGAAAAATCCAATGTCTACGCCGCTGTGGTTGATCTTCCGATAGGAAAGCGAGATCTTCACCAATGTGCTGATGCGGTGATGCGGTTGCGGGCAGAGTATCTATGGGAACAAGGACGGTATGACGATATCCATTTCAATTATACCAGCGGCTTTCGTGCTGAGTATACAAGATGGATGAACGGCGATCGGATTGCAGTTGAAGGAAATAAAGTGTATTACAAAAAGGTGGCAGCACCGTCCAATACACCGAAAGATCTTTGGAATTTTTTGGAACAGGTCTTTACCTACTGCGGTACCTTATCCCTTTCCAGAGAATTGAAGCCTGTTGAGATCAGGAATATTGAACCGGGAGATGTTTTCATAAAAGGAGGCAGTCCCGGACATGCCGTGATCGTACTGGATGTTGCAAAGCACACGGAGACCGGTAAAAAGATCTTTCTTCTTGGTCAAAGTTACATGCCTGCTCAGGAGATCCAGGTATTGGTAAACCCAATGAGCCCGGACATGAGTCCATGGTATTCAGAAGATTTTGGACAAGTGCTGAATACACCCGAATGGACATTTTTTCTCAATGAGCTCAAACGGTTTTAGTTGTTCCTTCGTTAAAGGAATATTTACTATCATTGTTAAATGAAAAAAACTGCTATTCTACTTTCTTTTCTTTTCATTGCGTGCCTGGCCAAAACACAGATCAACTTTACCGTAAACTATAATTCCTCGCTAGGAACCGGCAAGAAAATGACAGGGATTAATACCGGACCCGAAACAACAACCGGCACTGCTGAGTTGTGTTTGCAGTCCATTGGTAATGAACTGATACGAACCCATGACTATTTTGGGCCCTGTGATTATAATAATTACACGGATTTTTATTTTGCAGGAAATTTCAATTATTCGTTTCAAAGTCACGATCCTTCCGGTTACAATTGGTCTTCTACAGACTTAAGGTTGAGTGCGATCGAAAATGCAGCAATGACACCTTTTTTCCGTCTTGGGATCAGTTTTGGAAATATGCAGCCGATCACACCGATGCCAAAGGATGCTGATGGTGTCAACTTCACCAAGTTCGCCGGGATCTGCAAGCGAACCGCCATGCACTATAATGGAGGATGGGATAATGGAACTAGCTATGGGATCAATTATTGGGAGGTTTGGAATGAGCCAAATCATGCTATGATGTGGACCGGTACTCCTTCAGATTACTATTTGATGTTCAAACAGGTCGTAGATTCTATGAATGTGTATGACCCTTCATTAAAAGTTGGCGGACCTGCGGCCGCAAAAAATGCATTTTACAGTGGAGGTATTCATTTTACGATCAACCAGGATTATGTCAGCAACTTTATGAGCTATTGTCAGAATAATAATGTGCCGCTGGATTTTTATTCTTACCACATGTATGATAAAAAGAATCCATGCCATGCAAGGATTCTTGCAGATACATTGACATATTACTTGAATCAGTACGGATTTACAAATACTGAATTGATCGTATCAGAAGGAAATGTTGATGATGCTTCTTATACAAATAGTTCGAAAGGATGCTCCTATCTGGCGTCTGAGTTGATCTCTCTTGTTGGAAGCCGTTTGAGTAAATACATAATTTACAGAGGGGTTAATCTTGCTCCATTGTGTTCAGACGATAACGGAGGACCGGTTTTAACACTGAACGGCTATGCCTATAAATTCTTCAATGAGGTGAATGATTCAACTCCGATTCTACTCATATCACAGGGAAATATTTTCAATTCTGACAATATTCTTGATTCGCTCAACAATGTGATGATGCTGGCTGGGAAAAATTCCGCTAATAATGTGGTGAAGATCCTTGTTTCGCATCATGAGTCATCCAATAATGCGATCAATATTACCCTGAATAATCTTCCTTGGCAAGCATCTGATCAGATTTCAATTACAACTGAAAAAGTGATCTCAACGGGATATTCTGTGAGTTCATCTACAATGACTGGCGGAACCACTATGAGCATCCCATTGAGCGGTGTGACGGATGCCTCAGTGTATCTGTTAACGTTGCGAAACACCTCCATGAATTCGCTATCCGAAGAACAGAAGGCCAAACTTAATGTTTATCCGAACCCAACCAATGAATCTGTTTACATTCAAAGTGAATTGAAGAATTATTCACTGACATTTTCGGATTTGTATGGAAAAGTGATCTATTCAGGTCAAAATACAGATAAACTGGATGTCAGCAATCTAAGCTCCGGAACTTATTTTATTTCGATCCATGACAGGGATTCATCTGCAAAATTCAACCGAATTGTGATCGTTGAATAAATAGTAGGAAAGCATCATTAAAGTGATCTGTCCATCAGATAGCGCTGAAGAATTCCGAATAATTTGTGAGATGGTTCAATGAGCCGGTATCCCAGTTTTAAGTAAAAATCAACGGCATAGTCTCTGGCGTGAAGGATCATTTTCGTGTCGCCCCGTTGTTTGGCCGCTTTTTCGGTTGCTTCCATGATCATGCGCCCATATCCGGAACTTTGCTGATCGGTTTCCACAGCCAGAAAGCGAACTTGAGCCACTTTTGCGCCACTTTGATCAAGACGAGCGATTGCTTTAAGCTTATTATCTGCATACAAAGCAAAGTGGACACCTGTCTCATCTCCATCATTTCGTTCACTTCCAGGAGGTTGTCCTAATGGTTCGCGCAGAACTCTGTAGCGAAGGTCATAGTATTCCTCCCATTGTTTAGCTGTTTGTGGAGCTTTAATCTCTATTCCCATTTGAATGCAATTGATGAAACACGTTGGGTTGGAATGCCATTGATCATTTCTTGGCGGACCAGTGAATTCGCTTGTTCGCTTTCAAATACCTCCTTCAGGTCTTTGATCTTGCCGGCAGGAACATTTTCCGAAAGCATCTTGTCCAGGATCTCGTGTGTAGTTTGTATACCTATCTTTTCCTGAAGGATCGACTGAAGTTCAAGTCTATTTACTACCCTTACTGGGTTCGTTGCGAATTTTGGATCCAGAGGCAATTGGTCCAATCCAAGGAATAAACACAGTTTTTTAAAGTGTGTAGCACTGCCGATCGCGAAGGTGATCAGGTCTCCGTCAGACGTTGTGAAAAGTTCACCGTATGGGGCGATGTTCGGGTGCAAACTACCAATTCGTTGAGGGATATGCTTTCCCATCAGGTAATTCGATGCTTGATTTACCAGGCTGCATACAGCGGCATCGTACAATGAAACAGAAACTGTTTTTGCAATACCTGTGCGTTCGCGTTCCAGCAAGGCGAGAAGGAGTCCTTCTTTTAACTGATGTGCGGCGAGAACATCGATGAATGCAACCGGCATCTTTACAGGTCCGCTTTCTGGAGTCCCGTTCATGGACATGTAACCGCTTTCTGCCTGAAGGATCAGGTCATATGCGACCCTGTCACTTTTGGACCCAAAACCGTTGATCTTTCCGCAGATTAATTTTGGGTTCAGCTTTCTCAACGTTTCATCTTCAATGTTCAGCTTTTCCTCGTCACCGAATTTGAAATTTGAAATAAGTATATCAGCGGCAGAAATAAGATCAAGAAACACCTCGTGATCCGACGGATCCTTCAGATTGAGTGAACGGTATTCTTTTTTGTGATTGACGGAGGAGAAGTAGGCGGAAACATCTGACTCCTTGTTTTCGGTCGGTAATTTCCAGCTCCTTGTTACGTCAGGAACGGATGGATTCTCAATTTTGATCACCATAGCGCCCAGCTCAGCAAAGAAAGTCCCTACCGAAGGACCCGCCAATACCGTTGAGGCGTCAATTATCTTTAGATCTGAAAGCATTCTCAAAGATATTCTTTTTGGAACAGCAGTCAAATGCCTTCTGGCGACAGATGCTAACCAAATCGAACGGAGGTCATAGTCAGTGAACCTGTTTATGCCAGTACAATGGTACCACTCATCACCGTAACAAAAGTTCTTAGATCCATTTACTGCTGCTGCAGCTTCCAGTTAACGTAGGCTGAAATTTTGCTTTCTTGAGTAGCATCCAGATGCGCTTCTTTGCACATGGAGGGAACGATCTTTTGCCATTTTTCCTTCGAATATCTCGAAACAACAGGAAGCTCATGACATTTGCCGCAATGTGCCTGATAAAGCGCATTACCGTCTGCAACGTCGCCAGTTGGAATAGCTGTTTCCACCTTCTTGACTTCGGCTACCTCTGCCGTTTTTGGTGAGCAGGAAATGATAAGAATACCTGCAAAAAAGAGTTTTATTACATTTTTCATTTGGTTAATTTTTCAAGGGTTACTGTTGTAATTCCATCTCTTACGAAGTTAAGTTTTTTTGCTGCTCGTAAGGTTACATCGACACAATGTCCTGAATTCTTACTTAGTCGGTCATTGACCCGCAAAATCACGGTAGAGTCATTTTTTAAATTAGTTACTTTGATTCGCGTACCGAAGGGTAATGTTTTGTGTGCTGCTGTTAAACTGTCCTGTCTGAAGATCTCACCGGAGGAAGTTTTCTTTCCTTCGAATTTTGAAGAGTAATAACTTGCCCTGCCTTTTTCTGTTGACATGCGGTAAGCAAATCCGGAAAAGATGAATAAACTAATGACCAAATAAATTGTTCTCATTCTTTTTTATTGGACTGCAAATTACTGAAACATGGCCACGTCACCAAAAAATGACGTTTTTCTTGATGTACGATAATGACAAATCCTCTTTTAAACAGGCCTTGTGAAATATTTGTGGTGCCTTTTTATTCTGAAAAAGTGTAGCGAACTGAAATGCGGGATCCGTGAGGAAGCCGGAGGATCACCGAAACGGTCGCAATTTCAGGAGTGTAGCGAATTGAAGAATAATAAGCACCGATTTTCTTTTGCTACTTTTCTTTAGTGGATAAAGAAAAGTAGAATGAAATAGATTTAATTTCTGAGATTTGCTCATCTTTCAACTATGAATAAAAACACATACATCCTACAACAAACCAACCTGGCCGAAAAATCTATCATCAACACCTTAAAACTCCTCGAAGAAGGTGCTACGATTCCCTTTATTGCTCGATACCGTAAGGAGGCAACAAGCGGACTTGATGAGTTGGAAATTGCTGCGATTCGAGATGCTTCAAAAAAGTACGATGAATTGGTTCAGCGTCAGCGGACGATTCTTTCTGCCGCAGAGGAGCAGGGAAAAATGACGCCCGAACTTCGCGATAAGATCGAAAATTGTTTTGATGCAATTCTTCTGGAAGATTTGTATTTGCCTTTCAAGCAAAAGCGTCAGACTCGCGGCGACAAAGCAAGAAAAGCAGGACTTGAACCACTGGCAAAAATGATCATGTCGCAGCGCGGTGGGGCTCCGGAGCAGATGGCAGAGCGTTTTGTCAAAGGAGAGATCGAAGACGAAGAAATGGCTATTCAAGGTGCTTTAGATATCATTTCCGAATGGATCAATGAGAATGGATCAGCACGAGGCAGAGTGAGAACTATTTTTTCCAGAAAAGCTCTTTTAGTAACCAAAATGGTGAAAGGGAAGGACGAGGAGGGAGCGAAATACCGAGATTATTTTGATGTCAAAGAACCTCTGTATAGATGCAGTTCACACCGGTTTTTAGCCATGCACCGAGCAGAGAAGGAAGGTGTCATTTCGATGAAAGCGCTGCCCGAAGAATCTGAGGCAATCGAAGTACTCGAGCGTTTTTTTGTCAAAGGAAATGATGCGTGTGCAGATTTAGTTTCTCATGCATGTAAGGATGCGTATAAGCGTTTGATGGCTCCTTCGCTCGAAAATGAAGTATTGAATGAAGCAAAGCAGAAAGCGGATACAGAAGCTATTCGTGTGTTCTCGTCCAATTTAAGACAACTGCTGTTAGCTCCGCCACTTGGCAGTAAACGTACGCTCGCGATCGATCCGGGTTTCAGAACGGGTTGTAAGGTAGTATGTATCGATGAATCAGGTAATTTGCTCAACAATGTCACGATCTACCCGCATCCGCCACAAAATGAGCAAAGTCAGGCGATGGCAAAAATTTCTCAGTTGGTACAAACCTACAAGATCGATGCGATTGCGATTGGAGATGGAACTGCTGGGAGAGAAACGGAAGCATTGATTAAAAAGATCCGGTTCGATAGAGAGCTGGAAGTATTTGTGGTTCGTGAGGACGGCGCCTCCATTTATTCCGCAAGCAGTGTTGCGCGGAAAGAATTTCCGGATTACGATGTGACTGTTCGGGGAGCAGTTTCTATTGGACGTCGTTTAATGGATCCACTGGCAGAATTGGTAAAGATCGATCCGAAATCTGTAGGTGTGGGCCAGTACCAGCATGAAGTGAATCAAACGCTCCTGAAAGATGCACTCGACGATGTGGTTATTTCTTGTGTGAATAGTGTAGGGGTAGATCTGAATACGGCTTCTCCTTATCTACTGAATTATGTTTCAGGTCTGGGAGAAACGCTGGCAGAAAATATTGCCCACTACAGAAAAGAAAATGGAGCGTTTACCTCACGGTTGGAATTGAAAAAAGTCAAACGTTTGGGTGACAAAGCCTTTGAGCAAGCTGCCGGATTTTTACGTGTAAGAAATGGTGAAAATCCCTTGGATAATTCTGCGGTACATCCTGAAAGTTATTCACTCGTAGAACGTATGGCAAAAAAGCTTGGAGTAAAGGTACCTGAACTGATCGGAAAGAAGGAGGTGATCGATCAGTTGCAGAAAAGTGATTTTCCTGAGGTAGATGGGTTTACGTTTGAGGACGTGATCAGCGAATTGAAGAAGCCGGGTTTGGATCCGAGAAAAAAGGCGAAAGTATTGGAATTTGATGCCACCATTCGAACGATAGATGACCTTCGGACAGGCATGATCTTGCCCGGAATTGTGACGAATGTGACTGCTTTCGGCGCCTTTGTGAATATCGGCATCAAAGAGAATGGACTGATCCATAAGTCTCAACTGGCTGATGTTTATGTGGATGACCCTGCCAAATTCATTTCTTTACACGAGCATGTTCAGGTGCAGGTGATGGAGATCGACATTGCTCGCAAAAGGATTGGCTTGAAGAAAGTTTGATCAGGATCGTAATGCGATATTTTCAGGCTGGATATGTAATCTTGTTTCAGGTGTGCAATACTGTAATGCTTCTGCCGTCATAACGTCCTTGACTTTCATAATTTGAACTATTAAAATGATTAATTGAATGATGGTGTAAAGGAACAACCATCACAGTTCAAAAAGAAAGAGGAATGACAATCAATTCATTGATCTTTGTCAATGAATTTCAATCGCTAGCGAAGCGATTTGTAATTTGCGATCCAGACCGGATCCTGAACATCGCTGAGCAATTTCCAGAAGTTCGTATCCAGAAAGAAGTTCTCATCAATGCTTCTGACATTGTAGTTATTGTATAAAAACAATTCTTGTTTTTCAGAAGGGCGGTACAATTTACTGCTCCAACCCATTTCGCCAGATGAACGGTAAGGATAGGTGGAAAATCTGAGTTTCCATAATGAATCAAACGGAACACATTCAGGGTGCTCTTTTATTTCAAATGAGTCTTTAAACATGCCACAATTCAATTGGCGTTGTTCGAAGTAATTAATGCGCTGAGGATTGTAAATACTTGGCCATTTGCCGGAAGCAATCTGGATGAACTCCATTTTACTCAAGACTTTTTTACAGGTGAGCGCATAGCCTTGATCCAGGAAACAGACAAATGTGGTCATTTCAGAGTTAGCCTGGAATGCAACTCGAACACCAAAAACAGCTCGCGCAGGAGGCGGAGAATCCACCACCGACCCGCATAAAAGCCAGCATACGATAAGCCACAAACGCCACATAGTAGTACGCAGATAAATTAGCGTTAAGCAATTTAATGTTTTTTAGTACGAAAAACAAGGAAAACAGTTATAGCTGCAATCGTTAAAAAAGCTAACGGGTACCAAATGGAAGCGCTCAGGAAGAGCGTGACGAGGAAACCCGGTATCAATAAAATAATGAGTAAATGAAATTTTCCCTGATGTCGCTTATCTTGCAAACCGAATTATTTTTTCAGGTGTAACAACGAAATGCAGGGGAATATCTGTTGATTCTATGTCTGAAATATCTGAAAGCTCCTCAAATAAGTGTAAACCTAAAAACAGACAGTCCGGGCGACATTTTTTTAAAAAACGGTCATAATATCCCTTGCCGTAGCCAATACGGTGACCATCTTTATCTAACGTTAATAACGGCACAAATACAATATCAATATTCTTTGTCGGGACCGGCTTACCGGATTGTGGCTCCGGAATTCCCAGGGCACTCAGTTTTAACTGGCTTTGGTGCTCAAAGAGAATATGTTTGAGCGTTAAATTTTCTTCACATTTAGGCAGCGCCATTCTAGCCCCAATGGTTAGTCCCTTCTCCAGGATCAGATATGTATTGATCTCCTTGTGTCGTTCTATTGGCAGAAAAATACTACAGGTTTTTCCCTCAAGTTGAAAATTCGAAAAAACGCTTTCGCAAATTAATTCTGAACGATGATCCAACTCTGAAGCTGACAAGGCGAGTCGTTTTTCTTTGAACAGCTTTCTTAATTCGGATTTAGTCATCTGATTTCGAGGGATTCGTTACAAAAATAGAATTTATACCCAACGCGTGATGTCAAAATTTCGTTCCGTTTGATGGACTTTATGAAAATGTTAAAATCATTTTACCATTGCTTAAACCTCGAGAATCTTGTCCTGAATTGTTTAAAGTTCCTACATTTACCCCATGAAGACTACATCTTATTTGCTATTTATAGTGCTGTTTATGGGATCTGCGGCCTTTAGCCAAACAGAGGATTCAACGGCAGTTTCCGAAGATTCTTACGACGAAAGTACTGTGGAAGAGGATGATAACACAGTTGAAGGCACATTTGAATCGACAAGAATTATCAATGGACATTCAACCGAAACCCTTCGAAAAGGAGTTTTAGATTTTCGTGTGGAGCACAGATTTGGTGATATTGCGGGATCTGACGGGGGAATTCAGACAATGTATGGATTAGATAATTCATCAGATATTCGACTTGCTTTTGAGTATGGTGTTACAGACAAACTTATGATTGGTTTTGGTAGGAGCAAAGGCACGGGAAGTCCATACCGTTCTCTTCTTGATGCATTCGTCAAGTATAAAATACTTTCCCAGCAGAAAAAGGGTTGTCCGGTTTCAGTCACCGGAATAGCAACGACTACGTATTCGTACATGAAAGCATCAATGGATATGTCTCAAGTCAGTAGTTTTCCTGTATGGCAGGATCGTTTAGCCTACATCACTCAACTATCAATTGCCCGAAAAATCGGTGAACGACTTTCAATGTCTGTTACGCCAACACTATTACATCGAAACTTCGTTGGCCAGGATGATGTCAACACTCTTTTCGCGCTTGGAGGAGCGGTTAGATTTCCAATTTCAAGAAAAGTTGGGGTCCTCCTAGAATATTATCAGGTGTTCCAGAACGATGATGTGCGCAAGGAGAATACGAACAGTTTGGGAGTAGCGGTAGAATGGGTAACCTTCGGCCACAATTTTACCATCAACTTGACCAACTCAAAAGGTTTTGTAGAGTCTCAATTTATTCCATACACGTTTGAACAATGGTCGAAAGGCCAGTTTCGACTCGGTTTTTGTGTTGGCAGGAAATTTGAAAGAGAATAAAACAAACTAAAAAATCTAATTATGAAAAGCGTATTTTATCCTGTTCTTGCCAGTTGCATTCTGATTATTTCAGGAGCAATGACATTAACAGCCCCTTCTTACACCATTAAAACAGGCTATAGTATTGAGTTTAAAAGCAAGGATCCTTCAGGTGTTTTTAAAACCTTGAAAGGTTTGGTTTCTTTTGACGAGAATGACCTGGCAACCTCGAAATTCAATTTGACAATTCCCGTAGAGTCGATCAGCACAGGTAATGGCATGATGAACAAGAAAGCTCAAATCGAGGAGTGGTTTTATTCTGAAAAATATCCTGATATCAAGTATGTTTCAAGTAAAATCGAAAAGTCTACTGATGGCTACACGGTTTCGGGTACCTTAACCATTAAAGGAACGTCTAAAGAGAAGAAAGTTCCGGTTAAGGTGGTTAAAAATGGAAATGACTTGACTTTTACAGGGTCATTTAATGTAAATCGTGCAGAATACAAAGTGGGGCATAAAAGTGATGCAGTTCCTGATATCATGGCCATTAGTTTCTCTATTCCAGTTGCAAAAAAATAATTAGCATGTTAAAAAGACACTTGTTACACGGATTGGTTTCCGGACTTCTTTCAGGATTCGCTTGTTATGTATATTACACTGTTTTGAAAGATGAATTCATGTATGATTTTTCCAAGATCATTTCCACAATGAATTTGTTCGGAGCATGTATTTTTGGAACCGTCCTGGCCTCAATAGGATATTTTCTGTCATTAAAATTTGTACCGAAGTTTGGAGAGGTGATTTTTAACTTGGTTTTTGCGCTATTCGTATTTGGCAGTTTGATTTCACCAATGCTTTTTAAACTTCCTTTGGATTTTGACGAATATCTCACTGTGATTTTCCCAACTTACGCCATGACAATGCACTTCTTCCCGGTGGTTATCTGGTACGCTATTAAACCAATCTTTATCAAATAAGATGAAAAAGAATATTATTACGCTCACGTTTGCATTACTGGTTTTAGTCCTTATTGGGTCTTGCAGAAAAGATAAGGTTGATACC
>Ga0172373_10005248_pt1 | contig 17846 bp, 16 predicted proteins | sample Lak10m_2_FD_114546 | JGI IMG/M metagenome (GOLD analysis project Ga0172373, IMG submission 114546) | Freshwater microbial communities from Kabuno Bay, South-Kivu, Congo - kab_092012_10m | ecosystem: Environmental > Aquatic > Freshwater > Lake | place: Democratic Republic of the Congo...
CGGGATGCTGCCCACTGTCCGAGCGCAGCTCCGGCCTCCGAGGGACTTTCCGTGTTGACCGACTGACAAGCGGCAGCGAGAAGGAGAATCGCAGACAGCAGAGAAGAGGAGGCAAACCTGATTTTCATAGTAGAATTGAATTGAAGGGCAATGATACGAAGGAAATAAAGCACAGGAACCCTTATTTCAGGCAAAATGAAATTGATTGCCAGTCAAACAATGATTTTTTCATAACTTTGGTTTGGCTATTTGTCCGGAGCCTGACACCGACGTACGGTTCCGGCTGCGCCGGATTAAAAACCATGCAGAAAATACTGTTTTTACTTTTGACTCCACTCCTGATGTACGGTCAGGGGTACACTTCCTACTTCACTGGTAACCAGTCCGACAAGGTAACCAGTCCGGAGGGCGGAATATGTCTGATGGGCGGCGCTACCGAAGACGACAATGCCATGCGCTGGTTTCTGCAGCGCGCAGGCGGGGGTGACGTGCTGGTGCTCCGGGCCAGCGGTGCTGATGGCTACAACGATTATATGTACACCACACTGGGTGTCAGCCTGAACTCGGTGGAAACCATCGTCTGCAGCAGTGCAGCTGCGAGTAACAATCCGTATGTACTCCAGAAAATCAGGCAGGCTGAAGCCATCTGGTTTGCGGGTGGCGACCAGTGGAAATACATATCATACTGGCAAAATACGGCGGTTGACAGCCTGATTAACCAGGCGATACAGGAGCGGAATATCGCAGTAGGTGGTACGAGTGCCGGCATGGCCATCATGGGAGGCTACCGGTTTTCAGCCAGAAACGGAACGGTAACCTCAGCCAGTGCTCTGGCAAATCCGTTCGATGCCAAAGTGACTGTTGACTCTCAGGTCTTTCTGGACAACAGATTTCTGCGCGATGTAATTACGGATACCCACTTCGACAACCCGGATCGCAGCGGCCGTCTGGCAGTGTTTCTTGCCAGAATTTTCAACGATTACGGCGCTAAAGCCCGGGCCATAGCCTGCGATGAATACACAGCTGTTTGCATTGATACAAGCGGAGTTGCCCGGGTGTACGGAGGGGCACCGCTCTACGACGACAACGCCTGGTTCATTCAGGTTAACTGTGAAATACCGGAACCCGCGCCTGAAAGTTGCAGTCCGGGACAATCCCTAACCTGGAATCTGAACGGGAAAGCACTGAACGTATGCAGAATAAGAGGCGAAGCCACCGGAGCCGGTATTTTTAATCTGAACAACTGGAAATCGGAAACTGGAGGTAACTGGTTCAACTGGAGCGTGAGTCAGGGATCGTTGAATTCGATAACAGGTAGCGCACCGGAGTGCATAGTTGTCACCGATGAAGCATCCGAAACAGGAGCTTTCAGCGTATATCCCAATCCGGCAGGTGACTATCTGACAATCAGGCAAAACGGAGTTGAGAGCGGTGAAATGAATGTAACTTTCAGCGATTTGCATGGCCGGATGATCAGCAGTATCCGTATAAACGGTGAGGAGACACAGGTTGAAACCGGGTTACTTGAACCGGGTTTATATATGCTGGGTATCACTGCAGGGAAACGCAGTATTCACACCAAAATCATCAAACACCGGTAACCACTTGACAATATGGCCATCAGTGACATTTCAAAACAGATAATTAAAGACTCTGAAATTGTAACAGGCAGCGAAATCAGGCAGGGCGTTTTTAACCTGATCCGGGAGGAATATCCGGATTTTAACGGCGACAGTATCCTGTATTGCAGCCATACAGGCCCCGATTATTATGATGAGTCAGAACAGACAGGAGCAAAAAGACCGGCAGCGCGCAGAAAATGACTATAAGGTGAACCTGAAGGCTGAACTGGAAATCAAATTGCTGAGCGAGAAAATTGACCACCTTCTAATTCACCAGAACAAGAAATTGCTGGAGATTCAGGAGGTACAAATTGACTATCTGGAGGATTTGATGAAGAAAATGGGGGGAACCAGATAACAGTTATTCATTCAATCCCTTCCCGCTCAAGATGGCCGGAATGCACTTTTCTATCCTGGCCTCACGGGTCTTTGCCTGTTTCGCAGCGGAAAAATGCATCAGGTATCCGCGCCTGCGCCCGGGCGTAAGTGCGTGGAAGGCCTCCTTCAGTGCCGGCATTTGCTCCATGCGATTCAGAAACTCTTCCGGCACATCGAATTCATCTGGCTGTTTGAATTCTACCTTTAACCCTGCCTTTTCAACTTCTATGGCTTCGAACACATAGTTTCTGAGCATCTCGGCACGCCCGGTCACATCCTGCACGTTTGTAAACCGTATCAGTCGGGCGGCCTGAGTATTTTCTCCGGCTTTTGCCAGTATCCCTGCTTCATCCTGCAGGAGCGCTCCTTTGAAAAAACTGACCGAGCAGAAATCCTTGAAGGCAGCCAGCATCAGCACGTTGTTTCCCTGGTAAGTGTAACAGGGCATACCCCACTTCGATTCTTCCGACAGCCCGCAGTCCAGCAATATTGTCCGCAGAAATTGCAGTTCTTTAGCCCATGTGTGTACCTTGCAGGCTGGTGTTCCGCCCAGTTTACAGCGGCCACAACCTTCAGCAAAATAGGTTTCTGTGTCTTTTGTCATTGATTTGCCTTGAATTTCATTCGAAGAAGTCAAACATGGTTTTCTCCCAAGAACGTATTTTTCTGAACAAGCTCTTAATTCCCTTTCCGCTTTTCCCGGATGAAATCATCCACATCATCCAGCCGGGGCGAGTCCAGCAGGCTCTTCCAGTCAAAAGCGGCATCAAACGGAGTGAGCAGTTTCTTCGGATCCAGTACCCCCGGATCGGCCGGCAGCGCCTGGTAGGGCGTAAAATCGGGTTTGTCTGTAAACAAATCGCTCAGGTCACTCGCCGCTGCATCGTACTGGTTCAGATACGGAACTCCCAGGATGTTCCAGAATGTTTTGAAAATACTTCCAAAACTGGCATGTGTATGCGAAACGTGGTTCCTCTTCGCCCACGGTGAGCAGACCATCAGTACGCTCCTGTGCGCATCCACGTGGTCGCACCCGTCCTGCGCATCGTCTTCCGTGATAACAATGGCCATCTCCTTCCAGTACGGAGTTTGCGAGAGGAACTCCACTACCCTGCCCAGAGCCAGATCGTTGTCGGCCATATAGCTTTCCCTGTACGGATAACCGGCCTCCGGACGCTCGCCGGCACCGTGATCCTGCGGCAGCATGAGAGTGATTACCTGTGGCATCTGCTCTTTCCCCGACAACCACTTCTCCCGAAATTCCTGCATAAATACATCGGCCCGGAACTGGTCGGGTATGGCCATATTGTAGGTGGCATACTGCTGCGACGAACGATGGTACAATGGCCCCGGAATCGGGAAATTCACCAGCACCCGCTGTCCGCCGTATTTCATGGTACTGTCGGTGAAATTGGACCCCATTTCGGTACCGAAACCGAAATTGTAAAACGAGATCTTGTTCCGCTCCAGATGATCCCAGAGCGATCCGGCTTCGTTGTAGTCTTCCGGAAAGATGGCTCCGGCACCACCCGTCCAGGCAAAACGCCCTTTGGCCTTGTCGCCATACCGGTGTCCGCCATAACCGGATGACACCTCCGTCTCTAACCATTCATTTGGATAGGTATTGGCCAGCCAGCGGTGCCCGTCGGCACTGTGGTCGCTGTCCACATAAAAGTTGTCGCTGATTCCAAAACGCCGGGCCAGCGCCAGGTGGTTGGGCATGACAATCGCGTTTTTCACCGTGTCAGCACCGGCCTCATTCGCAAAAGTGCGGTTATAGCCATATCGTGCCAGTGCAGGATCTCCCTCTCCGCGGGTGAGCTGACCAAATACCTCGTCGTAGGTTCTGTTCTCTTTGGAAATGAATACAATGTGTTTCACCGGACTACCCCTGAGCCCGGGAGCGGCTGGCACCGGACAATCGGCCTTGTCTGTCACGGGCTCAATCCGGAAGTTTTGACTTATCACGGATTCTGTCATTTTCTGCAGTTCCTCGTCCGTCGGGATATCCAGAATTGTGACGCTGCCTTTCATCAAATGCCCCACATAACTGCCTTCCGGTCCCTCCTGAAAGGTGTAGCCGCCATTCGGACCGCTGCCATAGCCTTTGGCATTCGCCACAATCAGTTTTCTGTTATCAGGTGAAACTGCCAGTTTGGAAGGAAACCAGCCCACTGGCAGATAACCTTTTACCGTGAGAGACGGAATATCAATCACTGCCACCGCATTGATGCCCGAAGCAGCTACATAGAGCCGGTTACGGTCGGGTGAAAGAGCTACACCGAACGGAATAACGCCTCTTTTGCCCGAGAGCTGCGGCAGCGGCTTCAGGAATATCTGTCTCACTACTTTACCGCGCTCAGGATCAATGACCGACAGACAGTCATTGGTGCCGTTGGTGACAAACAGATATTTATCCGTAGCCACCAGCGAGTTGGGACTGGCGCCACCCACGGCGGGGATTCCCTCGATCTTCTCTCCTACCAAAAAACCGGTTTTGATACGGTGCGTCACTATGGGCTCTGTACCCGAAACATCCACTGCCCACACAGAAAATGACTCGGGAGTGTTCGGATCTCCCAGTCCGGGCACTTCATAGTCTTCTGTCTCGTACCCATTTTTCATTGCTTCCGAACCGAAACCGGTAACAGGGAAAATTGGCGCTTTTTTCGGGTCATTCCCTTTTTTACCCTTCAGATAAGCATATTCAAACATGCCCACATTGGCAACATATACTGTTTTTTCATCAGGCGACAGGGTGATACCAAACGGATAGCGCCCCACGGGAACAGACCGGATAACCTTGCGCGTGCGTGTGTCCGCGACAATCATCCTGAAATTGCTCTGATCGCAGATATAGAGGGTGGACTCATCCCTCGTGAGTGCCATGTCGCCAAGACAGCCCTCCGGATAATCGTCGGAGGCACAGGAAATGGAATCAAGACGGGCTCCGGTTTTCAGATCGAACAGATATACCTTGTTGGAAATACCGCCGGCCACCCATACCTGACTGTTGTCGCGGGTAATCGCAAGCCCCATAAATACATCCTGCAGCAGGTGTTCGTCGTTGTCGTGTCCTTCGGGAATCTGCTGTACCTGTGGCCTGTCTGAAAACGGTTGCCTGATCAGCGTCACTGAAAAGGGGCGGTTGCCCGAGTTGGCGGTCACGGCCACAGATCCGTCTGCCGAGAGAGCCAGTCCATACGGATGCGGCGCAATACGGATGGTTTTCCCGGCCGGTTTTACGATCCGGCCATTCGGAATAATACTCTCTCCGGCTGTATCTATCCGGCAATAAGAATCTCTGGCCGGAGCTGAAATGGTCCATTTGTGCGACCAGGCATCGCGGTTTTTAACCGTAGTACAGGCTGTGAGCAACCCGGAAACGAGCAAAATGTGATGAAGATATTTCATAGTGGCAAAGGTCGTAAGCGGCAGGTAAAATCAGCATTAAGTTTGAAAAATGGATACATGAAAAACGGACGCGCAGGATTAACTTTGCCTCTCTGACCTGACTAACATGGTTTTTTTATGAAAAAATGGCTTCTTTTCTGTCTTTTGTGTGGCATTTCAATACATATTCGGGCACAGGCACGTCCGGATACGCTTTCATCAGACTCTCTCCGCGAGCTGGTGGTGTCAGACAAAAGAATGCCCGGAAGAGCAGGTGCATCGTCTGAAGCCATCGGAATACTGGAAAAAAAACAGATACTCAATAATCAGCTCAGAACAACCCCGGAAGCGCTGGCGGCCATGCCCGGTCTGTTTGTTCAAAAGACAAACCACGGCGGCGGATCACCTTTTCTGCGCGGACTCACCGGTAATCAGGTATTATTACTCGTTGACGGCATCAGGTTGAATAATTCGACTTTCCGATACGGTCCCAATCAGTACCTGAATACGATCGGCATTTTTTCTGTCGCTCATATAGAAGCGCTGCGCGGGAGCGGTTCTGTACAGTATGGCTCCGACGCCCTGGGCGGTGTGGTGCATGTTTTCACCGAGTCGCCCCGACCGGGCAACAATGACTGGGGTGGCGAGGTGACAGCACGGGGCGCTTCGGACAACATGGAACTCAGCGGCCACGGGCGACTGAATTACAGCGGAAAAAAGACAGCGTTCACTGCCGGTTATGGCCGACGGTCATTCGGGGATCTGGTTGGCGGTGACACCACGGGCATACAGTCGCCAAGCGGATACGACGAACAGACGTACGACGTGAAAGGACTCGTCAAAACCGGACAAAACAGTGAGCTGATCCTCGCCTCGCAGGCTACTTTTCAGGAGGATGTGGATGTATATCACAAGGTAAAACTGGAAAATTTCCTCTTCAACCGGATGACTGCCCAGCAAAGGGCACTCCACTATGCCCGATTCAACAAAACAATCAATAAAGGTGTAGTCAGTCAGATTTCCCTCACAGCCAGTCTTCAGAAGAATACGGAATGGCGTGAAAGCCTGAAAAACAACTCAACCGTCAGGCGTGATGAAAGAGACAGCATACGCACACTCGGGTTCACCGGCGAAGTCATCACCCGGTTTTCAGGTAACTGGAAAGCCAGTTCGGGTATCGAATGGTACCATGATCTGGTGAACAGCAGCCGCAGCAATGTGCTGGCTGACGGTTCGCAGCAGGCGCTCCGCGGACTGTACCCCGACGGATCGCGGATGTCGGCACTGGCACTCTACTCGGTTCATCAGGCCGACTGGCGGCGCTGGCAGCTCACTGCAGGCGGACGCGTCAATACGTTCGCCATACAGATCGAAGATTCTGCGCTTGGAAAAGTCAGGCAAAACGCCACTGCGCTGGTCGGGAATACCGCCCTTCAGTACAGGATGAATCAAGCAACGCGGCTGATTGCCTCCCTGAATTCCGGCTTCAGAGCACCCAATATTGACGATCTGGGCACGCTTGGCATCGTGGATTTCAGGTTTGAAACGCCCAATTACGACCTCCGGCCGGAGCGATCGCTGCAAGGACAACTGGGTTTGAAATGGGAACTAAAACAGTTCATCACCGAGGTTTTTGTTTATAGAAACCGCCTTTCCAATCTCATTTCCCGCGTCAGACTGGATACCCAGACGATGCAGGGGTATCCGCTGTACACCAAGGTAAACAGCGGGAAAGCGTACATACAGGGTGTTGAATCTGCCTTCCGGTGGAATGCGTACCGGAACCTGAGTCTGAGCGGTTCGTTCACCTTGACTCGTGGTGATAACATCTCAGCTTCGGAACCCATGCGCCGCATACCACCTGCATTCGGCTGGCTCAAACTGAGTTATCTGCCAACCCTGAACACGTCAGTCAGCGTGGAGTGGCTGGCTGCCGGCCAGCAGGACCGGCTTGCGCAGGGCGACAAGGACGACAACCGGATTCCGGCGGGAGGTACACCAGGCTGGAATGTACTCAACCTGCACGCCGGCTGGACGTGGAAACGAATATCGGTCAATCTCTCTGCCCTGAACCTGACCAACGAGGATTACCGGACCCATGGCTCCGGCATCAACGGCGTCGGACGGTCGCTCTGGGCAACACTCCGGTACAGGTTCTGACGGGGTTACTCCTCCCCTTTGGGGTGCGTCTTCTCATAAATCTCCTTCAGGCGTTCAATACTGTTGTGGGTATAAACCTGTGTGGCCGCCAGATTGGAATGCCCGAGCAGTTCCTTCAGTGCATTCAGCTCGGCACCGCGGTTGGAGAGGTGGGTGGCAAAGGTGTGACGCAACACGTGCGGGCTTCGCTGCTCGGCCGTGGTGACCAGCGAGAGGTACTTTCTGACTATCCGGTAAATACTCTCTGGAAGCAGGCGCCCCCCCTTCCGGTTTAGAAAAAGCCAGGGGGCAGGCGCAGACGGGAATGCCTCGGATCGGAGGGCGATGAATGACTGCAACAGGACGGAAAGATAGTCGGCAAACGGGATGATCCTGACTTTGTCGCCCTTGCCGCTGATACGAAGCGTCATACGACCGAAATCAACATCATTTATTCTCAGTTGTGAAGCCTCGCTGCGGCGAATACCGGTGGCATACAATAGTTCAAGAATCAACTGCTCTTGCCGGGAAACAAAGTCGTCGCCGAAAATGGTGTTGGAAAAAAGTGCCTCCATCTGACTCTCCTGCATGAAAACAGGCAATTTTTTGCCTGTTCGGGGAGCAACCACCTTGTTCATGGGATCCTTGAGAAGCAGTTTGCGTTTCTTCAGAAACCGGAAATAGGTTTTCAGACACGACAGGCGACGGTTGATGCTCCTCGGACTCTGACCCGATTCCATCATGGATACAATCCACGAACGGATATGAAAATGCCTTACCTCATCAACAGAGGTAAGGCATTGCTGCTCAATGACATGAGCCATGAAACCTTCCAGATCACCGCGATAGGCTTCCAGCGTATTGGGCGAGAAACGCTTCTCGTGTGAAAGGTAGGAAAAGAATGATGTCTCGTGAAACACGAAATAAAGATTGATGACAGGTTCAACAGCAAAAATACAGGAAATTTGCTGTACTCCCCCGAAACAATCAATCATTCTTATTACCGTACGTTTCCTCTTTGTACACCGCCTTCAATACCTCCGTACGACGTTCAACGGATGGCTTGGTGAAGGCTTTGCGGCGACGCAGTTCTTTCAGGATGCCCGCTTTCTCAAATTTGCGTTTGTAGCGCTTCAGCACCTTGTCAATTACTTCGCCGTCTTTTACTTCGAGGATCAGCATAAAAAATACTCCTTTTTAAGTTTGGTGAAAAAATGAATGCCTCTTTGGGCGCGCAAAGGTAAGAATTGTATGCGAATACTCAAGTGGTTTGTCCAAAATAATAAAGAAAGTACCCTGAAAACTGAAAAATCTGTCAAAAATAGCACTCAACAGCACATTTTCAAATCGGGTAATGACCTGAATCAGCTCCGGTACGGCCTCAGGTCATTCATTTACGAGCCCAAAGCACTGATTTTTGTGTAGTGATAAACCAACAGGTAACCGCTCAGGGATGCCCTCACGGCGCAATTTTCTGCGTGTTACTTTTAAAATTTCAGACTGATGATTAAAGAAGTAAAAGGCGATATCCTGCTCTCCAAAGCCGAAGCAATCGCACACGGTGTGGCGCCGTTCGACCATTTTGACAACGGACTGGCACTCAGTCTCAGACAAGAGTGGCCGGCCATGTTCAGCGATTTTAAACACTACTGTCATGTGCACAACCCCAAATCCGGCACAGCGTGGATCTGGAGCGGTCCGGGCGGAACACGTATCATCAATCTGCTTACCCAGGATCCCTCCGAAGGTCACAGGCACCAGGGACACCCGGGAAAAGCAACGCTTTCAAACGTACGCCACTCTGTGGATGCACTGAAAAAGCTGATTGAAAAGGAAAATCTGCAGTCAGTGGCGCTTCCGCGTTTGGCTACGGGTGTGGGCGGGCTCGACTGGGAAGAGGTAAAAAAGGTGATTTATGAGCATCTGGGCGACCTGCCAGCCACGGTTTATGTATATACAACCTTTAGTAAGGGGGTAAGCGGAGAGTAATTACAGGGTAATAGTAAATACAGCTCCGGACGGAGAATTATCTCCCAGCTCGATTCGTCCGCCGTGGGCCTTGACTATCTGGCTCACGATGAACAGTCCGAGTCCGGTGCCGGTGGCTTTCCGGGTTTCCTCGTTTCCGATGCGGTAAAACTTTTCGAATACCCGCTTTTTCTCGGAATCGGGGATGCCCGGCCCCTGGTCGGCAACCACTATCCGGCATTTCCCGTCGAATTTCGAGACGGTTACGCGCACGGGCGCCTCTCCGGGCGCGTACTTGAGGGCATTTTCAAGCAAATTTCTGATTACTGCAGAAATACCAGTGTAATCTGCCCTGATTACAGGCCACCCGTCCGGTGCCGATACGATGATTTCGGCACCCGGCGACCGTGCCAGCATGGCATCGCGGCAATCCTCTACCAGCGCCTTCAGCATCACATCCTCCAGCGAGGGTTTCCACTTGTCTTCCAGTCTGGCAGCCAGCAACAGCTCCTCCACCAGTCCCTGCAGGCGGTCGGCATCTTTCAGTCCGTTTTTCAGGAGTGTTTCGCGCTGGTCGTCGCGCAGACTGCGCCTGGTCATGGTTTCAATGCCCAGGCGCAGTGATGCGATCGGCGACTTCAGTTCGTGGGTAATACTGAGCAGAAAGTTTCTGCGCTGCCGGGCCAGACTCACCTCCTTGTCTGCACTCCTTCGGATAATCCAAAGTCCAAAAACAAGGCATACCGTGAAAAACAGTCCCTCGGCAACAATCATTCTCCTGCCGCTTTCCCAGGCCCCGCGTATTTTGTTATAGTCCGTATCGCGCAAAACGCTCCCTGTTTCTTCAGGATACTTGTACTCCAGCAGCACGAGCTGCTGAAAGTACAGGCGTTCATTCTGCTCCCAAAGGTGAAATGCCCACCACAGGAAGGCGAGTATCATGTAACCTATAACAAAATACGACAGGCGGGACAGCGACATGCAGTGTAATATCAGGGGTTAACCTTGAACAGTTCCACGTCGAAAATCAGGGTGGAGTAACCTTTGATGGTTGCTCCGCGCGACTGCTCGCCGTAAGCCAGGTTGTACGGGATGTAAAAGCGGAACTTGTCGCCCTCTTTCATGTACTGCAGACCTTCCGTCCAGCCACGGATAACCTGATTCAGGCCGAATGTGGCTGTCTTATTGCGCTGTACAGAGCTGTCGAAAATCTCTCCGGTGATCAGTGTGCCGTGGTAGTGTACTTCCACTTTGTCGGTTTCTTTCGGAGAAACCGTGCCTTCTCCCTTCTTCAGCACCTCATACTGCAGTCCGGAAGCAGTGGTAACCACCTCTTTGCGCTTCTTGTTCTCCTCGAGGAATTTGGTATTGTCGTCTTTCCACCTGGCTGTGACCCGCGGCTGTGCTACTTTGGTATTGTAGTCGTTGTAGCGACGGTTGGCCTCCTCGTTGGTGAGTTTCTGGTTGGCACCGGAAACAGCTGCATTAAAACCGGCCACGAACAATGCCACATTGGCGTCCTTGTCCATCATTTTTTTGAACTGGTTGGCAATAGTGACACCGTATGCGTAGTTGACACTGTCCGTTGATGTTTTCAGTTCAACAGCCGCCTGCTGGGCTGATACAGAAGCTGCCATAAAGATGACAGCGAAGAAAATACTTGCTTTTTTCATGCTTTTGAGCAATTATTCAGGTTTAAAGTTTGAATATGGATTCATCTATGCCTTCGTTCACCTTCACCGAGGTGAGGGTTACCTTGAAGGGCACCGGAAATACACCTGTAACGGTGGTGCTGTGGGGAAACAGGACGCCAGCTACTCCCTTGTAATCGCTGAAGTCTATCGTTTGGGTCATCGGACTTCCGTCGGGACCCTCACTGCTGGCAATTTCACGGAGTTTCAGACTGGTTTTGGTGCTGTAATATTCGGTTGATTTTTTGCCGTCAGGGCGTTCAACTTCCACAATATAGGCGTTTTCGCCGGAAACCTCCTCGATACCCTTCAGATTCAGTTTGTAGCCGGCACTCGCATAGAATGCCTCTTTCACAAAACGGGCCTGCTCTTTTGAATCCTCCATTTGCGCTCCTTCCATGGGGGCATTGCCACCCATACCCGACTGCGAACCTTTGCCATCGCTGTACACCTGGCGATTGAGCGTTTGTCCGTTCATACTGATCTCGACGGCGAGCTGGCTGTTGGCTTTCTGCCATGTCTTTACCGTCATGGCTGGTCCGCGCACCTGCATGCTTGCTTCAGTCTGCATATCGCTGATGGCTCCGATCTTTCCCGGGCCGCCAATGGCATTCAGGTAGTCTTCCACCACCTTGAAGCCGGTCATTCCCTCCGGAACAACCTGGGAGGCTGCCTTCACCGGATTGCCGTAAGCGTCAAAGAAGTTCATCTTGCCGTCCGGAGAGAACTGCTTCAGTTTGTCAGCTACAGCATCGCGGTTTCCGACCACCAGAATATGGGCCTTGTCGGGATTGATATATTTCTTTGCCATAGCCATTACATCGTCGGCAGTGACGCTCTGCAGGGCCTCGAGGTATTTCTCGTAATAATCGGCGGGAAGGCTGTAGCGGATCGTAGAGAGGGCAAAACTTGCGATGGTTCCCGGTTCCTCCAGATTCTGGGAAAACTGGCCTGCAATCACATTTTTCACTACCTGCAGCTCCTGTTCCGGCACTTTCTCGGTAGCCAGACGGCGCATTTCCCGGATAAACTCGGTAAGACTGCTGTCTGTAACGGCGTTGCGGACACTGGCGGTTCCGTTGAAAAAACCCACCAGCTCGTCGGGGCTCAGGGAGCTGCGCGCTCCGTACGTCCAGCCATGGCCCTCGCGCAGATTGGCATTCACGCGGCTGTTGAAGTAGCCTCCGAGAATTGTATTGGCAACGCGGGCCTTGATTACCTCCGGAGCACCGGGTTTCAGGTCAATCGGATAGGTAATATTGATGACCGACTGCACAGCGCCGGGCTTGTGAACAAAGTCAACCTGTGCTTTTTCAGGTGCTTTGGGAGTCGGGTAACTGTGTTCAGGTACCTTTCCAGAGGCCCAGCGACCGAAATACTGCTTTGTGTAATCTTCCAGTTTGGTCCGGGTGATATCGCCGGTGACCACCAGATAAGAGATATTCGGCTTGAAGTAGGTGTTGTAGTGCGATTTGATCTGTTCAAGTGTCACTTTTTCCACACTGGCCTCCGACATGTTTTCACCGTAGGGGTGGTTGCTACCGAAACGAACCACGGAACCTACAACAGAGGCAATAGCGCCGGCATCGTCTTTCTGGGAGGCCAGATCACTCAGGGTGCGCACTTTGGCCTTGTCGAGTTCCTCCTGCGGGAAGGTGGGGCGCAGGAGCGCGTCCGCCATGATTTCCAGCAGTTTGTCGGTGTGCTTGGTGAGACAGGAGCCGCTCACTCCGTTCTGATCGGCACTCAAAGAGGCCCCGATAAAGTCTATCTCCTGGTTGATCTGGGCTTTGGAGCGGGTTTTGGTGCCCGCAGTCAGGAGTTCCCCGAGGAAATTGGTGTAACCTGCAGCTTCCTTCTCGAGCACAGGATCCATGTCCACAAAAAGACGGAAAGAAACCGTGGGCAGCTTGTGATTTTCCACCAGGATGACGGTGAGTCCGTTAGACAGTTTGAAGGTTTCTGCCTTTCCTATCTGTATTTTGGGTGCATCGCCGGCCACAGGCGCCTGCTTGCGCACGTCGCCCGAAGGCAGCGGTATCTTCGGCGAGCTGCCGACGGGTGCAGTTGAAACCGCCGAAGTATTCTCCCCGGCTTTCGGGGTACAGGCTGCCAGCAACAAAACCAGCAGAATATAGAACAGATTTGTTTTTTTCATCTTCAGAATTATTGAATGTTTGCCTCGATTTTTTTGTCGCTGAGACGTTATCAGGGCTGTTTAGGGTTTGGAAGCCAGTAAATGACTACTCTGGATGATTTCTTGAAGTACTTGTTGGCTGCAGCCATGATGTCTTCACGCGTTACTTTCCGGTAACGCTCCAGCTCTGTGTTGATCAGGGCAGCATCTCCGAAGTACATTTCGTAGTTGGCCAGGCTCTCGGCGATTCCTGCCACCTTTCTGTTCGCTGTCACGAAATCATTTTCCACCTGATTCTGGAGCTTCTGGTACTCCTCGGGGGTGATCAGATTCTTCTGCACATCGGTGATAACCTCGTCAATGGCTTTGTCGAGGTCTGCCACTTCCACACCCATATTGGCAATGGCGAAGCAGATATTCGCGCCCGGATCCTCCAGCTCGAGCGGGAAGGCACCGGCGAATACTGCCTTCTGCTGGTCATCCACTACCGACTTCTGCAGGCGGCTGCTTTCGCCCTGCGACAGGAGCATACCGAGCATTTTCACCGCGTAAAAATCTTTGGTTCCCTGCGCCGGAATATGGTATCCGTAAATAACGGCGGGAAGTTGTACGTTGTCGTACACTGTGTCGCGCACCTCGCGGGTGATCGGCGGCTCCTGCTGGAATTTACGCTCAATTTTGGTAGTTCCGCGCGGAATATCCTTGAAATAAATATCAATCAGCTTCTTCGTCTGCTCTATATCGAGGTCGCCGGCAATAGACAGAATCGCATTGTCAGGGCGGTAAAAGTCCTTGTAAAAGGTCTTGTAATCCTCCTCTTGTGCGGCATCAAGGTCCTCCATGGAGCCTATGACGGATGTTTTGTACGGGTGGACTTTGTACAGGCGCTTGAGTGTTTCCTCCAGCAGACGGCCGTACGGCTGGTTGTCGGTGCGCTGACGGCGTTCCTCCTTTACCACCTGTCGCTGTGTTTCTATACCCGTCTGGTCAACGCGCGCATGCAGCATGCGCTCCGACTCGAGCCACAAACCCAGTGCCAGCTGGTTACTGGGCAATACCTCGTAATAATAGGTGCGGTCGTACCAGGTATTGGCATTGTTCATACCGCCAGCCTGGTTGATGTAGTCGTCGAATTCACCCCTTTTGATATTCTCGGAACCTTCAAAAAGGAGGTGCTCGAAGAAGTGGGCGAAACCGGAGCGACCGGGTTTTTCATTTTTTGAACCTACGTGGTACATAACGGATACCGCTACGATTGGCGTAGAGTGATCTTCATGCAGGAGTACCTTCAGTCCATTAGGCATGTCGTACTCCACATAACGGATATTCTGAGCTGTTATTCCGCCTGTCAGCAGTGAACACAGCCACAACAGTGTGAGAATTTTTTTCATGATGAATTATTTGATAAAGTTTTCGCTGCAAAATTCGGAAAATCGCGGTGTGTGCAATGAATTTTAGACAAAAACATTGAATGAACTAGCTATAACTTTGCCCCATGTCAGCAACCGACCTTTTTATCCATGCCTTTCACCAGTCGCTGAACGACGGCAGTCTGGTCAAATGCACGCTGAGCAAATCCGCATCTTCAACACCGGAGACGCCTAAGAACGTATTTATCCGCGCTGTATTGCTCAAAAAAGGGCTGCACGCGGCGTTTAACTACCGGTTCACAAACAGGGATGAGGTGAAAAATTTCACTCCCGGCGAAGCGGGCGACAAGCTCCGGTACATGCTCGGTTCCATGTTCCTGAACGCCAGTCTGCTCACCACTTCCCGCGATCTGACACTGCAGATTAAACCGGACGGTGACGCCAGGCTGTCAGAAAATGCCGCCTCGCAGGTGCAGGCGCCCGCACGCACGCATGACCGGGAGAAGCACCGTCTGCTCGACTCGTCCGCTCCCTGGCTCAGGATGCTCGGTATCACCAGCGCCAGCGGCGAGATCCTGGCAAACGCACAGGATAAATGGCGACAAATCAACAAGTATCTCGAGATTGTCGGCGCACTCCTCCGCGAAACCCGGTTGCCGGCAGATGCGCATATCGCCGATATGGGGTCGGGGAAAGGGTATCTGACTTTTGCCCTGTACGATTACATGGTCAATTCGCTCGGCATGACGCCTCATATTACAGGTATTGAACTCCGTCAGCCGCTCGTGGACACCTGTAACCAGGCCGCCCGGGAGTCGGGCTTCGACGGACTTTCATTCATGGCAAGGGATATTCGTCAGTACACTCCCGAACGGCTCGACATGCTGATTGCTCTGCATGCCTGTGACACGGCCACCGACCTCGCACTCGCGGCGGGAATACGGAACAAGGCGCGTATCATCGTGGCTGCACCCTGTTGCCATAAACAGATCAGACGTGATATGTCGCCCAAAAACGAGATGACGCCCGTTCTGCGACACGGTATTCTCGAGGAGCGGCAGGCAGAAATTATCACCGACGGTATCAGGGCACTCCTGCTGGAGTCGGAAGGTTATCTTACCAAAGTATTCGAGTTCATTTCCGCCGAACACACCGCAAAAAATGTGATGATTACGGCTGTTATGGGCAAAAAGGACCCCAAAAAGCGACAAAAGGCACTCGAAGAGGTGAAAGCCATCAAGGAACGCTATGGAATAACAACACACGAACTGGAAAAACTGCTCTGACCAAACCCCGACAATTAACTCGCCCATGGCGATTCCTTACGAAATCATCAACGAAATGCAGTCGCTGTACCCGATACCGGGTACAGAACTCGACCGGCTCCTGGAGGGTGGCTGGCGATTCCTGGGCAACGAGGCAGTCCGGCACAATGTAGCCACCTGGAAAGCCGAAATGTGCGGAACGGTTCCGGTTAGAACTCGCCTGTCCGGTTTTTTCCTTTCGCCAAGTCAGAAAAAACTGCTGAAAAAGAACGCAGGCCTGCGCGTGGAGACCGGACTGATCAGAATTGACGAACAAAAAACGACACTGTTCGAACTGCACACCGCACGAATCAGGGAGAGAACGCCCGAGTCGCTGTACTCATTCCTGAATGTTTACCCGGAGGTCATCCCGGGTGAAGGCCGCGAATTCAGGGTATTTTCGGGCAGCGAACTGATTGCCTGTTCGTTCATTCACCTCGGACGAAAGGCGGTTTCTGCAACGTACTGTATTTTCAACCCGGATTACGGACAGTTCAGTCCGGGTATTTATACCATGCTGCTGGAGATACTGTACTCCATTGAGCGTGGTATGGAGTTTTACTACCCGGGCTATGTTTACAGCGTTCCTTCCCAGTTCGACTACAAACTGAATTTTCACGGCGCTGAACAAATGAACTGGCAATCGGGCATCTGGACAGCCAGAGAAAGGGTACCGCCCGGCAAGTACCAGACTCAGGGCTGATACACTTTTCTGATCCGGTCGGGATAATCAGTGATAATGCCGTCCACCCCCAGCCGAACCAGTCGCCGCATCGAAGTCACCTCGTTCACCGTCCAGGGCACCAGTTTCATGTCTTGTTTCCGACATGTCTGAACCGTTTTGCGCCCGACTGTCAGGTAGTAAGGACTATATATATATGGTATAAAAGTGAGCTTTTTCAGATTTTTCTCCACAGAATCCATATTTTCTATGAGATAAGCCAGCGGAATCTCCGGTGCCTGCCGGTGCATGGCCTCCAGTGCGCGTATATCGAACGACTGCACCGTGACATCACCGGTGATACCGAGATGCTTCAGTTCAGCAACCAGCAGTGCCGCAAATTCCTCCACACCGGGATGGAAGATATTGTCCCAAGAAGGCTGCGACTTGATCTCCAGATTCCATCTGATATTCGGCCGTACAGCCCGCGCAGATTCCACCACTTCCCGCAGCGTCGGTTTGAAAACACGCATCTTTTCCTGTTCGGGGAAGCGAGGGTTGCCCATACTGCCGCAATCAAACTGCCGGATTTCTTCGGCAGTGAGACTCAACAGCGGCATCTTCATGGCTGCAGAATCGGTAAAACGAGTCCCGTCAGTACGCAGGCAGATAGCGGGATTAAAAAACGGTTCGTGACTCACTATCAGCTTGCCATCTCTGGATACTGCCAGATCCAGCTCCAGCGTGGTCACATCGGGAAATGAGAGCGCATGGGCGAACGCCGGTAGCGAATTTTCGGGCTTCAGTCCGCGACAACCTCGGTGCCCCTGCCAGTCGAAACCGGAAGGAACAACAACAGGTTTATTTTCGGTCGCCTTGCAGGCAATAAAACTCAGTACGGTGAATAACATGGCAATTCGGTACATAATAAAGGCATTTCAGAGACAAAGATAATGGAAGCAGAGCGGGAAGGACTTTAATTTTGTGTGTACCTTGCGGCCGAAACACTAAAAGCTTGTTCTGGATTCTCTGCCGTTGGCAAAAACAGGCTGGTTTTTTCTCAGTTTTTGCGTTTTTGAAGGCGCATAGCCGGTGCTACGCAAGAGCTTGTTCAGGATTCTCTGCCGTTGGCAAAAACAGGCTGATTTTTTGTCAGTTTTTGCGTTTTTGAAGGCGCATAGCC
>Ga0172373_10005249_pt1 | contig 17843 bp, 13 predicted proteins | sample Lak10m_2_FD_114546 | JGI IMG/M metagenome (GOLD analysis project Ga0172373, IMG submission 114546) | Freshwater microbial communities from Kabuno Bay, South-Kivu, Congo - kab_092012_10m | ecosystem: Environmental > Aquatic > Freshwater > Lake | place: Democratic Republic of the Congo...
ACTTTATAACAACGGCACGAACGTCGGGATTGGGACGGTGAGCCCAAGTGATGTTTTACATGTTGGTTCTGGAGGAGCATTTAGGGTATCTGATGCTTCTGGTGTTTATTTTTTGAGAATGACACCTGGGAATGGCGAAATATATGCTTACAACAATCCTCTCGTGTTAAATAGCGCTTCTGGGTCAAACGTGTTAATAGCTAATGGCGGCGGCTCCGTCGGAATTGGAAATGTAAGTCCTAGCAGTAGATTGCATGTTTCTGGTTCGGTCATTGTCGATCCAGCTTCAACCTATGGATATAGCGAGGGTATCAGAATTAACAAAGCTCCAAATTCTTATTCTGTAATTCATTTTGGAGGGGTGGCTGGAAGTTATAATAATACAAATGCTGGCCAATGGACTATGGGTTCTGATAATGCTGCTACTTCTAAATTTTTCTTAATGGAAAATGGAAACACATTTTTGACTGTATTGCCAACTTCCGGCAACGTCGGCATTGGGACGACCACACCAGGAGCGAAATTAGAAATAAAAGATTCCGCCGGGCCGTCTATTTACGGAATAAGAACAAGTAATAGATTCGGATTTTCGGTTGATAACAGTGCAGTTGACATTGGCGCAAGAGATGCGGGTGATGTCTATATAATGACGGGCGCAGGCACAAGAGTTGTTTCATTTTTAAGCACTGGCAACGTCGGGATTGCCACAACAACTCCCTCATACAAACTCGATGTCGAGGGCACTTCTCAATTCTCTCAACCTGTGATTGTTGGAACTCCGACCAATGCAAGTCACGCAGCGACAAAATCGTATGTGGACTCATCGGTTACTGGCGCTGCCACACAATGGACAACAACGTCAACAGGGGTCTATTACAATTTGGGCAATGTCGGGATTGGGACGGTGAGTCCGAATAAGACTTTACAAATAGAGGGTAGTTTAGGAGTTTCTTATAATGGGGCGAGTAACTTTAATGTTTCTACTTATGGCTATACAACTCAACGCTCTGCATGGATTACGCAGTTGAGCGGTACAGGTGATCATGCAAACGTGCCTCTCTCGATTGTTGCAGATATTGCTAGCACAAGAACCGCAAACTATTTTAATGTGAGCAACTTAAGTGGTGCGACTGGTGGAATTTTTACTATCTACAAAGATGGCAATGTGGGAATTGGGACGGCGGCGCCGGCGCAAAAATTAGAGATTAGTGGAGATCAAGTCAGAGCACAAATAACATCAACAAACGGTGGCGACGCGGCATTGATAATAAAACGATCGATTGATACCGGCGTGGTCATCAGTACCGGCAATATCGCGGCAAATGATCTTTATATCGCAGCAAATGGGAACACAGTACTTTATGCTAAAAATACAGGCAACGTGGGAATCGGGACAACGGCACCGGGGGCAAGGTTGGATGTCAACGGCAATATTATTGCTGGTAGAAGCGACACTGGTCGTATTTCATTATATGATACCGGAGGAAGCGAAAGAGCATACCTAGGATTAAATAGCACTGAATTAAGAATCGATTCAGACTCTACTCTCTATTTGGCCGCTAATAATACAACTGCCCTAACCATAACACCTACAGCCGGCAACGTCGGGATTGCCACAACAACTCCCTCATACAAACTCGATGTCGAGGGCACTTCTCAATTCTCTCAACCTGTGATTGTGGGAACGCCGACACAGAATGCACATGCAACAACGAAATCATATGTCGATTCTATGTTCACTGGTTCAGGCCAATGGACAACGAACGGAGGACTCGTGTACTTAACTTCGACAACGCAGAACGTTGGGATTGGGACGACGGGACCGAATTCAAAACTTGAAGTTGTCAGTGCCGAGGCGATTCCATTTAGAATTACCAATCCTTTTACTCCCGATGCTGAGCGTGCAGATTTTGCATATCTAAATAATTCCACAAGTGGGAATTCATTAAGATTAGGGAGTATTGCTTCAAGTGGTGGTGTTACATTACAAGGAACAGTGTACAGTCCTTCAGCCACAAAAGTCTCATTGTTGTTAAATCCAGACGGCGGCAACGTCGGAATTGGGACGACGGCACCGGCGGGAAAGTTGCATGTCGCAGGAAATATCATACAGGGTTGGGCTGTAGGAGAAAGTACAACGCGTTTTGTGGGTCAGGCTTATGCGGGGGATTATCCTTCGTCATACTCTATGGGAATGGAAACAGTTCCAGGCACGCGTGAGACAAATATTATCGCCAGAGGGGCAGATACATCTTTAATAAACCTTAAGACAGGAACTGCACCAACGACTCGTATGACAATAAATCATGACGGCAACGTCGGGATTGCAACAACAACACCTTTGTATACTCTTTCAGTAAACGGAACGGGGGCATTTAATCAGCCGATATTTGTGGGAACTCCAACAAATGCAGGTCATGCCGCAACAAAATCATACGTCGATTCCATTGTCGGGGGCGGTGCGGGAACAGGAAGTTTCTCAACGCTTTCAGTGTCGGGGACTTCGACATTCAGTGGAAATATTTGGTTTGGCGGAGCGGCATATTCAAGTTTGAATATGAATGGGAACAATATTGTGGGCGTCAATAAAATTACTGCCTCGGTCATTGACCCAGTATATGATATTGACGGCGTGAAATACGCGACCTATGGATCGGACACGATCGGAATAAAAACAAGTATCTATGGGAAAGTGAAATTGATAAGCAGTAGTAAGAATAATGTATTAAGTAGTAAGTATACGGAGAATGAGGGGGGATATTTGATTCCAGGGATTACATATTCCGCGACGCTTGATTTTGGATCGGCAAAAAGTGGCAGTGATTTATGGTTGTTCTGGCAGACAGTGAATGCGGGAAATAACATGAAAGACATAGTGATTACGCTTACTCCGGAATTTGATGGACGTGCGTGGTATGAACTTCGTTCCGCAGAAAAACAAATCGTGATTTACGCAGAAATTCAGAATTCAAAATCCATACACCAAAATTCTTTGTCAGTGTCGTACCATCTCACCGCGCCGAGACACGACACAAACAAATGGGGGAATCGGGTGAAAAACCAATTGGAAGAAGCGAGTTTTATCCTAAAAGAAAAATGAACCCAGTAATAGAAACTCAATTTCGTGATTATGTTTTACACATACATTTTGGAAAGTAAAAAGTACAATGAACTATATATAGGTTTTACCAATGAGTTTTCACTATTGGGTAACAAGTAACTAATAACTAAGGACAAAAAGATGGTGGAAAAAGAAAATAATTATGCATTCATAGATAGCCAGAATCTCAATCTTGGTGTTCGTGCACAGGAGTGGGAATTAGATTTTTGTCGTTTTCGCGTATATCTCAAAGATAAATATCATGTGACGAAAGCGTTTTTATGCATAGGATATGTGAAAGGAAATGAAGGATTGTATAAATATCTCCAAGAGAGTGGTTATATTTGTATATTCAAACCAACACTAGAACTTCCCGATGGAGAGGTAAAAGGAAATGTGGATGCTGAACTTGTGCTCCATACAATGATTCATATAAAGGATTTTGATAAAGCACTCATTGTAACCGGTGATGGTGATTTTCATTGCTTGGTCGAATATTTGTTGGAGAATAATAAGTTGTTAGCTCTTGTTGTGCCGAATCACAAACGATATTCCGGTCTTTTAAAGCGCGCTGATTTTTTGAAATACACGAGATTTATTACGGATGTGAAATATAAGGTTGAAAAAAAAGAAAGACCCCAATGAAGACAAAACTTCATCAGGGCACCCTTTCTGTTCGTGATATATTAATCATAGTAAAACAGAATAAAATGTCAAACTATGTCCTGTGGAAAAATAACTACTGGGTAACAAACAACCTACGACCCACAACTGACAATAAAAGAGAAAAAACAACAGAGAATAATTAGTGGCAAGTAACTGGTAATTAGTAACTTGTAACGGGAGATAATGAGAAAAGAAATAAAAAACAAAATAGTAATTTTTGAAAATAAAGAAATTCGCCGGCAATGGGATGATAAAAAGGAGGAATGGTATTTTTCCGTGGTTGATATTATTGAAGTCTTGGCACAAAACGAAAGACCAAGAAAGTATTGGAATGATTTAAAATCAAAACTTAAACAGGAGGGAAGTCAGTTATCCGAAAAAATCGGACAACTGAAGATGCAAGCATCTGATGATAAATATAGAAAATGATAATGAGAGAAATAATTATGAAAATTAAGGAAAAATTGGAAGTTTTGTCCACAGAGTCTGGATTTGATTTTTCTTTGCAAGTGTGTAATTATAAAAATATAAACGCCCCAGCTAGCCGAAAGGTCCGCTGGGGTTTTTCGCGCATATTATGAAAAACATACTTCTCATTGATGGAGAAAATTTTAAGCGCAAAATAAAAGGAGTTATCGTTGAAAAACATAAGAAAATTATTTTTCATGAGTATAATTTTTTTGGGCTTTTTGAAAACGTATTACAGGGGATGGATATAGAGAGAAAGGTATTTTATTTTGGGCGGATAAAAGAAAATTCACAAACAAAAGAAAAATCTCAGGAACTTATTAAAGAACAACGGTTATTAAAAACACATCTTGAAAAACAAGGATTTGAGGTGGTACTTGTAGGTCGCGTAAGGGGCCAATTAGAAGACGGATTTCTTGGAAAAAAAATTCTTGTTTTTAGAGAAAAAGGCGTCGATGTAAAAATTGCGGTAGATATGGTGAGTTGGGCATGTGATAAAAAAGTCGATGAAATTATTCTCGCGAGTTCAGATTCTGATTTGCAACCAGCGATAAAAGAAGTAAAAGATAGAGGAATACGTTGTATGTATGTCGGATTTGAATCTTCACAGAACAAGGGACTTACATACACTACCAACAAGACAATTCTGATTCGTGATAGTGAGATTATAGAATTTTTAAAAACAAATATATAAAAAATAGAAACAAGAGTTATCAACAGAAGGAAATAGATGACTCGTAATGGGTAAAAAGTAACTGGTAACAAGGAAAACAGGCGGAAATTAAAAATAACAAGAAGAAAATAGGGTATAATAAGAAGAAGGGGAGTTTATAAAGTCCATAAAGTTATAAAGAAAAGAAGAAAATTTATTCGAAATTAGAATTTCCAAAAACAAAACAATGAATCATCGTTATTTCATCACATTATTAGTTTTAGGAGTTTTTGCCGTTGGCAATTTGATTCCCGCTGGTTTTGTTTTTGGCGCTATGTATCAAAATTTGAATCCGACGGGGGATCAGACGATTGCGCCGGCGTCAGGAAATTTTGAATCGGGCGAGGCGGTGTGGGTGAACGATACATTTGTAGTGCGCACGCGCGCGGGAGGCACAGGCACGCTTCGTTCGTTACAATTAACAACTGGCTCAAGCAATCCGGGATTGATTATTAATTCATCCGGCAACGTCGGCATCGGGACGACGGGGCCGGGAGCAAAATTAGATGTACAAAATGGATACATAAATTCAAGCGGGGGTTTAAAAGTGACAGGATTTACAACCCCTATCGGTGCGGGAAATGAAATACTTTATGCTGGAGGTTCAGGATTTTTCCAAACATATGATCGCACCGGGGGTGTCTATCTCCCTACAATTATTGATGGGTTAACTACGACAATAAATACCGGTGGTTCAGCCAAGCTCACCGTCTTAAATAACGGCAACGTCGGCATTGCCACTACCACTCCCTCATACAAACTTGATGTCGTTGGCACTTCTCAATTCTCTCAACCAGTGATTGTGGGAACTCCGACAAATGCAAGTCACGCCGCGACAAAAAATTATGTCGATTCCATTGTCGGGGGTGGGGCAGGTGTGGGAAGTTTTGCAACACTCACTGTTGCAGGAACATCAACACTTGCGACAAACGCAAATGATCGAGTTGGTATCGGGACGACGAGTCCTGGAGATAAATTTGTTGTGGCGGGGGGAAAATTAGGAATACTCAATGATCCTGCGGGGAATACGTATGGATGGATATATGGAAGTGATGTAAATCACAGTATAGTTTTCCGTGGAGATAGAAATGGAACAGCGGGAAACTTTACAAATTATTATCAATATGGAGGAACTATAGCTGGCGGATATGGTCATAAGTTTTGGACTGGAGGGTTAATTGCGTCGCAAACATTAAAAATGCAAATAGCAGATGACGGGGTATATTTTACAGGCAACGTCGGGATCGGGACGACGGCACCGAATTCTCCACTGCAAGTTTCTTTCCCTGCGGCTGATTTGGGATTTACTTCAGGAATATGGTTGGATGGTTCTGCGAACGGCGGCACAGTAGGTCGTGGTGTTGGTATGACTGTTCAGAATAATGATGTCTATGTAGGCGGCATCTATGGCATAAGGCAGGCAAATAACTGGCAAGGCGCACTCGCATTTTATACACACACATCTACAGTCGGTAATTCCTTTGGTACTTCATATACAGAAAAGATGCGTATTGATTCTGAAGGTAATGTCGGCATTGGAACGACGGGGCCGAGAAGTAAATTGGATTTAAATGGAGGAATAGATATGGCCTATGCTGCTTCCACTTTAGCAAACAACGCCGGAGGTATCAGGTGGGAAAATGGATCTTCTATAACGTCCGCTTTTGGTTTTGAAGTTCAAAATGGTCTTTGGTTTCAAGGTTCTAATGATGTAGGCAATCAAGATTTTGGGGTGCGAGGGAATACTATTGATGGTAGTCTTGGAACAGTTGATTTTGTGGTTAAAGGTTCTGGCAACGTCGGCATTGCCACTACCACTCCCTCATACAAACTCGATGTCGTTGGCACCTCTCAATTCTCTCAACCTGTGATTGTTGGCACACCAACACAAAACGCACATGCAACAACAAAGAGTTATGTCGATTCCATGTTCACTGGATCAGGCCAATGGACAACAAATGGAGGACTCGTGTATCTCACTTCGACAACGCAGAATGTGGGGATTGGGACGACGAGCCCGGGGTACATGTTGGATGTGGCGGGTAATGTGCGGGTTCAAGGAACAAACAAATTGTATATAGGCAGTAATTTTCTTTATTCAACTGCAGGTAGTGTATTAACGACTTCTGGAAGATTGGATATTGGTGCTGGCGGTTTATATATTTGGGATGGCGGAGTTCTCAACGCTACCGGTAATATATTAATGTTGAATAAAGCCGGCAGCGCTTGGATGAGTGTGGGCACAAAAGATACCTCAGGAAGTGAGGCTGTATTAAACTTGTCTAATATCGGGAGCATCACAACAAACGGCAACGTCGGCATCGGGACGGCAAGTCCGGGAGCACTCTTACACGTCAATTCAACTGTTGCCGCAGGCGGTCAAGCAAGCGGATTGGAAATGCTTCGGCTCTCCCCGACATACAGCGGAACAGCGGGGAGCGGTGCGTTCATAAATTTCGTAAACAATACCGACAATACCGCGCTTGGACAGATACGGAGTATCACCGAGAGTGCGAGTAATGTTGGCCTTTCGTTCAGCACTTACAACTATTCCCTTTCAGAAAAAATGCGAATATTGGCAAGCGGCAACGTCGGTATCGGGACAACGGCGCCAGGGAGTAATTTAGAGGTAAACGCCGGAAGTGCAAATTTAACAAAAGATATTTTGACCGTAAAAGGTGGTGGATCAAGTGGCAACTATGGTTTTAGTGTTCAGGCTAACAATGGCGGTGAGTTATTCAAGGTAGATACTCTTTCTTATAACGTCACAATGGCAAATGGAGGAGCAGGTTCCGTCGGCATCGCCACTACCACTCCCTCATACAAACTCGATGTGGTGGGCACATCTCAATTTTCTCAACCAGTGATTGTTGGCACACCAACACAAAATGCACACGCAACGACAAAATCATATGTCGATTCCATGTTCACTGGGTCAGGGCAATGGACGACAAATGGAGGACTCGTATATCTCACTTCGACAACACAGAATGTTGGGATCGGGACAACCTCGCCGTTAAGCGCAGGTAACTCTGGTCTGCATATTTATGCCAATGGCAGTAGCATAAATGCGGTTTTACGCATTGAACAGGCTTACGCTGGCGCAGCAGGAGTACCTGCGCTTCAATTAAAGAAAACTAACAATGCTGTTGATGAAAAAATTTATGATTTTATTCATCTAACAAATGGCCAGTTTGCTGGTAGGGCGTTAAACGACGCGGAAAATTCTGCAACAAATTGGCTCTTAGTAGATCGTACCGGAACGACAATAGATTCTGTTTCTTTTCCGAGCGGCAACGTCGGAATAGGGACGACGAGTCCAGCAGGAGCGAGGTTGGTGGTTAAAGGCCTTGCAAACGACTGGGGAATAATGCACACAAATTCTCTTGGAAATAAAATCGGTGGTTTTTATGAAGATATCAGTAACAATGGAGTGATATATCAACTCACTAATGCCGGGGCATGGAACACGCAGATAAGTGCTAGTGGCGTTACCTATTTTAATGGCGGCAATGTTGGTATTGCGACAAGCACACCGAATTATTCGCTCACCGTGAATGGATATGGGTGGTTCAATCAGCCAGTTTTTGTGGGAACTCCCACTAATGCATCGCACGCCGCAACGAAATCATATGTTGATTCAATTATTGGAGGGTCAACATCATCAACATCAAATTATGTGTTGAAAACAGGAGATGCAATGAGTGGAAATCTTAATATGAATGGAAATAATATCACCGCGATAAATAAACTTACAGTAACCACTATCGACCCGTTGTATCAAATTGGGGGAGCGAAATATGCGACCTATGCGTCGGCAATTGCGGGAGGAGTGAAGGAAGAGTTCGTCGGACGCGGCCGTCTGACGGCAATTTCAAATTCTAAATTTCAAATTTTAAATAAATCATCAAATGAATCTAATGTTCAAAACTCTGAAAATAAAAATTCAATTAAAATTCAAAACTTAAAATTAAATAATTCCGATCCCACACAGTATGAATATGTCATCGACTTTAGCAAGGTGGAGAAGGGCTCGGATCTGTGGGTGTGGTATAAGGCGGTTGAATTCAACAAAGAAAATGTGGAAGTGCTTGCGACCGCGTACGGCGTTCCAGTTCCGATTTCATATATTATTGAGGATAACAAAATTATTTTTAATTCTTCTCTAACCCCTAGTTCCTATACCCTAGCCCCTAGTGAGATTGAATTCTCGTACCGATTTGTGGGGAAGCGATTTGATTGGCGTGAACATCCGACATATGCGAAAGATCAAAGCGAACCGGCAGGACTTATCGTTAAGTAGAAAGTTTATAAAGTTTGTAAAGTAGCAAGTATGGAGATAAAATTTTTTGATTCTTCACTTGAGAAATTTATCTATTCTTTGGAGAAAAAAACGATTGCGAGGGTTTTGCATGTTATTGATCTTTTGGAAGAATTTGAATATACGTTGGGATTTCCGCACACCAAGAAAGTGTGTGGTGATGTATTTGAATTGCGAGTACGTGGCAGACAGGAAATTCGCATTTTTTACATATTTCATAAATCTGACATCATTCTCCTTCATGGGTTTTTGAAGAAATCTCCAAAAATTCCACAAAAAGAAATAGAAAATGCTCTCAAGAAATGCCAAGAATACAAAAGGAAATGACCATTTGCACTCTATAACGTATATGTTATACTTAGTGATAATATGAAATCATATAAAAAAATAAAACAAAAAGCACTCAAGGATGTTGAAATCAGGAAAGAATACGAAAAACTAGTTCCCCATTTTGAGGTAGTAAAAGCAATTGTTAAAAAAAGAGTGGAGGTTGGAATGAGCCAAAGAGAATTGGCGAGTCGAATTGGGACAAAACAATCGGCAGTTTCCCGCCTTGAGTCAGGGACATATAATCCCACACTGTCATTTCTTGATAAGGTTGCTAGAGCTTTGGATACGAATATAAAAATTACAGTGAAATAAGACAAAACGCGAAGGCTGGTATTATTGTGAAATAGGAGAGTAAAGAGTAACTAGTAACGGGTAACACGTAATAAATTACTTTTTGCTAATTACGGATTACTGATGGAAATGCTATAATAGAAGTAACATAAAAAAAGTCGAACAATTTATATAAAAAAATGGATACAAGTAACAAAAAGAATATCATCATTTATGTAGTGGTTGCGATCATTGTGGTAGCAATCGTGGTGTATGCGCTCATGAGTGGTGGAGGCAGTAAGGTACCAGGACTTGATCAAGGAAAGGTAGGAGAAAAAACCGATCAGGGAACGGTAACTGAAAAGGGTGTGGTTGCGGCTCCAGGAACAAGCCCAATTTCTACAAGCACGGGGAAAGTAGTGACCCAAGAAGGAAAGGAAGTAAAAAACAATGTTACCCCGGGAACACCAGAAGCTCCTCAGCAATCAAATCCGGTAACACCAGAAGCACTTCCAGCATCAGCTGTGAAACTTGATGTCTCGTCTTCAGGATTTTCACCAAATCAATTCACCGTGAAAGCAGGGGCGCCAGTTACGTTGAGTGTAACCTCAAAAGATACACAGACACACATTTTTATGTTTGATAATACATCGCTTTCCGCAGTGGCGATCGGTGTGGGACCGGGTGAGACACGGGCAATTACATTTAACGCACCATCAAAAGGCGAATATACATTTAAATGTGATGTTCCAGGACATGCGGGACGCGGAGAAACAGGAAAGATGATAGTGAATTAGTTCACTCATAAGACTCAAAACTAAAAAATCCCCTAAGGGGATTTTTAGTAGTTTCTTCTCATTTTTTGAAATTTTATATGCCATTCCGAGAAAACCACGGGCGTAAGCCCATGGAGTTTTATTCTTCCATTTTTGAAATTATATTTACTCATCAACAACACATAATGCACCGTCTCCTATCTAACGATCGCTCTATAGGAGACGGTATATATGTTATATAATAGAAGAAGGGGGATGGTGTGAGGATGATATAAAATTTGATACTTTAAACGTATATGCGTGGGGATATCACGAGGGCAATATTGAAGAAGATAGGAGAAACAGCCGTAGACATGGTTGACCTTTTTGATGTGTACCTTGAGGCTGGGCATGGGGCTTCTTATGGAAAAATACAGTATCTTTTACAACAAAAAGATAGGAATCGTCTTCTTCGTAGAAAAGAGAATGAGCGTTGGAATCAATATAGAAAATTTATAAACCGTCTCGAGCAAGACGGGATGTTAAAACGGAAGATACTAAATAAAAAAACGCGATTTATTCTCACAGAAAAGGGAAAGGAAAAAGCCAAAAAAGAATCTTTACAGAAGAGTTTACCAAATAAATTTAGTTATGAAAAAAGAAAGAGTGAAAAATATATTATTATTACGTTTGATATTCCGGAGATAGAAAAAAGGAAACGATATTGGTTACGACAAATCTTAAAACATCTTGGGTTTGTGATGGCTCAGAAGAGTGTATGGGTGGGGAACACAAAACTTCCAGAAGAATTTATCAATGATATTTTTGAGTTAGAACTTGAAGAATATATCGATATTTTTGAAGCAATAAAAATCGGAACACTCAGGAATTTAGAAAAGTAGAGACAACATTTCTTGTATATTGTCTGTCTCCTATCTAACGATCGTTAGATAGGAGACAGACGAATAAAAGATAAGGGGAAGAGCAAGAAGCAAGAAACAAGAAGCAAGAAACAAGAAGCAAGAAACAAGAAACAAGAAGCGAGAGAATGGAGGTAAGAGAAGAGAAATAAGAAGAAAGAGGAGGTAAAATGACATACTCACCGCAGCAAGCTGCGGGGTTTCTTTTGGATATCACGCTTCACGTGAGACAGCGGTATTCGCTTCGCGAAACCGTATAAGGTTCCATTCATCCCCGCACTCCGAGAGCTCTACATAGTGGATGACGCTCTCTCCGTGCGGGGTTTCCTGGTAATTAAAAAAGAGAAGAAAGAGAAGAAAGAATGTGGTGGGGGAATGGATGGAAACGCATGGGTGGGGATAAGTGCGAATGTGCCATTTGAAGGTCGGATTAGATGTGATATAATCCACTGCATAACGTTTGATAGTGCGTTTTTTGTTTGTGAGTAGACAGAAAGGCATTACTGGACGAAACAAAAAAACGAGTCTGTGAGGGACTCGTTTTTTTGTTATAATAAAGCTTATACCAGATAAGATTTCACTAATAACAAGGAAGAGAAATAATATAATATATAACAACTAAACACCAATGAAGAAAATTTTTGATTCATCCCGTTAGAGAAACCTATGGCGTACACATATGTATTACAAAACAAAAAAGATAATCAATAGTACACCGGTTCAACAAACGACCTACGAAGGCGTTTTAAAGCACATAATGAAAATAAAGCATATTCAACAAAGAGTCGTGGTCTTTTTTCGCCCATTTATCATGCATCATGTATCGATGATTATGATGCGAGGATGCGAGAAAAGTATTTAAAAACGGGGATGGGAAAGCGGTATCTCAGAAATAGATTAACACGTTTTCTTCCTCTCATGGGGTAAATGCTCAAAAAAAACTTTACACAAGCTCCTGAAAAAAAGAAAAAACCGCAGGTATATATTACTTCCGATGAAGTGGTGCATGCGAAGCGGTTATTATTTTTAAAACAATTTGGGGTCGGTCTTTTTGGATTTTTTTTAGGGATAGTGCTTCTTGTGTTGGTGACTGGTGGAGGGGGGATGTTGCGCAACTGGGTGGAATCTCTTATCCAAAAAAGATTTATCACTCAACTCGAAACACTCAGAAAAACTCCAACAAGCTCTGAACAGATTCCACAAACAACGCCTCAGCAAATTGAAACTCCCAAGAAGGTCCCGTCTTTTTTTGAAAAAATTACAGAACCTTTTTTCAAAGTTCTGAAAAAACAGGACGAGATTTCGCCTGAGACGCTTTTACCAGAGAATCTCGTGGCTTCAAGTTTTACTGATTTATTTTCTGGTGTGGGATGGCTTGATGTCTCAAAAACAAATATGTATCACGATAGAATTACCACCGCATTTACCCTAGAACCGAATTTTACGTGGAAACAGATCTCTCATCAAAGTATTCCTGGCGATATCTTTATCAAAGATCAAAATAACAACAGAAGGCGATGTATTAACGCTTCGTGTCTTGAAAAGCGGGGCGTTGCACTTTTTTTGAATGGAATGGAAATTTCACTTCCCTATGAAATGAGGGTAAAAGAAATACAAAATGTTTCGATAGGGACAATTGGCAATGAGTGGCTTGTGGGAATTGTGGTGAAAGAAAAAAATAGATATGAGGGATGGATGTTTTTCTATGATGGGAAAACATATACGAGGGTATTTGGAGACGCAAACGCCCCATTTCTTTCCGATTATGAGGGGGTTATTGGAGGAGGGGGAACAAAAGAAAATTGGATCGCGGTCTATAGCGCGTATGAGGGTCAGGCATATCATATGCGTGAAGGAAAACCTTTCCAAAATATTTCAAAGTTTTTTGGGATACGCGCAATGAATGGTGGATTTTACCCGGCAGTTATCCGTTCGGGGGAGGGAGTGGATGCGCGATGGTATGTGTATAGTTTAAATACTGATCGTGCAACGCTTTTGAAATTATTTCAGGACGGAACTGATGGAGATATTCGTGGAATTGTCGATTTTACACAACATATAATTCAAAATAAATTTTCCCGCGCGTCGTTTGCACTTGTCGAAACACGCGGAGGAACGTCGGTGCTTGAAGCGGATGTCACCACGACTGGAGGAAATAATGAATTATGGCAATTTATTGATGAAGGATTTAAAGTTCCACAAATCGCTCGCGTTGCCTCAATTAACTTAAATAATTATCCTGCTGAGGTGTGGTCTGCAACCGTTGTCGATGCTGAAGTATTTGAAGGAAAATCACACGTTGAATTTGCGCTCTCAAATGATGGCACGAGTTGGATTCCAACTCGTCCAGGAGAAACGGTGCGCTTTCCAGATCCAACAAACCGCTTTCTTTTTTGGAGAGCCATATTCACTCCCGAAGATAGCGCACGATTTTCTTCGCCTTATTTTGATCGAATTCGGGTAGATTATAAAGTAAAATTCCTATAGAAGTATTAGGTAGTAAGTATTTAGTATCAAACATGGAGGAGAAAGAAAAAATCCGTCCGTTTATAAATTTAATAGTATAGCGTAGAAGAAGGCATACCGTTTGGTTTTGGTGATTTATAAAATTACAGATAAATTTCTGGGGAATGGAGTTTGTGAATTCATAAATCAAACTATTCTATACTTTTGCTGTATGCTATAATATACACATCAGACTATGAAACGCCTTTTTTCTTCAAAATCGTCTTTTCTGTGGGCATGTGCGATTGTTTTGGGGACTGTGCTTGGAACGGTGACGATTGCACTTGCGCAATCCATCACATTTGATAAAGATATTGATCTCCAAGGGACAAAGAAAATATTGAATGCGGCAAACATCGGTATCGGGACAGCGAGCCCGGGAGCTAAATTTGAGATAAACGGATTCACATCTAGTCAAGGATTGTGGGTCAATTACGGAAATGCAACAGGTCAAATAGAAGCAATCACATTGCGATCAAATGGTGGAGCGAGTGGACATATTGGTCTACAGATGGTTGATGTTTCAAATGCAGATTTGTGGCTTGGTGGGTCTGGTGGTAGGGCAATGACAATTTATAGGGACGGCAACATCGGCATCGGGACAACGGGTCCAGGAGCGAAGTTGGATGTTAATGGCACAACAAAGTTCGCTGACGCAACTATATGGAATGATGGAACTCTTCGAGCAACTTTAACATGGGGTGGTGCTGGAACGATGTTTTATGGAGCATCTGGACAAAAACTTAATTTGGGTGCAAATGGTGCAACAAGTGATATTGTTATAGATACTTCCGGCAACGTCGGCGTCGCGACGACAACGCCTTTATATACTCTTTCAGTAAATGGAACGGGAGCATTTAATCAGCCTGTTCTTGTCGGCACTCCCACTGTCGCAGGTCATGCCGCGACAAAATCATACGTTGATTCTTCGGTAACTGGTTCTGCCACGCAATGGACAACAACGTCAACGGGGGTGTATTACAACTCGGGCAACGTCGGGATCGGGACGACAAGTCCAGCACAGAAACTAGATGTGAATGGATGGATAAATGCATATTCTGGTTTGATGGCACGACAATCAACGAACAGCGCTTTAATCGCCGGATATTTTGGAGCGGGAGGAAACATAAATTCTGCTGTCGCTCAATATGATGATTTAGAAATTGCTTCAGTAAATAATTTATTCTTCACGACAAATAATTCTGGGACTCCGAGATTATATATTAAAACTGATGGCAACGTCGGCATAGGGACAACCAGTCCGGGGTCATTATTGCATGTGGTTGGAGGTGATGTGAAAGTCGGACTTGATGGATATGGAACTTCAGTTATGCCAACTATTGCAGGTGCGACTGTTGGCCGACAAATTGCTTTGTTTAGCTCACCAAACTCACCTGCTTTGTCTTTAGAATATTTTTCATCAGGTTACGGAATGGATTTATGGGTGAACACGGCTGGCAGTATAGATTCATATATAGATACTCGTGATGCTGGGTCAAGTCTTCGTTTCAGAACCCAGACAGCCGCTACTCCTGTGGATGCGATGATAATTAAGAATAACGGCAACGTCGGGATCGGGACGACAGCACCGGGTGAAAAATTGGATGTACAAGGTAATATAGCTATAAATAACGGTGGGGATATTAGACTTTATGATGCGGGTGATACAAATTGGAGATTAATGTTCAGCTCTGGTTCAACAACTCCATTTACAAAATCTCTTGCCACTGTGTATGCAACAACCTTAACTTATGCCGGTGGAGCTAACCAAGGATTTGCTGTAGGTGTAACTGGTGGCAGTTCAAGTTTTGAAATTAATGGTGCGGATCATACAGCTTATTTCCGGGGCAACGTAGGAATTGGGACAACGAGTCCAGACACGGCACTTCAAATTTATAAAACCGATTCTGCTACTAATACCTCACTCTCTATGTTGAAATTAACTCATATGACTAGTGGTACTGCGGCTACCGGTCTTGGTGCGGGTATTACATTTGGCACCCAACGCGTTGGAGGTGGTATTGAAATAACTAGAGCAATTATTCAAGGTGTATCGGGAAGTACTGAAGGAACTCAAGGCGATTTGGTTTTTCTAACCAGAACAGATACAGGTGTGGACACAGCAACTACAGGAATGAATGAAAAAATGAGAATATTAAGCACCGGCAACGTAGGAATTGGGACGACAACGCCCGCCTATAAACTGGATGTGGTGGGAACCGCACAATTTTCCCAACCCGTCATTGTGGGCACTCCCACTGCATCAAATCATGCAGCAACAAAAAATTATGTGGATAGTGCAGTACTGAGCCCAGCAGCAACGGTAGTAAAGGGTAACTGCACAGGTGCAGTAACTATTGATTGGAACGCCGGACGAACTCAGCATTGTGTCCTTACGGGGAATGTGACATTTACTTTTACAAATGGACAGGGTGGAGGAAATTATCGATTGGTTTTAAAACAAGATGGCGTAGGATCGCGTGCGGTGACGTGGCCGGCGGGTATCCGATGGGGAACACTTGGTACGCCGAGCTTAAGTGTTGTTCCGGCAAAAACTGATTATGTTGGATTTATGTATAACGGTGTTGATAGCACATACGATGGCGTAGCATTTAATGCAAATTACTAAATTCTTCTGATGTATTGAGTAAAAAAGTCGAAATTTTTTAAAATAAAAAAGTCAAAAAACTATGGAACAAACAAAATCAAAAAGTACATTTTTTATTGTTTTCGGTGTTGTAATCGTTCTTGTTATTCTCGGAATATATTATGGTACAAAATCTCCATCTGGAGATGAAATAACGCGAGTAGGACAACAAAATAGTACGTCAAGTACAAATCCGCAGGCAGAGTTTTCTGGTATAACAAAAGGCGATGAGAAAAAAGCACCAACGACTCCAGTGGCGGTTTTAAAGTCAGATAAGAGTAAAACAGAAATTCGTTCGTATGAAGTGAAGATTGAAAAAGGAGTGTTTACTCCACAGGAGTTGGTAATCGAAGCGGGTGGACGCGTGCAGGTTGGAATGGTTGCTGTTGATGCCGATTATGATGTTTCTTTTGCTACCCCCTTAGGGACATACCTAAAAATAAAGAAGGGAGAAGCGGGGGTGTTTGGATTTGATGCTACGAAGGACAAAATCGGTGTGTATACATTTGCGTGTAAAGATTTTTGCCCACAAGGAGGGAATATGGAAGGTACGCTGATTGTAAAATAATTCTCCTGTTTTAAAAACCCCGTCATTCGCCGGGGTTTTTGTTTTCCTTATATTTTATTTAACCTTTTCATAATGAGTTGTGAAATAGCTTCTGGAGAAAGATGTTGTGTTATATATTCACGCGCTGATGCCGCTTTTAGAGATGCAATGTCTTGTTGTGAAACAACGAGACGCATGATTTCTGACGCCTTTTTGATATTTGGATCTGCCCACACATTTCCCTTTTTGTATGGACCGTAATCATGTTCGAGAGCGACGAGAGTGTAAGGAATACGAAAGCTATTTTTTTCATTCATAAAATCAACATTTCCGGAATAGTTTGTTGCGATCACGGGTTTTTCCATTGCCATCGCCTCCGCAATCGTAAGCCCAAATCCTTCAGAGCGGTGGAGCGATACGAGGCAGTCACATACATTCATAAGACTTGAAATTTCGTCGCGCGCAAGATATTGGTTGATGAGGATAATGCGCGAATCACTTGCTTCCCTCTTTAGTTTTTCAAAATTTTTTTGATCAACATGTGCATTTGAACACTTTATTACAAGTCCAACGCGATCGTTTGCGTCGAACGCTTCTTTAAA
>Ga0172373_10005251_pt1 | contig 17842 bp, 23 predicted proteins | sample Lak10m_2_FD_114546 | JGI IMG/M metagenome (GOLD analysis project Ga0172373, IMG submission 114546) | Freshwater microbial communities from Kabuno Bay, South-Kivu, Congo - kab_092012_10m | ecosystem: Environmental > Aquatic > Freshwater > Lake | place: Democratic Republic of the Congo...
AGAACAGAGCATCGCGACAACTATCCTGAACAAATATAACGAATTGACTCATCAAAAGACACAGTTGCAGAGCTTGGTCAATGTGGGAGAATATGAAGACCAAATTGTGCCAGTCATTAAATATCATATGGAGAGGCGCGCTTTTCTAAACAACGTGCATTTTATTGACAGAATGCATGACCAATTTAGGCCTCGCAGCAGCGCTAGATCATCTCAAAGTGAAGTATTTGGAAATCCAAGCTTGACTGATATAATCAGAAGCTTGGGACCTCCTTCAACATAAGAACTTCATAACCAAAAACTCGAGGTCTCGATTTTTCTGAAATAGCAATTGCCAAAGCTTGGACTTGGGATGCCTAGCCGCGAGCTCAAACCTCTGCATCCACCTCTTGCGCGCCCGGCGCCTCATACATTGTTGGATAACTACCAAACATTGCTCGTAGTTTTTACCGCGGCCTCCAGGCATAAACAAAAAACCAGTGAAGAGAGTGAAGATCGTGGGTCCAATCCAAAGTTTTGGCCTAATAAGCAAAACAAAAGGAGTCCTAACACCATCCACTACCAGCGTATATTCGTAGTCTTCTGGATTATGGTCTTCAATCATCTTCTTAAAAGCTCGAGTATTAAAGTGAGGCTTCATCAATTTCTTGTCTATATAGACTAACTCTAATTTTTGATACACTATAATCTCGCTGTGCTCGATAGGCCTCACTTCGCCCATTCTAAGCCAGTACACACGCGCCTAGCAAAAAACACGAGTTTTATATATTCAAAGAGACACAGTAGTAATCCAAAATAAGGCGCTGGATGTCGAGGTTTTGGTCTAGCAAGGGCTTGAGCTTAGACTTGGAATGCTTAGCCGCCAGATTGAACCTGAGCATCCACCTTTTGCGCGCTTGACGCCTAATACAAATCTGAATCTTAGCCAGGCTATTGTCAAATCCCAAAACTCGACTGCTGTCTAAGCGCTCGACCGCCATCATCACCACAAAGATGTTAGGCCTCCCATATTGCTCATTGGGCCTCACAAAAAAAGTATACGGAGCGTCTAACTCTCCGTGAAACCCGAGCAGCATGCAGCTGTATTCGTCCGGGCCGTAATCCTTAAGCATGCCATCAAAGATTTCTGATGTCAAATGCGATCTAAGCAGTTGATTGTTCATGTGAATGACATGCAGCTTTTTGTAGACGGTGATTTGGTCATGCTTGATGGGAATCACGAAGCTCATAGTCCAAATCCAAAACCCTAACTCTATATATTTAAATCCAAACACGCCAATTTATTTTTTTTAATTAAACCAAAGCACAGCGAGAAGCACGCTTCACAGCACGCAGATCGCGGCTCTTCTTCTGCTCGGCGGCGAAATCCTGCGTAGCACTCAACAGCTTGCAGACATAGCGCATCACGCGCTTGAAAGACGCGGTGTGATTCACCATGATCCTCTGGTACTTGTCCTTGATAGCGCGCTTCTGGCTTCGGTTCAGAGCCTGAGCAAGAGCTGCAGTCTTCTCACGCATCACGTGAGACTTCATGCTCTTCACAACCAGATTCCTTACCAACACAGAGGCCATAGAAATAGCAGTCTTGAGCTTCATCACAGCAAGAGCCCACTCTTCAGTCAAGGCCTCAACACTAGGCTCTTGAACCACAGCCACAGCATTGGTCTCCACATCAACGCGAAAAGCTTTCGGCATCTTCATGTTGTTGTCATTCCCAAGCGATGCCACAGCACAGCCATCGAAAAAGACCACGCGATCCTGCACTGCGCCCAAGAAATTCATCATGAGGCCTCTGCAGTTGAACGCAAGATTCATATTAGGAGTGTTGTCCTGGTCTTGCGATTCATTGAAGCCAGAGAGATCAAAGTTAGCATCCACGCGCATAGCCCAAGCACTGAACCTCTGGAATTCGGGCTTCACTTTCTTCAGGTAGAAAGCCTTGTATTCCTCATACAAAGCAGGAGAGCAATCCACTGTCTCGTGATGATCAGCAGCAAACTGCATTTGTAGCTTGAGGCAAAAACCAATACTAAGACCATATTTAAAGACTAGAGAAGAGTCACGTACCCTAAAAAAAAGTTTGACCGTTTGCACAGCTATGCAGGAGAGTGTGTGGTTTGGGATTCTTAGACTAGACAAAAATATTTGTATCAGTAGCTTGGACCTATGTCAAGCGCATGGGATTGCGGTTTAAGAGCAAAAACAAGCTCGATTTCAGTGACATAACCCCCGGAGCTGAGGTTCGGTGCACTGAGATTGATGAAAAGCTCTATCTCTCAGCAAGGGATTTGACTAAGATTGTGTGTGCAACAGATTTAGCACACAGTACTAGACCTTTGAAACGCATGGATATTGAAGCTACATATGAAATGGGAGAGGATATCAAACAATTCAAATTTCCTGGCCGCGGACAACAATTCCAACCCGTTGCAACTATCAGAGGAGCTCTCGTTATCATTAACATTCTTGGGGTGCAGGGAGAGCAAGCTAAATTTAGAAGGTTGAAAGTCATGGAACTATTGAAGTCTCTACTTGGAGATACAGTCGAAATGTCTCCACTCAAGAAAAGGAAGATTACTCCGAAGAGTTATGTCTACTTGCTCCATTCTGATGCGTTTCCAGACTATGTCAAAATTGGCAGAGCTAATGACATTAAAAAACGCCTGGGTTGCATCAACTGTGCTATGCCAGAAAAACCCTACCAGCTCGTCACATATTTTGCCACCGACAACTCAGTCCGCGACGAGGCCGAGGCTCATCATCACTTCGCCAAGTACCGCACCATCCGCGAATTCTTCAAGATCAAGAAGGAAGATGTCATTCCCTACTTCCTCGCGAAACAGAATCGCCTTGTGGATGGGACTGAAACCAAGGACGAAGAGAAGGAAGAAGAAGAAGAAGAGGAAGAAGGAACCTCTGATTGTGAGGAATCAGATTGAATTCATGTCTTCTGCTGAAGAGTGTGGTCACGTATTCTAAAAAAATAAAAAGAAATAAAAAAAATTTTGACCGTTTGCACAGCTATGCAAGAGAGTGCGTGTTTTTCGCGTGTTGTCTTCTACAAAATATTTAAAAAGCAAGGTTTAACAATAGAAAGCATCAATGACACAGAATCAAAAACTGAGTGAAACTATTGAGTTTAGCGAACTCATTCCAGATGCCACTGTTCGATTCACTGTGATCAATGGAACTCAGTATATGTCCATAAGAGATTTGAATATGGTAGTATGTGGAGTAGATGCTAAACACAGTATGCAACCTTGGGATCGTCTAGCTGAAGAATACAAAAATGAGCTGTATGAATGTCACTCAAAAATGGGTAGTTTGACAAAGACAATGGGGGAATTCAAATTTAAAGGAAGGGGAGAAAAAATGCAACCTGTGATTACCTTTCCTGGGGCTATCAAGCTTGTGATGTGGCTAGGCGGCAACAAAGCCAAGTCCTTCCGCACCAAAGTAACCGAAATCATCACCAGATACTTTGCTGGAGACAAGACGCTCCTTGCTCAGATCCAAGCTAACGCCGAGTCCAATTCGCCTATCAATCAAGCTGCCCGGGCCTCTCTTCAGGCAGAAGCTGCGGATGAGGCTAGCATTGAGCCTATGGGAAAAAAACAAAAGATGTTTGTGCCTACTGCTGAGGAGTTGGAGCGCTGCGAGAAGTTCAAAAGCTATGTGGTGACCATGATCGAGCACGAGGCGAGCTTCAAGAAATTTATCGACTTTCGCAAGGAGGACGCACAGGTCGACATCGACAAGAACGAGAAGCTTTCGCAGATATCAATCAAAGAAAAAACCATCATGAGTCGCCTTGAAACTAAAAGAGAGAAGGACAATCTCAAGTACAAGAAGGCACACAAGGACATAGAAAATACTCCTGCTCCGGCTCCGGCTCAAGCTCCGGCTCCTGCTCCGGCTCCGGCTCCTGTTCAAGCTCCGGCTCCTGCTCCGGCTCCTGCTCAGGCTTCAGCTCTGGCTCAAGCTCAGGCTTTGGCTCAAGCTCTGGCTCCTACTCCAGCACACGAAACCGCTGTATTGATCGCGGCATTCGAGCCCGAATCAACTACCACCGTCCTCAAGGTCTACATGTCAAACAGGACTGCATTCCAAAACATCAAGCAAGACCAAAAGAGAAATTTTCTTATCAAGGCTGGTCACCTGGCATCGGCGTCCTACGTTTTGCGCTATGGCGTGCCTCCGCGCAAGATCATCGAGAATGGGATCGAGGTCAACGTGTATCCGATAGAAGACCGCGACCACATCATGCAGGATCTATTCTCTGCTTATAGGGAGATGACTTTGGGCGCTTCACAAGCTACCATTGAGACAATGTTCAGGCGCCAGATTCCTACGTGAAGCCCTAAACAAACAACAGGGATTCATTCGTGTTGTTATCATGAAACAGCTCAACACTCCACTCATCGCCTGTATTCATCTCATAGTCCGGCATCAAAGCAGAAGGCGAGGGCCTAGCAGTGGGCTGCCGCTCAGTCTCATGAACAGGAACGACAATAGGCTCGTTATACCAAATCGCATACCTGTACATGTGGCCGTCTGAGCCCCTAAACATACTTCCAAAATGAGTAGATGGAGAGGATGGGTTTTGACTCTGCGGATTTAACCCAAGCACTTGCTGCATCTTATCGAGCCAAGGCTCTCCCGCAAATGAATTTATCAAAGACAAGCGCTCTCCATTTAAGCCCTGCCTGCACACAGGACACGTCATAGAATTCTTAGCAAAATGCACGAGGAGGGCTGCGGCGTTGAACCTGTGATCGCAGCTCAGCTGCATGCAGCAGTGGCTAGGCTTCGAGCTGAGAGGCACAAAATCTAGCTTGGTGCCATTCATGTCAAATGGCCTGTCAATGATATCCATAGTCACTGCGCAGGTTTCTGAGTCGTGGAGAGGACGCGTTAGTTGGACGTGCATTGCTCTTTGAATTTGAGAGTAGAGCTGAATTTCAATGTTTTCTTCTTGTGAGTCTGTCATCATCATGTGTTAGGTTTTTCAAACAATTTACCATATCCACATAGCTTGGATATATATAAAGGCACATCACAAAAAGGTTCCACACTGTATTTGTACTTTAAAAAAAAGGTTTAAAAAAATAAATGGATCAAATTTTGATACTTCCTACAAAAGAGGAATTATCAGAATCACATGAACATCCTATTATTAATTTTTTAGCAAAAAATTTTGAAGATCAACTTAAAGAAAAAAACCTAAAGCAATTATTTGAAGAATTAGAATACTTAATCTATAAATACAAAGAGCAGAAAGAGCTATTAAAAGTACGAAATGGAAACTATATAGAAGTATCTATTCATAAAGATAAAATAAGAAGTGAAATGGACGATGTTATCAAACTAATAAATAATGATTTGAGAAACACATCTGAATTGGGTCGTTCTAATGCAGTAACTCGATTAGTTGGAGGTCTATTTGAAAAACGTAGAATTGCAAAAGAACAAAAACAATTGTCTAAAGAGCATCATTCTAAAACATCCACTCAATCAGCAGAAAATATAGTTGAAGCAAATAACACTATAAAAAAGCAAAGTATAGTATCTAAACTTTTTAAAAGATCAAATAAGAGTGCAGCCCAAGTACAGCTACCACGTGGATAGCAGCATGAACATTTTCCGCAGTTTCTAGACTCAAAGAAAAGCCCATCTCAAAAAACCACAAGCCTACTATTATGACTACGAGTAACAACAATGGGTTTAAACCCAAAGCCAAATAAAAGGCAGCATATGCACACAGTACATGGGCAAAGAACATGTCTAATCTTCTGATAAAGGAATGAGAGACAGAGCTGTGATTTAAGATACTGCATATCGTCACGCATAGACTCAAAAAATGCAAGGCTTCTTCTCTTTTATGATAAGCGTGCAGCACTACTGTTCCAAAAAGACATGAAGAAAGTTGGAGTTTCGTTGCCATAGAAACACTTGAAATCATAAATAACTCTAGTCACACACCAAAAGAAATGGCTTTTATTAAAGCATGCAATTTCGATTGCACAAGCATGGCATATAAAAAAAAGATTTTTTCTCTTTATTTGAAAGCCATTTGCTAAAGGCAATAACATCAGAATGCCGACAAATTTCTTGATAGTGAAGCGCAAGACTCCAGTCTTCGAAGCACAAACCAAAGTCCAATACATAACGTGCACGTACTCAGGCCGTTGCTATTTAGTCGCTGACTTGAACGAAGACTTGAAGCGAGAATGGCTCATGGATTACGACTTAGAACCCGAGCAGGCCAAAGAATAAAGCAAAAAACTGAAGCTGCAATTTTGATACACAACATGAAGCCTCATCTTGCAGAGTGCAGAAACCACATGCTTTCGCATGGCTTGAATGGCAGAGTCAAGAACCTCAGGCGAGATCTGCACAAACTCCATTGCATTTTTCTCACTGAATGAAGTCTTGTGTTCGCATGCCTCGTCTAGGATCCGGAGAGAGTCGCGAAAGTCGCTCATGCTCATATGAGGGTCAAAAAACATAGAGCACGACACAAAGAGACAGACAGAGTACTGATCCACAGCTCGGCCATAGCCCTTCCAAAAATCATAGGCTTGGGAGTTCACCTCCACTTCCATCGAAAGGAGCTCTCCTCTTTGATCTAGAATCACGCGACATCCGTCTTTGGCTTGTATGTGGGATATGACTTGAGCAGAGATTCTAGAGTTTTTGTCAAAGAAGAGAACCATAGCGCTTGATCTCAAGCCCTAGCATTAATATATACCCAAAACAAAAAACAAAAAAAGAAACGCCCCCGGGAAAAATAATAGCTTAAATATAAGCCTAACCAAAAACCCAATATATCTCAGGTTTATTTGCTCTAGGAGTACATTCAAGACTATAAACAAAAACACAGACATATAAAAAAATAATGAGTACATGCAAGCCGTGGTTTTTTTGGCTCGGATTGCAGGTCCTTTTGCGATCCTCTAAAGAATTGCTCGAGGAGAGAGCGCTGTGACTTCAAAGGCAAATGTGTCTGGGCTTCTGCTCAAAACCCAATGCTCTCTTTCTTCTTTTTTTCCGAGGCACAGCTATAGCTATAACTATAACAAAATGATATTGGCGTCGTTATTGCTCTTGATTGATTTATATGGCAGTTGGTTTTAGCCTTAGAAAACAGCATATGTTTGACATGGAGACTACTTCAGAAGACGAAAAACTAATGTTCATTCACAAATGCTACTCAGAGGAAGCCGAAGTCGCAGTTTTTTGGAGCGAAGTCTTGGAATGGTGGCGCGGGCAATTTCAATGGCTTTCAAACATTAGTCTTTCACTCACAAAATCAAAATGCGACTAACTACTTCTTGCTTTTCTCATAATGAAGAGGAAGCGAGTCGTCATAGACGCTTTCATTTGGAGACCTATCAATGCGATTTCCCCAATAATGATTCAGCCTGCCTTGACTCCAAGGTTCCAACACGAGCGTAGAAACCCCATCCAACATCGTCATTTCATGCACAATGTTCCACTGAAAGGCTGGCGCATAAGCCTTGTGCGCCAAAAATAGAGGCTTGGTCCTGTGATGCTCGCCTTCAGCTTCAGAGTGCCTGTGAAGAAATCTCTTGTAGACTGAAGTATTTGGCTGAATGGGCATGCCAGCGTCGCGATTGTCGCCGAAAAATAAAGATCTAAACAATATCTGCGCGTGATTGCCTCCGCGAGTGGCGTCGTCGATGATGCGACGAAGAAAGTTGGGGTTGGGATCCGAAGGCGAAAACGGATACTCGTCAATGTCGCAGGAAATAACCCACACATTTTTTTTGGGGTTTTGAAGCAAAAGCGCATGCGTCATGCAGTCAGCAATAGCATTTCTCTGAGAAGACGCGTAATTATAAGGACTAGGCCAATGCAGAAAATCAAAGCTCAGAGAAAAAGAAGAACGCGAGAGCTCGTCTTGAATCGATTTGTTTTGTGTGTATTCGTTGTTATAGAGTCGGAAATGATTCACGCCAGCCCAAGCCATATACTCTATCCAATCCTTTAGATGGTAGTTTGTCATCCGAAACGAGTCTCCATCCCATATCCTAAACATGGCACACGCCATGATCATGAAGTCGTCGTTTGGGGCTGGAACAGCTGCATCGGAATGATTTGGGGCTATATACTTCTTGCTGCTATTTGTTGATCGAATTGCTCTTGTTGACATCATCCATTTTTTAGGAAAGCTCGCGCTGAGATGCGTGAATTCGTAGATCACTAAGAAAAAAATAAAAGGGATCACGAGTAGTTTCATCCAAGGAGAAAAAAATATTGTTTTGTGCTTAGACCTGAATCGAGAGTAAGACATTTTTTTGTATCTCTGAAACTGATGCCCAGAAAAAAAAATTACTGGACTACCACTCTCTATGTATTTCACTTTATTATGATAGTGTCTATCTTCCACTTATATTATGGGAATCAAACTCTGAGCACAAACCATGTTGGCGTTTTGGGTGGTATGCAAGAATCTGAAGCCAAAGCCAAAGCCATAGCCATAGCCATAGCCATAGCCACAGATAAAGCCATAGCCACAACCAGAGCTAAAGCTCCACCAGATCCATTTCAATTATTTAGAGAGAAACAAAAGCAAGTGGATCTCATGCTCAAAAAAAGGACAGATTGGGAATCGGAAGGCCAGTCCAAAACAGAATGCGAGTCGTCTTCGAGACTCAAGAAAATATCCAAAGAAGCGATGCCCTTCTCCAAACCATCCAAGGCATGTCCTTTTGAATGCGAACCACGCGAAATGATAACCACAAAATTCGACATGGAAAACGGAGGCTGCTCCCAGGGCTCAGAAGACGTGATATGCGGCAACACGAGGCGAAACTCAGACGTCCACGTCCAATACTACTCTTGGGAAGACATTGATTTCATGAAGCCCATCCCGCCGCACGCAGAGTATGCCAACAAGACGATCTTTATGTCAAGCTTCGTGTCGAACTGCGGCCCACAGGACAGACTCGACAAGCTGCGTGAGCTTCAAATACAAATTGAACGCCTCAACCAAAATCCCAAGCTCAGAGTAAGAAACTACGGATCGTGCGCTCACAAGAATGCTGATCAAGAAGCAGATTTGCGCTCGTTTTATTCTTCGACAGAAGCTAATAACATAATAGCGCAAGGCCGAGACAAGATCAAGGACTTTTTGGCCCAAAAGAGCTTGTTTGTGTTTTCATACGAGAATTCGGAAACAGAGGATTACGTCACAGAGAAGCTGTTTAATATGCTCTCAAGCTCTACCATTCCAGTCTATAGAGGCGCGACTAATGCCAGGGTCTACGCCCCTTCTATGCAGTCCGTGGTATTTGCCAACGATTACGCTAACGCGGAGGAGTTAGCAGGGGCTATGGTCAGGATCGCGAGCTCCGAGCAAAACTACAATGCTTACTTTGAGTGGAAAACCACTGCAAAGCCAGACCTCAAGTGGATCGCGCTCATGGACGAGAGCCTTGTCCACTCCCAATGCAGAGCATGTATTCTTATCATGGATAGCTTTAACCATAACCATAACCATAACCATAACTATAACTACAACTACAATCAAAGCTTCAGCCAAAACAAAAGCAATAAGAGATGGTGGATCAGAGAGCGAGGCACGCTCGACTTCGTCGGGTTCGAGTCTATATCAGAGGCTTTCACAAAGGAAGGACAGTGGGACTTGCTCAGGTTCGAAATAGCAGATGCATTTGCTTCAACTCCAGAAAAAAGAAACGGGAGCGGCGCCGTCATTCAAATGTATGAGGCTTTCGATCGAAATCAATGCCTCCAATTCAACAGCATAGAAGACATGCAGAAGCTTCCCATAGAAGGAGGTTTTCTCGAAGTCGTCTTGGAGAATCCCGGCTGGGCGCACAGGACACGTGACATTTGATCTCTAGATACGTGACATTGAATTGATAAATAAAGATTGGAGTATAACGTCTAAACGAATACATAAAAAAAAACTGGTCTGTATTCTACTACGAGTGCTATTCAAGCACGAAAAATTCTCAAACCCAATCCTAAACCATACTGAGCACTCTTCTAGAAAAATAAATGATGAAATTTCATGAAAATTCAAACCGCAAAGTCTCAAGTAACAGATTACTCGAGATATTATCATGTGAGTACATAGCTGCTTCGCGAAGAGTCGTATACCAGCTATTCAGATACTCAAAACACTAAACGCAATCCCGGAACCATACCAAGCACTATGCCCATAAATTAATAGATAAAATTTCATGAAAATTCAAACAGCAAAGTCTCAAGTAACCAAGTACTTAAGATATCATCTCAGCATGACGCAAGCAGGAACGATGACAGTGGTAGTAATTGTAGTCACGTAATTTCCAGCACCAAGCACGCGAAGAGTCACACGCGCTGAAGGGTCATGAACTTGCAGGAAACCAGTGCGCAACGGCTTTGATGATGTGAAGAGCCACGTAACAGAAAAGCAGAATGCAAATCAGCTGGTTGGAGGTTCCGCAGTGATGGTTCTCGGCTTCCGCGAATACTCCAGTTAAGCTGGACACACCTAACCACATCAGAAAAATTAGAGGACTCGAACGCAGGTATTCAATTTTGGATTTCTGCAATAATTTTTAGAGTGTATACCATAAATGATTGCGGATTCATTTTTGTGCAAATCAGAATCATGCAAAAAGAAGAATGCATATCAGAAAGCAATACAAACCTCCTCGTTGCGCTTACCACTCGTGCTCGAACTACGACAACGCATCGTCGTTGACTTCTGGGCCTTCACCAGCCACATCTTCGTTGTTTTCCGCCACAGCTGGCTCTTGTGCTTCTGGTGCTGCAGAAGAAAGATCTGACTGCTCTTCGTCGTTTTCCTTCTTCTTGTCTTCGAACACTGGCTCGCTGATCTTCACTATCAGCAATCTCTGATGAATAGCATCGAGAAGGCTGTTCGACATTTTCTTTCTTGGCCCAAAGATGTTGAGATCATTGGACGTAAAAATCTTAGTTACGCCAGCCGGAATTTCCACGTCGCGACCGTTGATCGTAATCGTAAATGCATCCTTAGACAAAAGATTTTTGATTGTGTTCTCGCCATAATCTTCGTACGTCACGTCGTGTGAAACCACCGCATTGTGAAACTTACTATCGAAAAATTGCCATTGCTTGTCATCAGTCACGCGCATGAATCCTTCGGGCACGAGAGCTTCAGCTAAGCTCGATTTTCCCATGCGAGAAGCCCCCCATATGAGAGCTGCACACTTGTTCTGTTTTGTCATTTCTTCAACAATGGTCCGGTGTTCTGGTTTAAATGATTCAAGTTCGAACTCCGGCTTGCACAATTGAAACGGATGATGTCTGTAGTAGAGCTGCTTGTAGTGCCTTGGGTTTTGCTGAATTATCTCGTGGTGGTTTCTGTGGAATTGGACCGCATCCCAAGGCAATTTTGTCGTAGTCACGAAATCATACAACTCGTCTCTGGATTGATCCTTGTTAGAACGCTTGCGCTTTCCATTCGATCGCGGGTCAATGCTGCCATGATGCGCAGAGTCTTGGTTTTCTGCCTGAGCGATAAGTTGCTTCCACGACGCGTCTGTTTTCGGATGAAAGCTATCGCGTACATCTGGATGAAAGTGGACTTGATATTGAGGTATCGTTCCGCGAGCGGTGTCAAAGTAATTGTGGTGCGCACTCTCTTGCTTTGTTGAAGTGTGAATGAAAAACCACGTCTGCGGAGTTTCTTCATTGAGTTGGACATGAGCAATCATAATTTCCAATTTGTCAGCCGGGACTAGTTTGGTTTCCAAGTGTTCCATTAATCTTTTTTTGTCAACATGGCCCGTCACCATGCCCAGAATCCTGTTGCCGCAAAGTGGTTTGGGCATCGCTGTTGCGCCAACAAACACCACCAATTGGGTTCTCCTCGGTTTTTATTGGCGGGAAAATTATAATTTGCACGTGACGCGTGATCACGGGCCGGCTCAATTCTCCAAGCTAACCTTGGAGAGAAATTGTCTCCAAGATTTTTTCCTCTCATCCAAAATTAATTTAACTCCCGCAAAAAAATATGTTGAGTTCAGACTCACGAGTTGGATTTCTATCCAAATTCACCAATTAACTCTATGATGCGTAACCAGTAACTAGCAATAAATAAAAAGCTAATAACTCAGGCTCCCGACCACTTGAGAACTTGCGGTTTGGATTTCTATTCAATTTCATTGTTTAATTTTTAGGAACTGTGCTTTGTTTAGAGTCAAGATCAATATTTCATTTTGGCATAGTCTAATTGCATGCGCGAGGCTTCTTCCTCGACGGTGCGGCAGTCGGCTTCTTCTGAATAGCAAATTTAGAGTTGACGCACTGGCTTGGGTGCAGTCTGGAGGTCCTTCTGTTTCGATCCTTGTCGTGATTGTGGTAAGAGCCAGCAGCCACAGGCCCCAGCATCGAAGCGTGATGCGCGAGCTGCGGAGTATTGCTTGTCGCGGAGCTGGCTTCGTAGCCGGAACCCCTAGGCACGCCGTGACCGCTCAGCACCGGGCCCGAATCCCGGATTGACATTTTATGTTCAAATCGTGATGTTAGAGCTTTGATTTTTATATATATATAAAAAGAGCGCGGGTATCCAAGCATGCGTCAGTTCCCATTTGAGTCCAGGCCAGAGTTTGAGCCTCTAGACCAAACCATACACCAAGAAAGCTACGAATATCACGTAGGCCTCACAGCCAACAAAAAAGGACACCGCGACATCATAGGCATACTATTGTACCTCTTTTTTTTGGGTCTCTTGCTATACTCTATTATCCAAGTCGGAGCTAATCAAGGCGAATACGAAGAAAAATGCGGCAGAGAGGACGGCAAGCATTTCTTTCAGTTTATGATCGTGAGGCTCGTGCTTGGCATCCTCGAGATTGTGGCCTTAACCTGCATGGCCTTCTGCATTGGCCTGTGCATGGGGCCTTGCTATTCGATATTGGGCGTCGAAACAGTGATGAAGATTCAGGCTGTGATGCCGTTTCTCTTCTTGCTAGCGTTTCACAGCATCTTCTTGGGCCTTGGCGCTAGCTACACTTCCAAAATTGACACTTCAGACTGCAAGGATTTTCTCTCGAGCATATCCTTCACGAAGACGCCTTTATTTCAGATCTTGGCTTGGGTCTATGTAGGCATTGATGCTCTGGTCGTTTTCGTGGCATTTATCATGACATGCACTATGATTTTTAACGTGTGCTTTCTCTCCTAATTCAATCAAAGAAATTCAAAAACGACATCAAAGTTCATCAACTGGAGCACATAAAAAAAGCAAAGCTGCTGAATCGTCACCAACAACATCAGAAAAAATTCGACAAAGAGAGCCGCGTTTTGGATCTCTCTATGATCACAGCAAGCTAGAGTCGAAATCAGAGATACTACACCAAAACCAAGAGCCATGATCAAAACCGATGCATTCACCTTCTTGTAGAAATCCAAAGCATAGAAATCACTAAAGGAAGTACAAAAGAGATAGTGTATGCCAAAGCCGCCTACCAAAAACCCAAACAATCCAACATTATGAGTATAAAAATCAGTGCACTCGTAGCCCAAAACCACAAACCAGCCTGCGTATTCGGCGAACCACAAGCCAAAGCAAAGCCACAGTCGAGAGTTTGACTGCTGTGCAGACATAAGAATCGCGACTAGATGACTGAGGAGAATGATCAAGCTAGGAAACCCAAGAATGGCTATCGTCAAGCCGCATCTGTGCTTGAAGCCTATCGAGATGAATTCTATCAAAGCAAATGCGTCGAATTGGGGACTCAAAGCCAGAGCCAAAGGCAAGCATACGCTGTAGACGAAAGTCAGCAAGCTGGAGATAGAGCCCAAAACTACAAGCAATGCCTTCATTCCAATAAAAGTTTTTTGAATTTTTAAATATAGACTACAAAGCAAATAACTCAAATAAAAAAGCTAATGTATGACCATCAAACTCAAATAATACAAGGTCTTTAGTCTGGCTTCTTGTTCTTGTTTGCGTTTCAAAGACGCCTCAAGGACTCGCTGCGTGATTTGCTGAGGAGGAATTTCAAAGACTCTGTACTCAAGAGGAAACAACTCCAGCAATGAATCCTTAAGCTTAAGCTCTGAGTTTCTCTCGCTCTTCAAGACTACCAAACACAAGCAAATAGGCAAAAATAGACAATAAAAGGAAATAATAAGGAATCCACTCTCATTCATCTCTCTATTATAAAAAAAAACAAACAAAATATTTATATGTCTAGTGTTTGGAGTCAAAGCATAAACATGAATTCTGCACAAAACGAGCGCCTCAACAAGCTCAGAGACAAAAAACGCGATTTAATGAACAAGATCTACGAAGTAGAGGAAGAACTTCGCAATCTCCAAGAAGACTTGATGGAAGTTGTCGCGGAAGAGGCCCAGGCCAAGACACTGCTAGACATACAAAAGTTTTACCAAAGCCAGGTCCTCCTCGCGCAGGCTAGGGATTCGGCCTATCAATGAACGTCTGTGTAGATACTGAAAGTGCCTCTGCCTCCTCCGTGGCTGATGTCTGGGCGAAATTCCTTGAACACAAAGGGAATCTCAGCTGGCCTGAAAGCGCCAATGCCGTAGATGAAGAAGCGACCTCTTTTGCCGTGACTGAAAGCCAGGTAATAATGATAAATGTCCATCCAAGTCATGCAATTGACGACCAGGCTCGTCTTCGAGGCAATATGCACGATAAAAGCAGAAGGCAGACTATCATGCATAGTGCCCAAGGAGAGGTACTGGAAGCTCACGTCGTCGTGCCGCGAATAAATCCACAAAACAAAATTCACGGCGTCTTTTTCGCTCCTCAAACTGAAAACCCTATTCTTGCGCGTGACATCAGAGAGAGAGAAATTGCGCGCTGCGAAAAACCACTCTTGCTTGTGAGAAGCGCGCTTCGATTGCACAGCTGGGGATAAAAATGCGCGTTGTTTGAACTCCATAAAAAACCTTGGTTATGTTCTAACGCATCAAACCAAAAGCATATCATATATTTCCTTTTTATAATCTTTAAAACTATTTTTTTTGTTATGAGTCTAAATCATTAAACAAAAATCATGGCACTCGACTTGATGGCGTCTTGTGTCCATTTGTCTATGTCTGGCTTCAATATGAGCTTTGAATTTTGATTCATATCCGAAGCTAAAGCCGAAACCTGATGATATTGGCTACCAGCATCTTTCTTGTGAATCAATAGCACGTCCTCGCCAAAAGTCACAGAGAATATATCAAGTTCGCCAACAGACGAGCCAAAAGCTCGAACCTCCACATTGGAATGCCGAAGCATCAAGACATCCACAAGCTGCTTGAATTTTACCACCGCATTGCGATCCGGCGGCTTGCCGATGCCCGACCCAAATAAACTATAGCCGTTGACCTCCGCGCCCGGCTGACTCCAGTAGCTAGGCTCCAGATTCTGAATCACGTAGACGCCGCCAGGCTTCACCAGCCGAAATAGCCACGCGAAGGCTAGGATCTGATGCGCGGGGTGGTGGCTCCAGTCGTCTACAATTATGTCATAAGCGCTGTCGCGGCTCGGGCTCATGTCCACAAAATTTTGTCTCAGGACCAAGGAATCCGAAGCGTCGCCTTCTATCACTCGAATGCTCTCGCACTTGTAGGGATCGTACTTGCAGGCTTTGGATTTAATATCTTGATTTAAGACATTGAACTCAGAAAGAGGCATGGGCTTAAGCAACACGCGAATTCCTCCCACCGAAGCAGGAGAAAGAGCCTCAAAATAAGCAACCCACAAGAGCAAGAGATTGCGAGCGTCACCCCAATCAAAAGACAATTGCAACAAAGAGAAATCATCAGAATTTCGATACTTGGCAAAGTGCACAGCATAGTACCTGTCGTAGCCGCGCATCTTTCCGTCGAGGCCCAAACCCATAATCAAATCCCGCATGTCTAGAGAAGGAGGAGGCTTGGGCTTCAATCCAGTGTCTAGGCCACAGCTATCCCTCATAGAGCGAGTCATGGCGTAGTGCTGCTGGCTGTGCTCTAAGATCTGAGACGTGGCATTCATGATGTAGACTACGCAGCAGGCGTTTCCTAAGAGACAAATAAAGAGCAGGCGGTGCTTGCGGAGGTAGTTGGAGGCGAAACACTTGAAGTCCATGTCTTGGTTTTTGATAAATAGATTAGATTATATATTTAGACAACGAGTATCACTTGAGAAAATGACACAATTCAATTTCTGAACTTAAAAAACAATAATAGAATGAATGTTTAATGAGTGTTATATTATATATAAAACATGAAAATTTTCTATTATTTCTAAAATAAAATATGTCTCATTTCTGGAGTGGTTTATATGGTAGTCACAGACCACAACCTATTTATCATGGAGTCAATTCTCAAACACCAATTCAGCATTTTCCTTTTAATTCTCCTAAGGTTATCCATAATCAATATCCACAAAACCCAAGTACTCTACAAAGACTGATACCTATGCATAATATTATTTCACACCCAGGAAACCCTCAATTTTTTCCTGGCGCTCACCCCCTACAAACTCAACCATCAATTTATTCTCAGCCCATTCAAACAATACCAGCACAAAGAATAGAAAATACTTTGAGTTATCCCATAAATCAGCATGGAGTTTTTTCTCAACCCATTCAAACAATGCCAGCACAAATTTTTCGAACAATAGAAAATACTTTGAGTTATCCTGTACAACATAATACTACAGTTCTTACTCAGCCTATTCAAGCAGGACATACATTGAATCGTGCCATAAATCAACAGGCTGCAGTTCAATCTCGACCCATTCAACACAATTTTGGCCATGTAGCAAGTCCAATCACTCAAAATATTGTTGTTTCTCCAAGCGCTCAACATCCACTTCCACTACAAAACAAGGGCAATATAATACATTATGCATCACCACAACATGCAGTTTATGCTCAAAATATCAACCCAGCAATCACACTTCCGTATGGGCAGACAGGAGTGGTTCAATCACCACCACCACAACAACATGTTCCTGCAATCACTCCAGGTACTTTTTTAACTGCTTTTTTAAAATTCAAATTAATTATTATGTACTTATGACGTTTTTTTAGGTCAACCCCCCATAGTAAGAGACCATTGGATGGATTATCAAATACGTGAGCCCCCCTCGGAAAAAGTCCATCACCAAATTATGTGGAAAAAACCACAAGAAGAACCAACAGAAATACCTAAACATAAAAATGATCTTTATTTTAAACATGGAAGTCAACATGTACCAGTTGTTCCACCACCTATTGATCAAAAGATCCCGAGACAAACTTATTCAGAAATAAAAAATCTTTTTATGGATGTGAAAAAGGATTTAATGAAAAAGGAATTAATGCAAGAAAACAAAACTCCTAACATTATACCAGCGCTTCGTGTACCTCAATTAGATGATCATCCATCAAACCCATCTTCGCAAGATCCTTTTGCTGGTTTCCGAAAAATGGATAATGAAATTCTTCTTTATGATAAAAAGGGAAATTTTTAAAAGCATTGCTTCCAAAAAATAACAATGCTTTAATTGAGTGTCGCGCCCAAATAAATGCACGTGGTGAAACTAATGCATATAACAATCAATATAAAAAGATGGCACTCAGCAGCTATTCAATTCTCAAGAAAAACAATAGAATTGGCATGCGAAACCTTCATAATCTCTTAGACGTTATATTTTCGCTTAAACAAAGACATAGATGGCAAGAATCTACAGAAACCATGCAAATACCTCCGCTTCATGTTCCAGGATTGTCTGATTCCAATGAAAATTCTGAGAATGCAATGGACGAGTTTTTCGCTGCCCACAGAGACGAGCAAATAGATTTCATTCACGATACGCCGGGAAATTTCATAA
>Ga0172373_10005252_pt1 | contig 17841 bp, 15 predicted proteins | sample Lak10m_2_FD_114546 | JGI IMG/M metagenome (GOLD analysis project Ga0172373, IMG submission 114546) | Freshwater microbial communities from Kabuno Bay, South-Kivu, Congo - kab_092012_10m | ecosystem: Environmental > Aquatic > Freshwater > Lake | place: Democratic Republic of the Congo...
CGTGGCGTTCACAGGCCTCCTGGCTGGCATCGTCCACGCGCACGCCAGCCTGCACCAGGGCCACGCGATGGAGCCGCAGCGCGAGTTCATCAAGCACCCTGTCAAACGAGGAACCGGCCTCGGCAATGGCATCGGCAACCCCAACCAGGGCCGCACCATCAGCGCTGCCAAGGGCATCAAACAGCGCATCGATCCAGCCCTGATCGACCGACCCCAGCATTTCGCCGACCGCCGCCTCGGCCACACCGCCGCCGCCGTAGGCAATTGCCTGATCAAGGAGCGACAGCGCGTCGCGCATGCTGCCCCCCGCCGAGCGCCCGATCAGGGCCAGCGCCGGCGGTTCATAGGCGATGCTCTCGGCATCGAGCACCACGGCAAGATGGGAGGCGATCGCCGCGGGCGTCATGTTCTTCAAATTGAACTGCAGGCATCGCGACAACACCGTGACCGGCACCTTCTGCGGATCAGTCGTGGCCAGGATGAACAGCACATGCGGCGGAGGCTCTTCAAGTGTCTTCAGCATCGCGTTGAACGCGTGCGCGGACAGCATGTGCACTTCGTCGATGACGTAGACCTTGTAGCGCCCCGAGCTCGGCGCATAGACCGCGTTTTCGAGCAGCTGCGTCATTTCGTCGACGCCCCGGTTCGACGCAGCGTCAAGCTCGATATAGTCAACGAACCGGCCCGAATCAATACCGGTACAGGCGGAGCACCGGCCGCACGGGCGCGCGGTCACGCCGGTTTCGCAGTTCACCGCGCGCGCCAGAATTCGGGCAATGGTGGTTTTGCCAACCCCGCGCGTGCCGGTGAGGAGGTAGGCGTGGTGCAGCCGGCCGCTGGCGAGCGCATGAGTGAGCGCACGAACGACGTGCTGCTGGCCGACCAGCGTTTCGAAGTCTCGTGGCCGCCACTTCCGGGCAAGCACCTGATGGGTCATGGGCGCATCAACTCGGGCTGCTGGGCTTGCCGGGCGAGCACCCGGAAAGCCTGAATCGGAGAAAACGGGGAAACGGGTGGATTCGAACGGCAAACTGCCTCGAATCCTTGGGCGAGCCGGGACCCCGGCACTCACGGGAAATGGCTGTGGCTGCTTCCTTCCGGACCTGACCAGGTTGACCACGCCGCAATGCGGGGGGGCCCGCCCGCAGTCATTCTACTATCAGCAGGAACAGCCTCATTGCGCTGTGCTATGTTTACCGGTCCCGCGTCACGCCGATTCCCCGGTCCGCCCGACGCAGCTTTCAGGAGTGAAGATGAGCGGTATCAAGCAGGTTTCCGATACGAGTTTCGATCAGGATGTGCTCAAGTCGGATGTGCCCGTGCTGGTTGATTACTGGGCAGAGTGGTGCGGCCCCTGCCGCATGATCGCCCCGGTTCTTGAGGAGGTCAGCCGTGACTACGCCGGCCGCGTTCAGGTGGCCAAGGTCAACGTTGATGACAATCAATCCATCGCCCAGCGATTTGGTGTCAGAGGCATCCCCACGCTGATGCTGTTTCGCAACGGTGCAGTGATCGGCACCTCGGTAGGCGCGCTCTCCAAATCACAGCTGACGCTGTTCCTGGACAGCCATCTCTGATTCGTTGTAGAGTTCAAGGGTTGTCGGGAGGTCAGCCCTTCCGACAATCGTCTGTTTCCAGGGTCCGATCAGAAGTTTTGATCAGTTTGATCACGAACTTCGATCAGGCCGCGTCAGTGGCGCAGTTTCCCGCCGACGCACTGGAATCCCCGACCCCACTCCCTCTGTTTCCCTGGTGATCCCTGGTTCCGCGTGGGTGTCCAGCCCCACCTGAGCCCACACTAGCCCCACATCTTCATCCGCGCCCGCTGCGCCGTCACCTACCGCAACCCTGACGGTCGGCCCCGACACCCGATCCCGAGTTTTCATCCATGCACCTTTCCGACCTCAAAGCGCTCCATGTCTCGCAACTGATCGAGATGGCCACCGGCCTCGACATCGAGAATCCGCAGCGCATGCGCAAGCAGGAACTGATGTTCGCGATCCTCAAGCGCAAGGCAAAAACCGGAGAAACCATTTTTGGCGATGGCGTGCTGGAAGTTCTCCCCGATGGCTTCGGCTTTCTGCGGACGCCCGAAACCTCCTACCTCGCCAGCACTGACGACATCTACATCTCACCCTCGCAGATTCGGCGTTTCAATCTGCACACAGGCGATTCGATCGAGGGCGAGGTTCGCACCCCCAAGGACGGCGAGCGCTACTTTGCGCTGGTGAAGGTCGACAAGATCAACGACCAGCCCCCCGAGGCGTCCAAGCACAAGATCCTGTTCGAAAATCTCACGCCGCTCCACCCCAGCAAGCCCATGGTGCTCGAGCGCGAAATTCGAGCAGAGGAAAACATCACCGGGCGGATCATCGACATGATCGCGCCGATCGGCAAGGGCCAGCGCGGGCTGATCGTGGCGCCACCCAAAGCGGGTAAAACCGTGCTGATGCAGCACATTGCTCACGCCATTACCACCAACCACCCTGACGTCACGCTCATTGTTCTGCTGATCGACGAACGCCCCGAAGAGGTCACCGAGATGAGCCGCTCGGTGCGCGGCGAGGTGGTTGCCTCCACCTTTGACGAACCCGCCACGCGCCGCGTGCAGGTGGCCGAGATGGTGATTGAGAAAGCCAAGCGCCTGGTTGAACACAAGCGCGACGTGGTGATCCTGCTTGATTCCATCACCCGCCTCGCACGCGCCTACAACACCGTGGTGCCGGCATCGGGCAAGGTGCTCACCGGGGGCGTGGACGCCAACGCGCTGCAGCGCCCCAAGCGCTTCTTCGGCGCCGCACGCAATATCGAGGAAGGCGGATCGCTCACCATCATTGCCACGGCGCTGATCGATACCGGCAGCCGCATGGACGAGGTGATCTACGAAGAATTCAAGGGCACTGGCAACCTGGAACTGCACCTCAATCGCCGCATGTCCGAGAAGCGGGTGTATCCCGCGATTGAAATCAATCGTTCGGGAACGCGTCGCGAGGAACTGCTCATCAAGCCCGACCTGCTTCAGAAAATCTGGATTCTGCGCAAGCTCCTTCACGACATGGATGACCTCGAGGCCATGGAGTTTCTGCTCGACAAGATGCGTCAGACCAAGAGCAATCAGGAATTCTTCGATCTCATGAAGCGCGGCGGCTAAGCGCACCCGGCCGCAGCCGGGCATCAGTGTTTTCCCTCATGGGCTAGGCGGGGCCCCACCGCCCGGCCTACACTCCCCCCAATAACGCGCAGCCCACGCAGGCGCGCAATCACCGGGGGAGCACACGTGGGCCCGTCGCGCCACGACATCGCACATTCAGAGGCCTCGCGCCAGCGCGTCACACCCGAGCATGCAGCACTCGGCCCCGCGGCTCTGTTGCTCGCGCTCGCCGCACCCATTCTCGCCTGGCCCTGGCTATCGGGTGCGATGGCGATTCCCTGGGACGCCAAGGCGCACTTTCTGCCACAAATCCAGTTCCTCGCCCAGAGCCTTGCGCGAGGCGACTCGCCCCTCTGGTCTCCCTTCGTGTTCGGTGGCCACCCTCAGGTCGCCGACCCGCAGTCCATGCTCTTCTCGCCCACGTACTTTCTACTGGCGCTGTTTGACAGCACCCCGGAGGCCTGGGTGGTTGACATGCTGCAGATGGCGATGATCGTGTTTGGCGGCGCCTGCCTGATGGTCTGGATTCGCGACCAGAGATGGCACTGGAGCGCCGCTCTGATCGCAGCGCTCGCTTTTTGCTGGGGAGCATCGATGGCCTGGCGTATTCAGCATGTCGGCCAGGTTCTGAGTCTGGTCTGGCTGCCAGTCGCCATGTTGTGCCTGGAACGTACCATCACTCGACGGAGTTTCTTCTGGGCGCTGCTTGCTGGGTTGGTCCTCGCACGAATGGCTCTTGGTCGCGATCAGGTGGCGCTCCTCTCGCTCTATTTTCTGGTCGCCTTCAGCCTGTGGCGGGTATGGGCTGGACATCCTGGGCCTCTCGCCCACGGCAGCCGAATGAGCGCACATGATCGCCTCATGCGCCTCGTCCCTCTCGGCCTCGCCGGCACCATCGGAATCGCGCTCAGCCTGGTGCCCGTCCTTCTCACCGCGCTCATGGCGGGGGACTCCAACCGCCCGGAAATCGGCTATCTCGACGCAGGCCGCGGCTCGCTGCACCCCGCCCTGCTCCTGACCCTGCTGGTGCCCGACGTGTTTGGCGCAACCGGTCGCGCTGCCGATTACTGGGGCCCGCCCAGCGCTGCCTGGCCGGATACCGGACTTTTTCTCGCCCAGAACATGGGAGGCCTCTACCTGGGCGCAGCACCCGTGCTGCTTCTTGTGTGCGCAGCGGCCCGCGGCTGGCTGTGGGCGCGCGAAGTACGTCTCTTTTCCGTCGCGACAGGTCTTCTGATCCTGTATGCACTCGGCTGGTATACGCCGGCCTTCGAATGGATGCACGCCGCGCTGCCCGGGGTTGACCTCTTCAGACGCCCGGCGGACGCTTCCTTTCTGATTGGCGCATTGCTTGCTGTGCTGGCGGGCTATGCGCTCCATCGCCTGCTCGCCGATCCCGCCCCAGGTCGGCTACCCATCACAGCATGCGCCTGCCTGCTGGGCGGAATTGCCGCTGGCGTGTCCATCGGCCTGGCGCTCCAGTTCGGGCGCCTGACGCAGGTCCTGCCGGTGCTGGGCGAAAGCCTGCTGAGCATCCTGCTCGCCGCACTCGTACTCCGATGGGTGGCAAGAAACGCCGGCCAAAATACGATCAGCCCGTGGCGAGTCCGTGACAACGCAGAGGCTCCCTCCCGTATTGGACTGAGTGCCCTGGCGGCGCTCACCGTGATCGATCTCGCACACCACAACGGTCCGTCGTCAGCTACCGCGCAACCCGCGTCGATGTACGAGGTGCTGGCGCCCGACACCCGCAACGAGACCATTCATGCGCTCAAGTCGCGCGTGGTGGCCAACGACACACGTCGTGACCGGGTCGAGCTCACCGGCCTCGGTTTCCACTGGCCCAATTCAAGCCTCACGCATGGCCTGGAAAACATCCTGGGCTACAACCCTCTTCGCCTGGGCCGCTACAGCGCAGCAACCGGCGCCGAGGACCATGTAGGCCTGCCAGATCAGCGACGATTCTCGCCACTTTTCCCCTCCTATCGCTGCAAGCTCGCCAATCTGCTGGGGCTGCGTTTCATCGCAACCGGTATCCCGATCGAGGTGATCGACCCTGCTCTGAAGCCTGGCGATGTCCGCCTGGTGGCGCGCACACCCGAGGCGTGGATTTACGAAAACCCAAACGCCCTGCCAAGGGTGTTGTTCGCCACCCGCGCTCATGAGGTCGATTTCGATGATCTGCTCGCGAGCGGTCAGTGGCCCGCACATGATCTTCGGTCCACGGTACTGCTTGAGTCCGACAAGCTCGGACCCGATACGCCAAGACGACCCGGCCAGGCTCGCATCACCCACTACGGCAACACCCGCGTTGACGTTGAAGTCGATAGTCCTGATGGCGGCTGGCTGGTGCTCAATGACATCTGGCATCCCTGGTGGTTCGCATCAAGCCTGAACGCCACCGCCGAAACGCCCCTGCCCCTGCTACGCGCCAACGTGCTGTTCCGTGCGGTTGCAGTGGAGCCCGGCCGGCACCAGGTTCGATTTGAATTCCGGCCACTTGACGGCGCCCTTCATCAGATCGCGGAGAGCTTGCGCGATCCCTGACGGCCGGGGACGTGCGCCCCAGAAACCGCCTTTCCCAAGGCCCCTGAACCCGCACGGACTGTACCGATCGACGTGGGTCGGGCCGCTACACTGCCGGGCCTTCACCTACACCCCTTTGGCCTTCCCGCCCCGACCATGACCATCGCAAGCAATCCTTCGCAGGATGCCATTGGCTATCGACTCGAGCCGCGCATCGCACGCGCTTTTGCTCGATTTTCCGGCGGCTTCTGGTCGGGTGATGGGGCGTCTCGTGCATGGCTTTTGACGATTGGGCTGTTTGCACTGCTGCTTCTCTCCACAGCGGCCACGGTCGCAATGAATCACTGGAATCGGTGGTTCTTTGACAGCCTGGAATCCCGCGATGTGCCGGCGCTCGGCCGCGCGGTACTGACGTTCGCAGTCATCATCGCATCGATGGCCTCCATCGGCGTGGGCATTGTCTTCACGCGGGAAACGCTGCAGGTCCGCTGGCGCGAATGGATCGTTGCACAGATGCTCGATCGATGGCTCTCGGCGCAGCGCTTCTACCGTCTGAGTGCGGGTGGACGCGAGCCACAAAACCCCGAGTACCGCATCGCCGATGACACCCGTTGGGCCACAGAGCCGCTGGTTGACCTTGGCATCGGGCTCGTACTTGCCGTGGTCAATGCCGCAGCCTTCATCGCCATTCTGTGGACAGTGGGGGGCAGCTATACCCTGCATCTGGGGTCGGGACAGGCGATTACGATTCCCGCCTATCTCGTGGTGGTGGCGCTCGCCTACGGGATCCTCGCCTCCTGGCTGATGCTGAAGGTTGGCGCGGCCCTTCCAGGCTGCGTGGCCCGACGCAACGAGGCCGAAGGCCATTTCCGATTCGGCATGATGAGACTGCGCGACAACGCTGAGAGCGTGGCCCTGCTTGCGGGTGGGCCGGGTGAACGCCGCATTCTCGCGCACAGTTACGAGCGCGTAGCGGGTTGCTGGCTGGCAATCGTCAGGCAGCATGCCCGCCTCACCTGGATCACCAATGCTTCAGGCCCGATGATTCCCATCGTGCCCCTGCTTGTCGCAGCGCCCAAGTACATCAGCGGCGATCTGACCCTGGGACAGGTCACACAACTCGCAGCGGCATTCGTTCAGGTGCAGATTGCCATCTCGTGGCTGGTCGATCACTACGGAAAAATCGCCGAGTGGTACGCCTCCGCTCGCCGGGTAATGGAACACGTCGAGGCCTGTGATGAGTTGGCCGTCGAGCCGGTTACCGAGAAACCGGGTGCAGGCACGGTTACGGCCCCCCACAAAATGCCCGAGGCTCAAAAGGATGAGGGCGCCGTCTGGCGCATTGGCCCGCACCTGGTTCATCGCGGCGAATGGGTACAGTTCAATGGCGATTCAAGCGCCGGAAAATCCACGCTGGTTCGCAGACTCTGTGGCCTCGATACTGCGGAGGGTTCGCGCTCCGGCGTGGCCCCCGGCACCACCGGCAACGCACCCATGGTGCTGCCACAACGGGTCTATCTGCCACCTGGAGCCCTGTGCGATGTGCTGGCGTACCCATCCGCCAGCCTGCCCGCCAACGATCTGCGGCTTCGCTCGGCGCTTGAGCGCAGTGGGCTTGGTGCGTTCGTCGATCGGCTGCAAGAGACAGCGCGATGGGATGCACTACTGTCCCTGGGCGAACGTCAACGCCTGGGGATTGCGCGAGTGCTGATCACGTCACCCGACGCGCTGATCATCGATGACGCGTTATCGGCCTTGGACGAACCCGCACAGCACACCCTGCTCGGTGAGATCCGGCGTGCCGTGCCGTCGATCACCGTGCTGTATCTGTCGCGCCATCCAGCCTGCATCGATCGCTTCGATCAGGTTCTGTCGCTCGCACCGAGCTCGTTAAACCCTGCCCCGTGATCCATCTTCAACATCGAGGACAAGACCGATGAGCAAACTCAATTTCTGGAACAGCACCTGGCCGCTGGATGAAGCGCAGTGTCCATGCGATCTGCACTTTCTCGACTACCTCGAGACGCGCAACGCAAGATCGAACACCATCTTTCACTTCGGGACCGGCAATCACCACATTGTCGGCCTGCGGCTCGCGCAATCGGACCGCGATTGCGCGGTCCTGGGCATCACGGCTTCACCACAGGAATATGAAGACTACGTTCGACTGCTGATCGACAACCCCGAGCTCGGCCGTACCTACAAGGCCTGGTTCGGCGACATCTATCAGCTCGATGCACGACTGCTTCCAGTGTTTGATTACGTCACCCTGTTTCACGTGGGCGAATTCAGAACGCCCGAAAACGATCGCTACGGGGCCTTGACCGATCTGGAGATGACCCTGCTGCTTGCCGACCAGGTCAGGCCCGGCGGCGAAATTCTGTTCTACACCGGCTCGTATGCCTACGACGTTGCAGAGCGTGTTGAAGCCGAGTTGCTGAAACAGCGATCCTTCGAGCGCCGAGGCACTTTCAAGTCGTTGCAGATCCTGGCCCGCACCGGTCGTTAACGCCGTTTTAACCGATCGAACGCTGTGCTTCTTCATTCATGACCGACCTCCGCCCCCCACCCTTGGCCACTCTCAGACGCGCGCTAGGCCTCCTGCTCGCGGAGCGCAGGCAGGCGGCGCTGATCGTTCTCTCCGGGCTGCTCCTCGCTGCAGTCCCGGTGATCGAGCAGGTGTTGCTCGCACGCGTGGTGGATGCACTGGCTGCCCGCGCGCCCGCCTTCGGCGTGATTGCCGTGTGGGCAGGAGTCGGTCTCGCCGGCATTCTGGCTGGCGTGGTCGTGGCGGTGACGGCTGACCGACTCGCGCATCGCCGCCGACTGGCTGCCCTCGCGGCCGCCTACGAGCGCGCGCTCGCGCTGCCCTCCGGCTACCACGCCGAACGCGGCTCGGGCGCAGTGGTGCGCGCCATCCTCGCCGGCACCGACGCCTTGTTCTGGAACGGCCTGTCGCTTCTGCGCGAGCAGTTTGTCGCGCTGGCCGGGCTGATGGTCATGATCCCGGTTGCCTGGCAGATGAATGCGCTCATGGCCTCAGTGCTGATCGCCCTCGGTGCGGTATATGTCTTTGCCAATCTCTTTATCGCCCGCCGCACTCATGGCGGGCAGGCCGATGTCGAGCGCTATCACGGTGAGGTGTATGGCCGGGTGGGTGACGTCATCGGCAACGTCACCGTGGTGCAGAGCTATGGCCGTTTTGGCGCAGAAATGCAGGCGATGCGGGCCATCATGTCGCGGCTGCTCGCGGCACAGTATCCCGTGCTCACCTGGTGGGGACTGCTCACTGTGCTCACCCGGACGGCAGCCACCATCACAGTCGTGATCCTGTACGCAGTGGGGTCCGTCCTCGTCGCCCGTGAGCAGATCACGGTGGGCGAAATCGTTGCGTTCGTGGGCTTCGCGGGCCTGCTCATCAGTAAGCTCGATTCACTCTCCGGGTTTGCCGTGCGGATGGCGCAGAGCATTCCCACGCTTGCCAGCCTTTTCCAACTGCTCGATGCGCGTGAGGCGGTGCCCGAGGCACCCGACGCGAGGCCGCTGCCCCCTGCGGCGGGTGCGGTTCGCTTCGACCAGGTGAGCTTCCATTTCCCCGGTGCATCGCAGGGGGTGTTCGATCTCGATTTCAACATTCCGGCCGGCGCCACATTCGCGCTGGTGGGTGCAACAGGCGCCGGAAAAAGCACCACGCTGTCGCTCCTGCAAAGGCTACGCGCGCCAGACCAGGGGCGCATCCTGGTGGACGGCGTCGATATCGCCACCGTGACCCTCGCCTCACTTCGCGAGCAGATCGCAGTCGTGTTTCAGGACGCTGGACTCTTTAACCGGTCAATCGCCGAAAACATTGCCATCGGCCGGCCCGAGGCCAGTGCTGCTGACATTGAGCGTGCCGCGCGCCTGGCCCAGGCGCATGAGTTCATCATCGGCAAACCCGGCGGCTATGATTTCGTGATTGGCGAGCGCGGTGCGTCGCTCTCGGGAGGCGAACGTCAGCGGATCGCAATTGCCCGCGCAATCCTGCGCGACGCCCCAATCCTGCTCCTCGATGAGGCCACCAGTGCGCTCGATGTTCAGACCGAAGCGCGAATCCGGGATGCGCTTGAAGCGGTGCGGCGCGGGCGCACCACACTCATCATCGCGCACCGGCTGTCCACCGTCGCCGACGCCGATCGAATCCTGGTGATGGAGCAGGGGCGGGTCATCGAATCCGGACGATTCGACGAGCTGGTGGCGCAGGGTGGCGTGTTTGCCAGGATGGTTGAACAGGGCGGATTTACTGAGCCAAGCGCCGCCTAATCGGCATCGTCTTCAGCCAGACGGCGTTCGCGCTCAATATCCTCTTCGCTCGCCTCGGCCACCGAAATCACCCGTAATTCGAAGCGTAGCGCAAGCCCTGCGAGCGGATGGTTCCCATCCAGCACCACGGTGTCCTCGGTGAATTCGGTGGCGATATACACATGCCCGTCGTGATCGAGTTGAGGCATGCCGGGAACCTTCTGAAACCCCATCCCCTCTTCCAGATCATCGGGAAAGCCTGCGCGCGGCGCAAGATGCACCAGTGAAGCGTCGTAGTCACCAAAGGCGTCCTCCGGCTCAAGCTGCAGCGCTGTGGAGTGCCCTGCCGCGTGCCCTTCCAGGGCTCGTTCGATTCCGGGTAGAACCGCCCCATAGCCGCCGTGAAGATAGGTAAGCTCGCGTTCTCCCGGCTCGATTGGCTCGCCCTGCGCATCACTGATGCGGTAGCGCAGGGTGACCCAGCGTCCCGTGGCAATCGATAACGACATCAACGTCTCCCCGGATGATCCATGAATCAACAGTCCAAGCCCAGCGACAACAGGCCGCCATCCAGACGCCGCACGCCCGGAAAAGGCCATGGAGCGGCAAGGTCGGCTACATCACTTCTGGGCGGGCTGAGTGTAGACCAGTTCCTGCGTGCTCACTGGCAGCGTCACCCCCTTCTGGTGCGCGCCGCCCTGCCGGAGATCAAGCCACCGTGCGACGTCCAGACGCTGATCGAACTCGCTCAGGACGATGCGGTTCAGTCGCGGCTGGTGACGTCGTTTGGCGGTCGCTGGCAGCTCGCCCACGGCCCCTTCGAGCCTGAACAGGTTCCGTCGCTCAGGCGAAGCCGCTGGACCCTGCTCGTGCAGGGCGTCAACCTGCACGATGACCACGCGCACGAACTCATGTCGCGCTTCCGGTTTATTCCTGATGCCCGACTCGACGATCTCATGATCAGCCTGGCCGCAGACCAGGGCGGGGTCGGTCCTCACCTTGATTCCTATGACGTGTTCCTCATCCAGCTATGGGGCAAGCGCCGCTGGCGCATCGCCCCGCCGGGCAACGACCAGCTACGGCCAGGGCTTCCACTCAAGATCCTCGAGAAATTCGAGCCTACCCAGGAATGGCTGCTGGAACCTGGGGACATGCTCTACCTGCCTCCCGGCTGGGCTCATGACGGCGTGGCTGAAGGCCCCTGCATGACGGGCTCGGTCGGCTTTCGGGCACCCTCGCGACACGAGTTCCTGCGCGAGTTTCTCGCCGAGGCCGCCGAGGCACCCGGCGGTGAAGACCCACGCTTTGGCGATCGTGGCAGACGCTTCGCCAGGCAAGCGGCAGAGGTGCCTGCTGACCTGTCTCGAACGATGCGGCAGTGGGCGATGAATTGGCGGCCGTCAGCCGCGGCGGTAGACGGGTTCATAGGCCGCTTCCTCACCGAACCTGCCGCCAACGTTTTTTTCGATGCGCCATCGCGATTCAATCAGGCGCGCTTTTTCGAGGCGGGTTGCCGCCTGGGCTTTCGGCTGGACCGGCGCAGCCGCTTCCTCTACCGCGCTTCACGGTTTCACATCAACGGAGAGTCATGCGCCGCCCCCAGGGAGCGCGGAGCGCGAATGCTCCTCACGAAGCTCGCCAATCAGAGACAGCTTACTGCGGACGAGGTCAACGCAGCGGTCGCACACCCTCAGCTCGTCGATCTGCTCGCAGACTGGGGGCAGGCCGGATGGCTGCACGCAAACAAAGGCCGAAAGCGACACTCACTCGCAGGTGAGTGAACGAAAGCTTCAGATCCCGGTCCAGTGGAAACCCGTTTCCTGATCGGCCACCCGCACCGATTCGGGGTCGGTCTGAAGCGCGCCGGCAAGCGCCTGCTGCGCCAACTCTGGCGAGTTGTTTTGCGCGCTGAGATGGGCTGCCACCACCACACGAAGGCGACGGTTATCGAGCGAAGCCAGAAGGTCGGCTGCAGCATGGTTTGCCAGGTGCCCCCAGGGTCCGGAGATCCTGCGCTTGAGCACCTCGGGGTACGACCCCGCTGCAAGGAGCGCGCTGTCGTGGTTGCACTCCAGCACCAGCGCATCCATACCGGAGTAGGCCCGTCGCACATGGGCCGACCCGTGCCCCAGGTCGGTGAGCACCCCCAGCCTGACCCGTCCGTCATTGATCACATACTGCACCGGCTCACACGCATCATGAGGAACCGATACAGGCATGATCTGCAAGCCCCCCACTTCAAAAGCCTGGTCTGGCGTGACCGTGCGACATAACGACAACTCGTCGGCGGTTTCGCTCACCGCACGATCGTTGACGCTCGCGGCAAGCGTTCCGTGGGTAAGCCAGGCGGGAATTCGGTACGCACGGGAGAGCCGAAACACTCCGCCCACATGGTCACCATGCTCATGTGTGACCAGAATGGCATCGATTTGTTCAGGTTCGATTCCTGCCGCACTCAACCTGCGCCTGACCTCTCGCAGACTGAAACCGCAGTCGATCAGCACTCGGGTAACCCGAGTGCCCTCCCGGCTTTCAATCAGCAGCGCGTTGCCGTCACTGCCGCTGCCCAGGCTGGCGAACCTCATTCTGCCCAAACGGAGTGATCGGGCACTGCTCCCCAACGGTCCAAGAAAACCCCCTCGTCAGGGCTAAAGCAGCATCTGCTGCATCAACAAATCGAGAATACGGTTGACGGTGGCACGGTCTGCCTCGGGAGTGGGCTTGCCATCCTTATCCTGAATGGTGAGCCGAACGCCAGTACCTGCCGACACCAGCGTGAGGCGGTACTGCTGGCTCAGTTCGGGCTTGGACGAGCGGGTCAGCAGGCGACTGAAGAAACCAGGCCGTTCAGCGGCCGCGCGAGCCTGCTCGTCGGAATCGATGTAGCGAACGAAATAGGCGCCACGCGACCGATCGCGGTCTTCCACGGTGAAGCCACCGCGGTCGAGTGCAAGCCCTACCCTGCGCCAGGCCCGATCAAAGGGATCATCAATGTCGATACCCCGTGCAGCACCCTCGCCGGAGATTCGGACATCACGCATGTCGGAGGACGGCGATTTGCCAGCTGCCACCAGCTGCTCTGCTCTCTGTCCGCCAGAGATTTTGAGCATCAGACGATTGAGCATCTCGACTTCAAGGTCGGGCTCAGGCGCGCGCCGCTGCCAGATGAAGGAATCGCGCGAGGCCGAGGTGGCAACTTCTTCCATACCCCGATGCGAAACGTAAATCTCGGATCGGCCATCGGGCAGACGCTCGACCCGGGTGCGGAATTTGTCGAGCGTGCCCGAGGAGTAAAAGCCCTCAACCACTTTACCCAGCGTGCGCCGAATGAAATCGAGTGGCACCCGTGCCCGGTTCTCGAGCCAGTTGGTCTCGATGGTGCCGGTTTCCGGACTGTCGGTCTCGAGCGTGAAACCGGTTTCTGTCCAGAAATCACGCACGGCGGGCCAGAGCTTCTCGGGCGGCGTGTCGACCACCAGCCAACGCTGAAGCCCTGCGCGTTCCAGCCGCACACCCGGTGCAGTGGGCAGCACCCCGGTGGCGCCAGGGCGGGCAGCCGCCTGAGCACGATCGCGCTCGAACGAGGAGAGGGTTCGATCGGTGCCGCGCGAAGCGGGAACAGCAAAACGCTCATCCCCGCGTGGGGAGACCAGATCGGGCGGAACCTCGAGAGACGTTCTTGGAACAGTGGAAGCCGATTTGTAGTCGACCTTACCGCGCTCCTCGAGGTAGTTGTTGATACCGCAGCCACCGAGCAGTACGGCTGCCGTGACCGACCCAACCCCGCCCAGGACCCGCACGAGCAACCACTGCATGATCAGACCCCTGATGCGCGCATGGCTGCGCGTACAACGTCGTGCAATCCAGGTGACAGCGGCGTAAGCGGCATGCGAACCGTGGGTCCGATCAGACCGCGCTCGGCCATCGCCCATTTCACCGGGACGGGATTAGGCTCGACAAACAGCTTCAGATGAAGCGGCAACAATTGCCGGTTGATGGCGAGCGCCTCGGCCCAGCGGCCGGCAAGTGCTGCGGCACACATTTGAGCCATCGGGCCTGGCGCTATGTTGGCGGTGACCGAAATGACACCATGCGACCCCATGGCCATGAGCGCAAGCGCAGAGTCATCATTGCCGCTGTACACACCAAAGCCAGCCGGCAGTCGGGTCAGCAGATCCGAGCCACGCGGAATGTCGCCGGTTGCGTCTTTGAGACCGATGATGCCGGGCATCTGGGCGAGCTTCAGCACGCTGTCGTTCGAGAGATCGGCAACGGTACGGCCCGGCACGTTGTAAAGAATGACGGGCAGGCCGACACGCTCGGCCACGGCCGTGAAGTGCCTGACCATGCCTTCCTGCGTGGGCTTGTTGTAATAGGGGACCACCTGCAGCGAGGCAACCGCACCGACCGTCTTGGCGTACTCGGTGAGTTCAATGGCCTCGCGCGTGGAATTGCCGCCCGTGCCCGCAATGATGGGGATGCGCCCTGCCGCGTGCTCGACTGCCACCCGGATCAGGGTGCAGTGTTCATCGTGATCGACCGTGGGTGACTCGCCGGTGGTGCCGACTGCAACAATGGCCGAGGTTTTCTGCTCGATGTGCCAGTCGATCAAGCGACGGTAGCCGTCTAGGTCGAGGCTGCCGTCCTCGTGCATCGGCGTAACGATCGCGACAATGCTGCCCTGGATCATGGTGTAAGGGTTCCGAAGAGGGAAGCAATCATTCTATCGCGAAGCTCTCGAGGTTCGCCGAGCGCTCGACCGCGAGCACACGCTGGATGCGCGCACGCCTGCCCCCCAGGATCACTCCGTCCTCGAAGGCGAGCACGGCCAGACCTGCCTCAGCGCAGCGCACCGACAACTCGCCGGGCTCAAGCAGAAAATCGGGATTGGTCGGTTTGCCGTAGCGTTCATTGCCACGGGCAAAGGTTTCGTAGATCAGGAGACCGCCCGGTGCCAGCAGGGCGCATACCTCCGAAAACCTTGGCCTGAACAGGTAGTTGGTGACGATCACCGCGCCAAAGCTCGCTCGATCAAACGGCAGAGGCTGGGCTTCCAGGTCGGCCTCGACGCACCGGACCGCACCGCCAATTGCCCGCAACGCCGCAGAATCGCGATCAGCGGCTGTGACCACCATGCCGAGCGCTTCGGCAGCACGCGCATGACGCCCCTGACCGGCGGCCAGATCGAGAACCTGGGTGCCTGCGGCGAGCCAGCGAAGGCCGCGCATCACCCACGCCGAGGGCACAGACCCGCCATGCGCCGGCGCGGCAGCCGGCGCCCGCCCGTCAGTCATGGCTGAGGCCCATGACCTCGCGGACATCCCGCATGGTTTCCTGCGCGAGTTTGCGGGCACGGTCGCAACCGTCGGCGATGATGTTGCGCAACAGGCTCGGGTCATCGACATAGGGTTGCGCGCGTTCGAGAAAGCCCTGCTGCTCTTTCAACACCGCATCAATGACCGGCTGCTTGCACTCCAGGCACCCGATGCCGGCCGATGTGCAGCCAGCACGCACCCAGTCGCGGGTTTCGTCATCGGAATAGACCACGTGCAGCTGCCACACCGGACAGCGCCCGGGATCACCCGGATCGGTCCGCCGTACCCGCGCCGGATCGGTTGGCATGGTGCGGATCTTGCGCGTCACCGACTCGGGGTCTTCGCGCATGCCGATTGAATTGCCATAGCTCTTGGACATTTTCTGCCCGTCGATACCCGGCATTCGTGACGCCTCGGTGAGCAGCGCCTGGGGCTCGGCAAGAATGATCTTGCGGCTTCCCTCCAGCCAGCCAAACAGCCGCTCGCGATCACCCAGGCTGAGATTGGGCGACTGCTCGAGCAGTTCGCGGGCCTGCTGCAGGGCCTCATCATCGCCCTGCTCCTGGAAGCGCGTGCGCAGTTGCTGGTACATGCGCGCGCGCTTGCTGCCCAGGCGTTTGACGGCTTCACGGGCCTTGTCCTCAAAGCCCGGTTCGCGGCCGAACAGATGGTTGAAGCGACGGGCGATCTCGCGCGTGAGTTCGATATGTGGGACCTGATCTTCGCCCACCGGGACAAAGGCCGCGCGGTACATCAGGATGTCGGCTGCCTGAAGCAGCGGATATCCCAGAAAGCCGTAGGTGGCCAGGTCGCGGTCGGAGAGCTTTTCCTGCTGATCCTTGTAGGTGGGCACGCGCTCGAGCCAGCCCAGTGGCGTGCTCATGGACAGCAGCAGATGGAGTTCAGCGTGCTCGGGAACGCGTGACTGGATGAATAGCGTGGACTGCTGCGGGTCGATGCCCGCGGCAAGCCAGTCGATCACCATTTCCCAGATGTTGTTGCCGATGACTTCGGGCGAATCGTAGTGGGTGGTGAGCGCATGCCAGTCGGCCACGAAAAACAGGCAGGGATACTCGGATTGCAGCCGCGCCCAGTTCTTGAGTGCGCCGTGGTAATGCCCGAGATGGAGCGCGCCGGTGGGGCGCATGCCGGAGACGACACGTTCTGGAAACATGATCAGTCCGAAAAGTTGAATAACCAGGAAATCAGATCGACGCTCCAGCCGATGGCGGGCGTGATGATCGCCCCCAGCAGGCCAGTGGCAAGGAGCGCCAGCACGATGAAAAGGCCATAGCGCTCGAGCCGATACCAGACGATGGCCGCGCGGAGCGGCAGAATGCTCGCCACGATGCGGCCACCATCGAGGGGTGGCAGGGGCAGCAGGTTGAGCACCGCCAGCCCCAGATTGCAGAGAATGCCCGCCTGCGCCATCAGAAGCAGAAACTCAACCTGTACCGCCGCAAGCACCAGGAGTTTGAGCAACATTGCCCAGCCCAGTGCCATGAGGATATTGGCCCCCGGACCGGCCGCCGCCACCAGCCCCAGGTCGCGCCGTGGCGACCGGAACGCAGAGGCGTCCACTGGAACCGGCTTGGCCCAGCCAAACAGCAGACCGCCCGCACCAAGCGCCTTGCCCACCAGCAGAATGAGCGCAGGCACCAGCAGCGTTCCAACCGGATCAACATGACGGAGCGGGTTGATGGACACCCTGCCCTGCAGACGGGCGGTGGGGTCGCCCAACCTCGCGGCAAGCCAGGCGTGAGCGGCTTCGTGCAGCGTGATGGCGAGAATGACCGGGATTGCGTACACCGCAATGAGTTGCGGCAGGCTGAGATTCATCGGCCGATTTTATCAGTGGCGCGCGAAGCAGCCTCTAGCGTCCCTTGCCAAGCATCGCATCCACCGGCCCGCACCCAATCCGGACCACCAGCGGCTGCTCACCTGTCAGGTCTATCATCGTGGTGGGTTCCAGCCCCGATCGTCCGCCCTCAAGCACCAGGTCGACCCGCCCGGACAGGCGCGCTTCGATCTCCTCCGTCTCCGATAGGGGAGTGTCTTCGCCAGGCAATTGCAGGGTGGTGCCCAGAAGCGGCTCGCCCGCGGCATCCAGCAGGGCTCGCAGAAGAGGGGCCTGCGGGACGCGGACACCCAGCGTGCGTCGCGAGGGATGGAGGAGCCGCTTCGGCACTTCACGGGTGGCCGGCAACACAAAGGTGTAGGGGCCGGGCGTCCACTCCTTGAGAAAGCGGAACTGCCGGGTATCGATCGCGGCATAGACCGACAACTGGGCCAGATCGAGGCAAACAAGCGTCATCAGGTGGCGGTCGTCGAGGGCGCGAATCCGTCGAATGCGTTCGAGCGCCTCGCGGTCGCCGATTTTCCATACCAGCGCATGGCAGGCATCGGTTGGCGTGACCACGATACCGCCTTCGTGCAGACAGTCAGCCGCCTGGCGCAAAAGCCTTGGCTGCGGATTGTCGGGATGGATGGAGAGGATTCTGGTCATGGGTCGCTGATTGCCATTTCAGACACGATCCTAACCGCAGAGGGCTCGCGCCCGACCCGATTCAG